>ERZ501031.239-NODE-239-length-13995-cov-7.202654_pt1 | contig 13995 bp, 7 predicted proteins | sample MGYA00248843_ERZ501031 | MGnify/ENA primary metagenome ERZ501031 (study PRJEB25958, sample SAMN03398557) | human skin metagenome | study: EMG produced TPA metagenomics assembly of the Human Skin Microbiome Metagenome (human skin metagenome) data set. | reverse complement strand
GGGAGCGCTGGACCTCGGCGAGCCGGACGGTGCGCCGTTTGCGATCTGGCCCCACCGCAGGCAGGCGCTCGGCGAAGATCCGGCGCGGGCAGCTCGACTGCGAGCAGCGGAAGCGGCGGATCTGAAGGGACAGGGAGACGATGCTGCCCATCAGGGGAAGGTCGGCAACAGGGCGGGTGTAGCGGCCGTGAACCCGTCCCGATGGCGTGGCGCATATTGGACAGCAGGCGATCAGACCGGAGGATCGGGCATGCACGGTAACGAACTCGGAACTGACCTCGACAAGGTCGACGGCGAGCCCGTCTGGCAACATGGACAGCAGGGGTGCGGTGATCAAGAGCGATGCAAATGTGGAGGGATTGGGTCCCCTTATATGCGTATCCCAGCGGCTCTTCGCATCAAGCTGCACCGGGAATGCGGAAGAAACCCTTTTACTTCGCCCAAGTTGCCGGAACTTCAGAGTGCCCGACAACACAGGCGACATCCTCGGGAACTCCGGCCCGCATCCGCGGCTCGTCATCCGCGGCCCACTCCTCGGGCATTTAGACAGCGCAGTCGATCAGCGCCCGGCCCCGCCGGCTGGCTTAGCCTAGGAACACGGCGATCTGACAGTTCGCGATCCGACCGGCGGTGCCGGAGTACTGCCGCTTGCCGCCGGGCCAACGGCGGCGAAAACGTCGCCAGCAAACTCTATATCGACGCGCTTAACTTCGATAATGCACTGACATACCGTGTCACATAGCGAGAACTGAACAGCCCTGGCCTGCCTCCTCACTGACTTTCAAAATCGGTAGTTAATCAAATTTTATTCCTTTGGCAATTTAAATGGGTTCAGCGCGAGACTAGAAACGATAATTCTCGCTGAGAATTAGATCTATTTTAGGAGTAATTTTGTGGCTACATTGAAAACAAGCAATAAATCGATGATATACTTTAACGAAGGTAATCAGCCATATCCATCGTCACTCCCAACCGATACGATGTTTCCTGATCAATGGGGTATTGGGACTGGCGGCAAGATCGATCTTCATCTGGTGAAAGTATGGGATGATTACAGGGGTGCCGGGGTGCGGATCGGCATCATCGATGATGGGTTCAGTTATAGGCATCCGGATCTGGCGAGTAACTACGACACCAGCCTTGACTATGACTTCCGCGACAACGACGCCGACGCCATGGCCGGTTCTGGTGACAACCATGGCACGGCCGTGGCTGGCATCATCGGCGCCGACGACAATGGATTGGGCATTGTAGGCGTGGCTTGCGACGCCACGGTGGCCGGATTCCGCGTGACCTTCGGCACCGGCTTCACAATGGCTCAATACGAAGGAGCCCTGGAAGCGCAAATCAAGATGGACGTCGTTAATTGCAGTTGGGGATGGACCACACCCTTCAGCGATAACTTCAACAAACCGGAATTCGCCGGCGTCGCCGCGGCCATCCATCATGTGGCGGCCGCAGGACGTGAAGGTTTGGGAAGCGTACTGGTGTTCTCCGCCGGAAACTACCGGTCACTCGGAGATGGAGTGAACTATCATAACTTTCATGCCGGACCCGATGTCATATCGGTAGCCGCACTGACCAGCGCTGGCGTCTACTCCCCTGCGAGTAATCCTGGATCGGCTTTGTTGATATCGGCTCCCGGCAACTCGCTAATGTCCACCGATAAAGAAGGAGTGGCGGGTTACTATCCGAGCGACTATGGACTCCTGTCCGGCACTTCGATGGCCGCGCCGATGGTAAGCGGAGTGGCGGCCCTGATGCTCCAAGCCAATCCGGGGCTGGGCTTCCGCGACGTCCAGCAGATCTTGGCCTATTCGGCAATGAAAACCGATTCTGCCGCCGCCGGCTGGAACGACAATGGAGCCTCGAACTGGAACGGAGGTGGTCTTCATTTCAATAGCAACTATGGCTTCGGCGTGGTGGACGCTAAGGCCGCGGTACGGCTTGCGGAGACATGGACCGATGTCTCGACGGTCGCGAACCGGGCCGAAGCGACCGTCGGCGGCGGCCTAGGCGCGAATATTCCCGATGCCGGCACAGGCGTCCTGACCGCTCAGCTAACCGCGAAGAACATAATCGATCTGGAGGGCGTCTCGGTCGATCTGAACTTGAACCACGCCCGGATCAAGGATCTGGTCATAACGCTGCTGTCGCCCAACGGCACGGAAAGCGTCCTGTTCAATCGTCCGGCCATGTCCGAAAACGGTCTTCTGCATTTCACCACGTTCAGCAACGAGTTTCGCGGTGAGACCAGTGCCGGCGTCTGGACGCTGAAAGTCCAGGATATGGCTGCCGCAACGGTTGGCGTCATCAACGACTGGGGATTGAAGTTCTACGGTTCGGCCCATGGCGCCGACGACGTTTATATTTACACCAACGAGTACGCGACCGTTACCGATCCCGCCCGCCAGACGCTGACCGACAAGGACGGCGGCTACGATACGATTAATGCGTCGGCAGTCGACGGCAATGTTTCGATAGACCTGCGCGATGGAAAAGCCAGTTCCTTAAGCGGCAAATCGCTGTGGATCGCAAAAGGCTCCCTAATCGAGAGCGTTTTTACCGGTGACGGCAACGACAAGATCGTCGGCAACGCCGCTGGCAATCATCTTTCGGGCGGGCGCGGCAATGACGATTTCAATGGAGGCGACGGCGCCGATACCCTGCTGGGGGGCGCTGGCGACGACTCTATGAACGGTGGTGCCGGAGCGGACGTCATGAACGGCGGGCTTGGAAACGACAAGTTTACCGTCGACAATGCCGGCGACCTCGTGATTGAAATGGCCAATCAGGGTCGGGATGTCGTTTACGCATCCGTCAGTCATGTCCTGTCCGACAATGTGGAAATTCTCGTCCTGACCGGATCGGGCGACATCGACGCGACCGGCAACGTCTTGGACAACAAGCTGAACGGTAACGGCGGCGACAACAAGATCTTGGGCGGCGCTGGCAATGACGTCCTGTCCGGCGTGGCTGGCAACGATAGCCTCGACGGAGGTGCCGGTAACGACACTTTGACCGGCGGAGCGGGCCGGGACGTTCTGAAGGGCGGTGCGGGCGCCGACCAGTTCACGTTCCTTGAAATCGCGGATACCGGTTCATCGGCTTACACGCGCGATTTGATCATGGATTTCAACTCCGCCGAAGGGGACAGGATCGTTCTGCCGGCGATCGACGCGGACACGGCGCGTTCGGGAAACCAGACATTCTCATTCATTGGCCACGGATCGTTGACTGCTGTCGGCCAACTTCGCCTCTTCTTCAATGTCGAAAACAACACAAGCATTATCGAAGGCAACGTAGACAGCAATGCAGGAGCTGACTTTCAAATAGTACTTGCTGGAATTCACGAACTTACGTCGAGCAATTTCATACTCTGAGGCATCTTATATTGCCAAAATCGGAACAATGACAGGTGATACGTGCAGCTTGGGGTTCAAACACATTTTTCACATGGCTGGAATACTAGCTATCTACAGACCATGCAGGCGGCTGGGATCACGCACTTTCGGGATGAAATGCTCTGGAAGGCGATCGAGAAAACTCCCGGCAAATATGTTCAGCCAAGCCAATACACGAATTACATCAGCAAGGCCGATGCGATGGGTTTGCATCCCACGATCGAACTAGGATTCGGTAACTCCCTCTACGATAAGGGCCTGACGCCTTATACCGATGCCGGGCGTAACGCCTTCGCGAATTACGCCGTCGCCACGCTGAAAAGCTATGGCGGAATCATAGATACAGTCGAAATCTGGAACGAGTACAACGGGGGCGATTTCGTCAGCGGGCCGGCCGCCACCGACCGCACTCATTATTACACACTGATGCTGAAAGAAGCCTATACCGCGATCAAGAAGGCTTATCCGGACGTGACAGTGGTTGGAGGTTCGACGGTCCTCGTTCCTCTTCCCTACCTGAATCGGCTCTTCGACGAAGGGGCGTTGAAGTACATGGACGCGGTCAGCGTTCATCCCTATCGACAGCGGCCGGAAGGGGTGGAAAAAGAGATCGCCGGCCTTCAGAAGTTGATGGCGGAACATGGGGGGATCAAGCCGATTTATGCTACCGAGTTCGGTCGCGCCTTCGATGATCCGAACGATGTGCCGGGCTACATGGTGAAGATGGCTACCCTGATGGCCTCTGTCCACGTCACGAACGCGTATTGGTATCCGCTGCGGGATAACTGGCAATTCGATAAGATGGGTCTGTTCGATGAGAACATGAACCCCTACCCGGCGCTGTCCGCCTTCCAGTTCCTTCAGAAGCAGATGCCGGACGGTGTTACTCCGGAGCGCGTGGACGTGGGCAGCCACCGCGTTCATGCCTATGAACTCGATAAGGACACCCATGTAGTGTGGGGGCTGGGTAGTTTCGCCAAGTTAAGCGGGAATTACAAGCTTTACGACGCAGCGGGAACGCTGATCGACGCCGCCGAACCGTTGGCGCCCGATCCGATATATGTGAAGGGCAATTTTAAGCTTGCCCTAGGCAGATCGATGATCTTCGCCGATACGGAGTTGGACTACGACCAAGCAGGATGGAGCTATTTCGCCCGGAACGCGAGCGGCAAGATGACTCCATTGGTCGATGGAATAGCCGACCCTAACGGGTGGAATTACCACCGCGGTCTGCAAAGCCAACCTTTCCTTACCGTATCCCCAACCAACATGTTGCCGGGGAATTACGGCGTCGACGCCGTGCAGCGCTTCATCTTGCCGGAAAGCGGGGTGTTCGAGCTTGAAGGAAGTTGGAGCATCGGCAGCGCAAAAAGCAACGGCGTGCTCGCCAACATCGTCCTCAACAATAAGGAAATCTGGTCATCCGCCGTCAAATATGAAAAGCCGGTCGAACTGGATGGGCTGATGCTGGCGTTGAAGGTCGGGGACGTGCTGGATATTGGCGTCGATGCAGCGGGATCGGCGGATTTCGACAATACGTCCATGCATGTCCGTTTGAACCGGACGACGCCCGAAACCTCGACCTTCAGCGGTCGTGAGGTCCGGGGAACCGCTGTGAACGACGCTCTTTACGGAACTAAAGGTTCGGATATCTTTTTTGGCGGCGCAGGTAACGACCGATATGCGTCTACGCATGACGGCGTGGCTGACGTGTTCGTCTTCACGAAAGGGACGAATAGCGACCGGATCTTCAACTTCGAGCCGGGCATCGACCGGCTGGACCTGACCGCTTACGGCATCGCGTCGTTCGATGATCCGGGCATCAAGATCATCGGCTCCACGAGCGCCACCCTGGTGGTGGGGACCGACAGGATAGTGCTCAATGGCATCGCCGTGGACGTTATCAAGGCGCATGCCGTCTTCGTAGAACATCCGACGGACTATCTGTTCGTCTGACGCGAGCGCGGATCACCGAGGACCGTCAACCGACATTGATCGTGTCCGCCGTTTCTCCCGGAACGAACTCGTTGCCGAGATGGCGGCTGAGCCGGCTCGCAGGTTGCTTGATCAACTCCGAACATTCTCCCTGCTCGACGACCCGGCCCTGGTCGAGCACGACGACCCAGTCCGCGAGAGCGATCATCGAAGGGCGATGTGCGATCGTCACGACGGTCATTGTGCCGCGGAGGTCATGCAGCGTCGAGGCAATGGCCGCCTGGTTTTCGCCGTCAAGCGCGCTGGTCGCCTCATCGAGCACGATCAGCGAGGGGCGCCGCAGGAGCGCGCGGGCGAGCGCCAGACGCTGGCGCTCGCCGCCGGACAGCGTGGCACCCTTTTCACCGACGACAGTATCCAGCCGTTCGGAAAGGTTGAGTACAAATTTGTCGGCGGCCGAAAGTTCAAGCGCCCGCCAAAGTTCATCGTCATCGGCATCCGGGCTGCCCAAAGTCAAATTAGCCCTGATCGTGTCGTTGATCAGAGCGCCGTCCTGGGGGACATAGGCGGTCCTGGACCGCCAAGCGCCGAATCGTTCCGGCGTTAAGGCCGCTCCATCGACCGTAATGATGCCCTTATCCGGCGAAAGCAGGCCCAGCAGCAGATCGGCGGTGGTGGTTTTGCCGCTTCCCGATGGACCGACCAGCGCCGTTATCCGCCGCGCTGGGATACGGAAACTGGCCCGGTCGACCGCGGCGGCGGCCACCGGATCGTGATTGAAAGTCACCCCGGAAAATTCGATCTCCTTCTTTAAGTCGATCGGCTCGGCGGTTATCGGCCGGACTTCCGCAGCGTCGAGGAAGGATGCTTCTAGGGACAGGACTGCCTCGAACGAAGGCAGGACGTAGAGAAGCTGTTGCAGGTTGATTTGCAGTTGCGGGAACATGGGAGCGAGACGGGCAAAAACGAATATCAGGACGACAAGTTCCGCCGTCGTCAGGTGAGCGACATTCACTCCAATAAGAACGTAGACGCTCAGCGTAATGGCGCCCACCGCCTGAAAGGCGATCCCGCTTTCGGAATTCTTGTTGATGAACAGCAGATGCTGCCGTTTCATATCGGATAGCAGATGTCCAAACATATCTAGATATCTTTGCTCAGCCTGAAAGCTTTTGGCGACCTTAAGCGCGCCGAGAAACTCCGAAATTATATGCAGGAGGTTCTGGTTGTTCTGCACGACGCTTTGTCCGATCGCCAAGCTCAACCGGCGGATCGGCGCAAGGCAGAAGAAGATCAGTATTCCAGACCCTATCACCACCAGAGTCATCAAGGGGGAAACGAAACAGGAAATGACGGTATACACGACTCCCAGGATCAGGGTCTGGGCGGCTTGGACCATCGCCGTCAATCCGCTGTCGATCCGGCTGATCTGATTGGTCAGCACGGCGGTCATGTCGGCCGAGCGGCGCCGACTGGTGTAGGACCATCGGGCTCCGCTGATTGCGGCGAAGAGCGACCGGCGGCGGCCTTCGATATAGTCCAGGCACATCGTGCCCATCTGGATGGCGCGCCATCGCACAAGCAGGGAGCGCGCGATGATCAGCCCGACGCAGAGAATCAAGGCTACCGTGAGATTGAACGGAATGTGCAGGGCCGCGAACAGCGACGCCATCCATTGAGTGATGATGCTTCGGCTGGCCTCGTCTCGTCCGGCATTGATCAGGTCGAGAGCGGGGATGAAGAGCAGGATCGAAACGCCTTCGGTTAAGCCCGCCAGGAGTTGCAGAACCAATGCGTTCACCGCTCTCAGGCGAGCGAAAGCTATGACGTCGCGAGCGAATTTTCCGAGTCGGGGCCATGTCGACGGACTGCTGATCTCCACACTCAATGCGCCGTCCCTTTCGGTTCCGTCGGCAGATCGGCGCGCATGTCATCGGTCTCGGCGGCGATGCTGGAACTGCGCCGTTTTCGCGTGAACTCGATCGCCCGGAACAGGCTCTCGTACAGGTAATAGCGCGCCGACGCCGCCATGCTGAATAGGTAGACCGTCGCATTGGTGGATAGCGCCTTCGCCGGACGCTCATCGAAACGCTGCTGAGCTGCAATCGACTCCAAAGCTCGTTGGACCAGATAGCATACCCGGCGCGAGGCCCACGCCCGATCGATGATGTCCTGCGGAAGGGCCGTGTCGAAGAGAAGATGAAGCAGCAGCAAACTTTGCAGCAGCGTCGGCGCGATACCTTGCCGCTCGGCAATCTCAATCACTCCGCCTAGTTCCTCCTGCCCGCATCGTGAGACCAGCGCCTGGAAATCACACAACCATTGCAGGCGCCGCCAGGTATGACGAGCGCCATGGACGGCTAGGTAAATCGCCTGATCCTTATCGGACATAATATGGCATGCGACACCGGCTATATGGATCGGGATGCCGTCGTGCATGATGGTATCGAAGCGTAAGGGGGCTAAAGCCGGATTGGGATGGAGGCGCGCGTGAAGTTCCACCAGTGGAACCCCGAGCCACGAAAAATTCAGGTGGTGGTTGAACAGAGCGGCGCCCGGTATCGGCGACTTGGGCTCTTTCATATCGTCGGCGCTCAGGTGTTCGAAGCCGGCGCTGGTTAACGCTCCGGACGCGCGCTTCAATTGGTCGGGATGAACCAGTAGGTCGATGTCGCCGCAATGCCGGGCGCCGTAGGTCCCGTAATAGCGCCATGACACTCCCAAACCCTTCAGCAGAACGACGTCAACGGATGAAGCGTGGAGAGATTTAAGCGCCTGGATCAATGCGGTCGAATTCCTCATGACCCGACGGTCGTTCGCCTGAACTTCGGCACGCAGACCGGCGATGAAGTCAGGAAGGGCCGGATGATCGACGGTAAGCGCATTGCGGTAGACTGGCGGCGTTACCCTATGAATCCGTGCCAGTTGCGCAACGCGGGAAAGGTCGATGCCGCCATCCAAAAGAGAGTTCAACCGTTCCATGTCCTTGGGTGAACGGTTTTGCCGGCAGAAAAGAATAAGGACGTGCAGTTCAGACGCGAAATCGGCATAATCCAGCATTTAGGGCCTATCCCAACGAATAGACTTCGCGAGAAGTCTGTATTTTGTAGAATGTCGATCAACGACAACAACTTATTGTAGTTAGGCTAGTTTTGAGCAGAATACAATCAGAATGGTGACGGTTATTCAACGCCTCATATTGGCAGTATCAATATGTACCTTTTGAGAGCCCTCTTGCTTATTATCTACGTGTCAAGCGTTTAATAGTTTAATTCCCAAAGACTCATGTCGGGTTTCAGGGTTATGAGGCTCGTGTCTCCAAGCGTTTCAGGTTTTCTACGGATGGACACGGACAGGATGTACGCTGGGCAAATCTAAAGTTGATAATTTATCCAAATTTCAATTTATACGTGTCCATCCGTATGAAATTCTTATCCATCCGTGGAAAGATTGACGCCTCGGCGTGTCGAAAATGCTGTTGACCCATGCCTGTTGGCCTCCAGTCAAAATCACCCCAAAACCGTATTCGGCCGCTCAAGGCCCAGGGACAGGTTTTTTGTAGAGGCGGATGAAGTCGCGCCGGTTCTCGATGCCGAAGGCAGTAAACGCCAGGACTTCCTCGTTTCCGATGCCGTAGATCCAGAGGAGGCCGTCCTCGGGCCCCATGTCGACGCTGACCTCGTGCAGCAGAGTAAACCAGCGACGAAGGCACCTTTTTCGCCGGTCTGTTGAAGCCGAGTTTTTCTGGTGACAGGAAATCGATGGAGACTGCAATGGCTGATGGTGGGCACTTGGGAGATCGGGAGCAATTCAGGCGGGAGCACGTGGCGGGCTGGAAATTACGGTTGAGTCGGTTGTCCGAAACCGGCAGGCCATGGTCGCTGTCGGTGGTAACCTTGTATTTCCTTCGGGATCGAGCCCGAATGGCGTTGTCCCGCATCGTCCTGCGTACCCGTTCCGTGCCGCCCCGGATGCCTCGCCGCAGTTCCCGCCAAACCCGAGGCCATCCGTAAGCGGCCCTGGTTTCGGCATGGATCGCCTTTATGTGGGTCAGCAGGGCCATTGTCGCTCACCCTGCCGTTCCCAGCTTCGTCCAGTGTCGCGGCGCGATCCAGATACTGCCGGAAGCCCCTGGCGCTGACGCCCAATACGGAGCATTGAGCCGAAACAGGCCAGATATGGCGGGCAAGGGGGCCGAACTCTGCTTCCTTGGTCATACCCTGTTGCTTACGACCTGATGCGGCCGCGCAAGCTGCTCAAGCCGGATGTCCTAAGGACTCCGGCTCATCAAGAGCCGATGTCAAACATATCGAACACTTGCAACCCTGATCCGCGATTTGCCGCAGCCTGCCAGGGGTCAACGATCGCCGATGTATTTTTGAGAATATTTCAACGGCGTATGCCGACCGCTGTAGCGATTGAGCTTATAGAGATCCACCCGCGACAGGATGGCACCTGAGCACCTGTTGCCGGTGTTCTGTAGCTTGGTGACTGCGGCCTGAACGAGATGCCGAGGCGTCGATCCCCAGCGGACGATCATTATGGTCGCATCGACCACGCCAGAAAGTGCAAGGGCATCCAGCACAACCCCTACTGGCGGCGTATCGATGATGACGATGTCGTATATCCTCGACATCTCGCGAAACAGAAGCTCGGTTCTCGTCGACCCCAGCAGTTCCTGAGTATAGTCCGGCCGCGTGCCGGCCATCATGAAATGCATGTTCGACATGGCGTCGACATGGATCACTTCGTCCGATCCCAGCTCTCCCCTTATGACGTCGGCAAAACCCGGCAACCTCCCGTCGCCGCTCGACTTCCCGCTTTTCAGGAACTTCCAAAGCTTGGGCCGCCGCAGATCGCATTCGATCAGAAGGACATGTTTTCCTGCCGACGCGGCCTGTCGGCCCAGCGATATGACGGTCGTCGTCTTGCCTTCGTTCGGCAAGGTGGACGTAACCATGATCACTTTGGGATTGCGGTGACGGTGCAGCATCTTCAGGGACATCCGCACGGCGTCGAACGATTCCGCGAAATGCCCCTTCGGGTCCCGCAGGATCGACGCCGAGACATGCTGCCCGCGGCTCCCCTTTGCGTTGGGCACAATTCCAAGGACCGGCAAGCCAAGTCTCTGTTCGATCTCTTCCGGAGTCCGGTAGCTGTCCTCCATGAACTCTAGGATCATCACTACGCCGAGCGCGATCGAGATAGCGGCGAATACCGTCACGGCCAGCAGCAAAGTCCTCTGCGGATAGGACGAACCCAACGGAGGCTCGGCGCGGGCGATCACGGTGATGTCGGCGCCGGGTGAGCCAATCTGCGCCGCCGTGCGACCGGCGCCGTCCAGGAAAACCTGATAAAGCGAACGGGTGGCATTGGCGTCGTTGACCAACTGGTTCAACTCGATCGTCGCCCTGTTGCCGTCGGTGTTCGCTTGGGTGGCCTTGTCCATTTCGTGCCTGAGCTGGTCCTCTTCCGCTCGGGCGGCCGAAGCTTCGGCTTTCAATCGTTGCGTCGACGCGTTCAGCTCCTCGCGAATGCGGCTCCTGACCTGATCTAGACGGGCGGTGGCGTTGATGACTTCCGAATGTCCAGGCCGGTACGTGGTTCGGAGTTCGGCAATGCGGGTAGTCAGATCATGCGCTTCCTGACGCAGGGACTGGAGCAGCGGCGTGGTCCAACTCGCCGGGGCTGCGGCGGCGCCGTCTCGCGCGGGGTCTCGCGCTATCTCCGATGCTTCGCGCAGAGCGGTTTCGGCCTCCGAGCGTTTTGCCTGGGCGGCGATGAGCATGCCGTTCAGGCGCGTCATCTGCTCCGCGGCGAGAGTGCTGCCGCCGATCGGAACGATGCCGCTCTTCTCGCGGAACGCTTGAACCTTAGCGTCGGACTCCAGCATCCTCCGCCGCAGTTCCTCGCTCTTGCCTTCAAGCCAAGTATAAGCCTGACCTATGGTTTCGGCCCTGCTTTCCTGCAGCATCGCGAGATACATCTCGGCGAACGTGTTGGCGATCAATGCCGCCTTGTCCGGCTCGGACGCCTGGAAGGACAGGAAGATCGTATAGGACTTCGCATCGTTCAGGATACTGACCTGGCTCCCAACCTGGCTGACGACGATTGACTCGAGCACATCTTCGCGCAGGCCTGAAAAATCGCGCGGCTTGCTCTCGAACCAGGAACGCAGGGGTTCCGGGAAGGTCGTGACCAAGCCGGTTCGCGTGAGAAAATTCGGTTCATACGGCTGCAAGGTCGGATTGTAGTCGGGGTCGTTCTTGAGGCCGAGTTTGAAAACGACGCGCCTGACGAGTTCCCGGGAGCGTAGAATATCCATCTGGCTCCGGATCAGCGCGGAATCCTTGCTGATGCCGGTCTCGAATGCGGCCGACGATACGACACTGTTGGATTTGACTTCGAGCAGCAACGCCGTGGAAGCCGTGTATCGTGGCGCCAGCGTGCCGATGTACCAGTACCCCAGTGCGACGATGGACGCCGCAATCGCGAACAGGAGGACTTTGCGACGCGCTAGAACCGCGAGGATTCGCCGAAGATCGATATCCTCGGTCGCTTCGATAGGCGTACGCCACTCTCCCATCAAAGTCGGCTTACCGACCGCAGTCATGAATTCAATATCCCAATATTGATCAGCTTATCCGAGTATATCATGGAGACAAGGAGCGGATCATAATTTCATATTCACACAAGTCATGTACAGAATTTTGAATGGTACAATACCATATCCTGATGGGTTAATTAGAAAAACCGAGAGCTGGATTTATGGTGCAACATCAATAACTTCGATCTAACCACCCTAAATATTCGACATTCGCTAAGCTATAACACCTCGAACGGAAGTGGTAAAGAACCAGTTGTGATGCTGGTTATCTTACCGAAATAGAGGATTTCCTGGCGATACGATCTGTGCGAATCTGCGTGGATGAGAACGGGGGTTACCGTCGAGCTGATCTTCACTCGGTCTGGCGGACACCTCAGCAAGCTCGGTATGATCCGAGCGGAGGTGATGGATGGCGAGGTTTCGGCTCATCCGAGATCATCCCGAGCACTTCCGGGTGCGGCTGATGTGCTGCGTGCTGAAGGGCGCGCACGCCGGAGCCCATCAGGTTTGCCTGGCCCACGTCCTGCGCGACGTCCTTTATGCGGTTGACGCTGACGCGCCGTGCTTCGCGCCTTCCCTGCGCCGCCTGCTGTGCTGGGCGATCGCCCGTCGGTCGGCGACGGAAGACCTTGAAGGACGGCACCTTGGCCCAGTACCGCGCGACGGCGGACCGCCGCCTCAACAGTCTGCTGGCGGTGACTGCGGCCGGGGCCGCACTGCAGCAGACCAAACGCTGGCGCCCCCTGTTCTTCGCTTTCATGGCCGACCGCAACGCGCTGCCGATCAACAACGCAGCCAAGCGGGCACTCCACCCGAGTGTCACCTTCCGCAAAGTCACCGATGCCTTCCGCTCGATCTGGGGCGCCGACATCCATGCCCTGATCCGATCTTTCATCGGCTCAGGCCGCCTCAACGGCTTCTCCGCCCATCAGGTATCGCTCGCTCCCCCACCGGCCACAATATCCTCGCTGCCTGACCAGCCTCGTGAGCAATCACTGTAGACGCCGAGTGAATGCTGGTTCTCCCGCATTTTCGGTGCACAAGGTATGAGGGAAATATCCTCTGGATTTTCTTCGTTTTCAGGCTGCCGCGAGTACACGTTGGCGTAAGAGATCAAAATTGGCACGGCCATACATTTGGCGTTTCACGAGCTTGAGTTTGTTGATCCGCCCCTCGACCGGCCCAGTACTCCAAGGCAGGGTGAGCGCCGCTTTGATCGCGGCCTGATCGCGCTGGATACTGTCGGCAAAGCCGCGTAGCGTGCTCTGGCGCGCCGCCGCGATCCAGGGATCAAGGGCTTCAACCTCGTGCTGGCGGATCATGGCGGCGAAGGCCCGGACCAGCGTCACTGCTTCGGTAATCGCCGGCGCGGCAGTGATCAGCGTCGCCACCAGGTTGCGTTCGGCATCATTGAGTTTGTCCTGATCCGCCAGAACTAGTCGGGTGGCTTGCCGGCTTGTCGGCACCGGAACAGCCGGGAGGCGCAAGGCGGCGGGTTCGGGAGCGTGATCATGGCGCTGCCGGGTCGCCCACAGCCGAATGGCGCCCGATTTGCCGGTAAATCCCTGATCGCACAGCTCCCGCCACAACTGGGCGGCGTTGTGGCATCCCTCCCGCCAGCGTCGCTCCAGGTACTCCCGGTAGCGGTCGATCATCTTCGGGCGGGGTGGTTTACGCCAAGTCGGGGCATGCCCTGCCCGCAGCCAGCGCTTCACGGTCTTATGTCCCAGGCCAAGTTCGCGGGCGATACGCTTGAGCGGCATGCCCGCCTGCCGCAGACGGGCGACCTCGTCATAGCGGGCTTGGCGGTCATCGAACCGGTCGCGGGCACGGTCCTCGGCTCTCGACTTCGGTTCCGGCTGGGATACCGGGGAAGGTGTCGGCGCCGTCGCCTGGATCGCTTGGCGGATCTCTCGATAATGACGGTCGAACACCGGCTTGAGGGCGTCGGAGGCGTTGCACAGAAGATGAAAACGATCGGCGACCTGGATCGCCTCGGGAGCGCCCTGACGGATACCGTCGGCAAAGGCGCCGGCCCGGTCGCGGGCG
>ERZ501031.238-NODE-238-length-14073-cov-3.838137_pt1 | contig 14073 bp, 17 predicted proteins | sample MGYA00248843_ERZ501031 | MGnify/ENA primary metagenome ERZ501031 (study PRJEB25958, sample SAMN03398557) | human skin metagenome | study: EMG produced TPA metagenomics assembly of the Human Skin Microbiome Metagenome (human skin metagenome) data set. | reverse complement strand
CTTTCCCTCGACGATCTCTACCGCAACACGTTCTGACACGGAAAGCGGCACCCTTTAATTCGACATCCGCCTTGACGGGCCGGGCAGCACGCCGCTAAAACGCCTTCAACGTGGTGATTTGGCGACCGGCTTGCAGGCCACGTAAAATAAGCTGCTAAAAAGGTTTGGAGTCGCGTCCGCGCCTCGATCCCTTGTCGGTCGGGGCTATTCTCATTTGGACCTGCGGAAGCGGGCGGAGCGGCGACGAAAATGGACAAGACGAACACTCCTTCTCCCAAGAACCCGGCAACCCTGCGTCCGCGCACCCGGATGGTTCACGCGGGCACCGCCCGCAGCGGCTTCGACGAGACCTGCGAAGCGATCTTCATGACCTCCGGCTTCGTCTACGGCACGGCGGAGGAGGCGGAATCCGCCTTCGCCAACGACGGTTCCCGGTTCGTCTATTCGCGCTTCCGCAATCCGACCGTCTCCATGTTCGAGGACCGGCTTGCCGCCTACGAGGGCGCCGAGCGCTGCTTCGCCACCGCCAGCGGCATGGCGGCGGTGTTCGCGGCGCTGATGAGCCAGTTGAAGGCGGGCGACCGGATCGTGGCGCCGCACGCGCTGTTCGGCTCCTGTCTGCATATCGTCAAGAACCTCGCGCCGCAGTTCGGCATCGAGACCACGCTGGTCAACGGCACCGACGCCGGCGAATGGCGCGCGGCGCTGAGCCGTCCGGCCAACATCGTCTTCCTGGAAACGCCGTCGAACCCGATGCTCGACGTGGTCGATCTGGCGCTGGTCAGCGAACTGGCCCATGCGGCGGGTGCGCGCGTCGTCGTGGACAACGTGTTCGCGACCCCTGCTCTTCAGCGCCCGCTGGAGTTCGGCGCCGATGTCGTGGTTTATTCGGCCACCAAACACATCGACGGACAGGGCCGCAGCCTGGGCGGCGCCATCCTGTGCGACAACAAGTTCGCCGAGTCGCTGGCGCCCTTCCTGCGCCACACCGGCCCCGCCCTCAGCCCCTTCAACGCGTGGCTGCTGCTGAAGGGTCTGGAAACCATGGACATCCGCATCGCGGCCCAGGTCCAGTCGGCGCAGCAGGTCGCGGAGTTTCTGGAAGGTCACGCCAAGATCGCCAAGGCCCTGTATCCCGGCCTGAAGAGCCATCCGCAGTACGAGCTGGCGCAGCGCCAGATGAAGGGCGGCAGCACGCTGGTCGCCTTCGACGTCGCGGGCGGCAAGGCGGAGGCGTTCCGGCTGATGAACGGCCTGCGCGTCATCCGGATTTCCAACAATCTCGGCGACAGCAAGAGCTTGATCACTCATCCCGCCACCAGCACCCATCAGCGGCTTACCGATGCCGAGCGGGCTGCCGTCGGCATCAGCCCCGGCAGCGTCCGCCTGTCCGTAGGGCTGGAGGACCCCGCCGACCTGATCGAGGATCTGGAACAGGCGCTGGCGGGGGTGTGAGGCCGTATCACGCGACCGGGGAACCAGTTCCCCGACGGCTGTGTTAAATCCTGTATTTTACACAGTCGCTTGCACGCCCTTTAAATCCTGCTTATATATCGCTGCGGTCCATCGGGCCGCAGCTTTTACCTGACTATTTTGTAAATCCGGTCATAGACGGCCTACAGGCTCCCGGCAGCCTGGATCGAAGGCAAGGAGTCCCTCCCTCATGTCGCATCTGCTGTCCAAAGCGCGCCGCCTAGCGGTCGCCGCCGCCGCAACCGTGCTGTTCTGGGGCGCTGCGGCCAGCGCCGCCACCGATGTCCGCGTCGGGTTCATCCCCGTGGTGGGTGCCGGGCAGCTTTTCGTGATCGATGGCGAGGGCTGGGCGCGCGACGCCGGGCTGAACCTGAAGCTGACCCAGTTCGAATCCGGACCGGCGATGATCAGCGCGTTGGCGTCCGGCACGCTCGACGCCTATTACGGCGGCATCGGTCCGATCATGGTGGCAAGCGCCAGGGGTATCGACGTCAAGGTCTACGCCGCCACCGCGATCGAGGAGATGACCTTCGTCGGCCGCGCCGACTTCGCGGCGCAGCCGCAGGCCGCGACCGCCGCCGGCTTCAAGGCCTTCGCCGAGAAGCAGGGCCGTCCGCTGAAGATCGCCACCCAGCCGCCCGGTTCCGTGCCGGACACCGTCCTGCGCTACTGGCTCCAGAACGTGATCAAGGCGGATCCCGCGACCTACCAGATCACTGCGATGGGCATCGAGGCGACCCAGCAGGCCCTGCTGGCCGGCGCCGTCGATGCCGCGACGATCCGGGAGCCGACGCTGACCGTCGTGCTCGCCCGCGATCCCAAATCCAAGCTGCTGGCGGTCGGCGGCGAGATGCTGCCCAACCAGCCGGGATCGGTGCTGGCGATGACCGGCGCCTTCGTCAAGGCCAATGGGGAAGCCGCCAAGACGATCGTCTCGCTCCACGACCGGGCCACGACCCTGCTCAAGACCGAGCCGAACCGGGCGGCCAAGCATCTTCAGTCCGGTCTCGGCAAGGGCCTGACCGATCTCGCCACCTTCGAGAAGGCGGTGGTGTCGCCAGCCAGCAGGTTCGTCGCCGATCCCATGGTCATCAAGGACGCCACCAAGGTCATGCAGGACTTCCAGCTTCAGGCGGGCACGCTGGAGAAGGCGGCTGATCTGAACGTGCTGTTCGACGACAGCTTCTATCGGGCCGCGGCTGCGGCACGCTGACGCTCCGCAGCAGTCTCCGCCCGATAAGCACAAGTCAGAAGCGCAAGCCGATAATGCACAGAACCCTGCTGGCCGCCTTCGGCCTGACCGCCTTCCTGCTGCTGTGGGAGGCGGCGCCGTCTTTCGGCTTCGTCTCCCCGCTGTTCGTGCCGCCGCCCAGCGGCCTGCCGTCCGCGTTCCTGCGCGAGATCCAGGCGGGATACTGGGTCAGCGCCGTGCTGGCGAGCCTGCGGCACTACGCCCTGGGTCTGGCGCTGGGAACGGGGCTCGGCGTGGCGCTCGGTATCGCGACCGCGCTGTATGTCAGCCTGGACGCTGCGCTGTCCTGGGTGATCCGGCTGCTGCGGCCGGTTCCGGGTCTGGCCTGGGTGCCGTTCGCCATCGTCTGGTTCGGCATCAGCGAGACGGCCGCCACCTTCATCATCATCATCGGCGTCTTCTGGATCAACTTCTACGCCGCCTACGGCGCCGCCAAGGCGGTCGATAAGGATCTGCTGGAGGTGGCGGACGCCTTCGGGCATCGCGGCACGCTGGCCAAGCTGTTCAAGATCGTCCTGCCCGGCTCCACCGCCGGCATCCTGGCGGGAGCGCGCACCGGTCTGGGACAGGCCTGGATGGCCGTGGTCGCGGCCGAGCTGTTCGGCGTGCCGGGCCTGGGACAGCGGATGATGCAGGCATCCAGCCTGCTGGCGACCGAAGTGGTCGTCGTCTACATGATCACGATCGCGGCGCTGTACGGGCTGACCGACACGCTGTTCGTCCAGCTCAGGGACCGGCTGCTCAGATGGCAACGCTAGTCGATATCAAGAACCTCGCCATCGCCTATGGCAAGGCGCCTCCCGTCCTCGCCGGTTTCACCGCGGCCTTGGAACGCGGCTCCTTCACGGCGGTCGTGGGACCGTCGGGCGTCGGCAAGTCCACCCTGCTGCGCGTGCTGTCGGGCCTGACGACTCCGGCGGCCGGCACCGTCGATATGCCGATGCAGCCGGAGAAGGGCCGCCGCCCGGTGGCCTTGGTCTTCCAGGAAGCACGCCTGCTGCCGTGGCGCCGGGTGCTGGAGAACGTCTCCTTCGGCCTGGAGGGAACCGGCTTGTCGAAGGCGGAGCGCAAGGCGCGCGCCCAGGAAACCCTGGACCTCGTCGGTCTTGGGCGGATGGGAGACCGCTGGCCGCACCAACTCTCCGGCGGGCAGCGCCAGCGGATCAATCTGGCGCGGGCCTTGTCCGTGCGCCCCGACCTGCTGCTGCTGGACGAACCGTTCTCCGCCCTCGACGCGATCACGCGGCAATCGCTCCAGGACGAGTTGCTGCGGCTATGGCGCGAGACTCGGACGACGATGCTGTTCGTGACCCATGACCTTGACGAGGCGGTGTATCTGGCCGACCGGGTCGTATTGCTGGGCGGCAAGCCTGCCGGCATCGTTCGCGACTTCCCGGTCGATCTGGCACGGCCGCGTGAGCGCGACACCGCCAACTTCTCCGACGCGGTCCGGGAAATCAGGGCCGCGCTGTCGGAGTCGGTGAACGACGGCGCAGGGATCTGAGACATCGATCTGAGACATTTTTTGTGCAGTGCAGCATTTCGAGTGCGCAGCCATCGTATTTGCGGTACGTTGGAATTCTCAGAGGCGGCGCCTGGTTGTATGCGCATGCCCCAACGCCTGCCGTAACAATGTGAAATTGATGACCCTGAATTCGACCCGCGCCTTCGATGCCCATCGCCGCAACGTGAACAATCTGGTCAGCGTCGGTCAGGACCTTGCCCGGACCGCCGGAAAAACCCATGAGATGGCGCTGGCTTCGGCCCAGACGATCGGTTACCGCACGGCAATGATGTTTCAAGCTTTCGGCGACCCGGTGGCGATGTCCAATCCGGAATTCACCCTGATGGGCCATGAAAAGGTCGAAGCCGCCGTCGAATCGCAGCGTGCGATGATGGAAAGCACCCAGAGCCTGCTTGAGGGCTGGACGGCCTGGGCGTTCGGTCAAGCCAAGACCAATATGAAGGCGTTCTCCGAACTGGCGGCCTGCCGCACCCCCGCCGATATCCTCGGCGTACAGCAGCACTACCTGCAATCCACCTGGATCAACGCCACGACCGCCGCCGCCAAGCTGGCGCAGGCCACGATCCGCATCACCGACGCGGGATTGATCCCGGTCCACAAGGTCGCGTCGGCCAACGCCAAGCGGCTGTCGGAGCAAAACGGTCAGTAAGCTGCGGCCGAACGTACCCGTCCAGACTCGAAAAAACCCGGCTCGCGCCGGGTTTTTTCATGGCCGGTTTTTTCATGATGGTGCGCCGTCCGCGACGGGAGAAGGTCCCACGGGCGTTTCGAGCAACGGCGCCGGGACGGGGCGCTGGCGGCCGGAAACCGCGCGGTCCACGCCGGCGGCGACGACGCGCCAGCAATGCTCCGCCAGCGCCTTGCGGCTGCCGAAGCGTTCGACCGTGACCGGTTCATGGAACTCCACCCGGATCGTCAGGCGGCCGAGCCGGACCATCTGCCAGAGATGCGGGGCCAGTTCCATGTCGCCGTACCACGCATAGAAAGGCCGCATCAATCGCCCAAGCGGTATGCCGTCGAGGCTGACGGCGGTCACCGACACCGGCTGAACGGTGACCGGTCTGTCATCCACCTTGAGCGATGCGACGCTGAACAGCGCCGTCTTGAACGGGAGCGTACGGTTGCCGTCGGACGAGGTGCCCTCGGGGAACAGGATCAGGGTATCGCCCGCTTCCAGCCGGCTCTTGATATCGTCGCGGTGGACGCCGGCGTTCCGGACCTTACGGTCCACGAAGACCGTCTGCTGAAGCTTCGCCAGAAGGCCGAAGAAGGGCCATCCGCCGACTTCCGTCTTGGCGACGAAAGACCCCCGGATCACCGACCCCAGGACGATGATATCCAGATATGAGGAGTGGTTGGCGACGACGAGCGTCGGACGCTGGCTGGACGGTTGCCCGACCACGTCCACCTGGAGCCCCAGGATACGCGCGCAGACCGCATGGTAGGCCTGAGGCAGGCGATGACGCAGGGGAGACCTCAGCCACACCAGAGCGGCCTGCACGGGCATCAGCGGCACCGTGAAGACCGCATAGGCCATCAGGCGGGCAAAGCCCAGGAGAGAAGACCCCATCATCATGATTCAGCCGTCATGATCCCGCCGTCACCCTGCCGGCGTATCCCGCCGGCGTTCGTAATGCTTGAAGTACTTGTCGGTGATCTGGTCGGTCTTGACCACGATGCAGACATCGGTGGTGTTGAACTGCTCGTCGATCACCGCGCCGTCGCCGACGAACCCGCCAAGGCGCAGATAGCCCTTGATCAGCGGCGGCAGGACGCCGAGCGCCGCCCGCGCATCCACCTGTTCCTTGTCGAGCAGGTCCATCGTGGCATACCGGCCCGGCAAGGCAACCGGCCGCAGGCCTGAGGGGGCGAGATGATAGTGGCGCAGGTACGAAAGCGGCAGGGCCAGACCGGCTGGATCGATGCCGGGAAGGCTGGCGCAGCCGAACATCACCGCGATATCGTACTGGAAGACATAGGCCGCGATCCCGCGCCACAGCAACTGCATGGACGGCCGGGACCGGTATCCGGCATCGACGCAGGAGCGCCCCAGTTCCAATACTTCGCCGGGAAAATCGACCAGCGGTGAAATGTCGTACTCGTCGCTCGAATAGAAGCGCCCGACCGAGCGCGCGGCGGATCGGCGGATCAGCCGGTAGGTCCCGACGACGCCTTCGGGACCCGGACCGAGATTGTGGTCGATCACCAGAAGATGGTCGCAGACTCGATCGAAGCTGTCGAAATCGCGGCGCCGCGCCGCCATTTCCGGACTTGGCCGGGCAGCCATTTCCGTATAGAAGACCCGGTATCGCAGCGCCTGGGCTGCATCAACCTCGGCCGATGACTCAGCCAGTCGCACTTCCAGATTGCCGGAGCGAAGATCGCCCTGAGCAAGCTGATCGATCATGAGGTCGGCCATGGCTATCGCTTGCGGTCCTGGTTGTTGCACAATTCCAGCCAAGCGCCCTGCTGGACGACTAGCCGTTACAGCGTTCAACAGGCATACCACATAGCTCTAGTATCGGGTCAACCGCGTCATTTAATTGTAACCAGTAAGTGTGGCGCATTTACCCGATGGAGCAGGTGCGGCAAGTCGTCACCGTCCGCTCCACAAGCGCTTATCAAGATAAGCGCCGCCCGGAATTCGCGACGTTATCGTGAACTCCGGACTGTCATGGAGCATTCCAGATCCAGCGCCGGGGAGTGGCTGAATCGTTCCGTACGCTCTTACGCGACACCACGGCGAGCGCGGGTACCAAGTCCGATCTGCTTGGCGAGCTTGCTGCGCTGCTTGGCATAGTTGGGCGCCACCATGGGATAATCGGGCGGCAATTGCCAGCGGTCGCGATACTCTTCGGGGGTCATGTCGTAGGCGGTCTTGAGATGCCGCTTCAGCATCTTCAGTTTCTTGCCGTCTTCCAAACAGATAATATAGTCGGGAGTAACCGACTTTTTGATCGGAACTGCGGGCTGCGGCCGTTCCACCGTCGGAGCGGGTTCGACCCCAACATTGGCCAGGGTCCTGTAGACCTGTTCAATCAGTTGAGGCAGGTCTGTAACCGTCACTGTATTGTTGGAAACATGCGCAGCCACGATCTCTGTCGTCAGAGACAACAGCTCGTTAGATGGGGATCCGTTGCTCATCTATCTTTGCTCCAGGGAACCGACAAACATCGATATAAGTCTTCTCCGCGAGCAACGCAATAACGATTTACTGAAATGGAAGAGGACATTTTGAGCTTACCAATGTCAGCAGATTACTTCCTGGATATCACAGCGGCAGTATGCCCGTTAACCTTTGTCCGCACCAAGTTGCGTGTCGAACGAATGGCTCCGGGAGAAACGCTGGAAGTCCGCCTGAACGCCGGAGAACCCTTGGAAAACGTACCGAGATCGCTGATGGAACTGGGTCATGAAGTGCATGGACCGGAACCCGAAACTCCGGCTTCTTCCGGGGGAGTCTACCGCCTTTGGGTGACTAAGCGTTAACTACGATCGATTGAGGATTGGAATAGTTCCAACTTCATGACCAGTGCTGCGATTGCTGCGTCTTTTTGTCGGTAATAGTTGGCTCTACGACCAATTTTTATAAATCCGCGCTGGGTATACAATTGGCATGCCTGATTGTTGTTTTCAGCCACTTCCAGAAACACTGCCTCGGCGCCCGCCACACGGGCGAGTTCGATCGCCCCTTCGAGCAATGCTGCTCCGGCCCCCTTCAGACGGCGGGCCGGATCGACTCCGATGGCGACGATCTCGGCCTCTCCCGCGATGGCGCGGCCGAGGACGAAACCTATTGGATCGCCGGTCTCAGCGGCTTGGTCGTCGGCTCGCTCGGTGGATTGCGCGATCAGAGCGAACATGCCGGGGCTGACCAGCAGCCCGGCGAAGGCGGAAGCGCCCCACGGCTCATGCGGAAAGCAAGAACCATGAAGAAATCCAAGGATTTCGCAGTCTGCCAGACCGGCCCGGCGCAGCCTCATCGCACTTTTCCCGCCGGTAGCGTGACGTCGGGTGGACGCAGGTAAAAGGGCTGCGGAGGAGCCGTTGCCGCCGCGTCCGCGCCGCGCAGGGCGATCAGCCGCGCCACGTCCGCCGCGTCGGGAAAGCCTTCCCCGGAGGCGAACCTCACGTCGCGGTTCGTCGCCATGCGCTCCTTTCCAGTGGAGACGCCGAACAGGGAATGCAGACGCGCGGCGCCGTCACCGGCAACAAGTACAGGCGTATCCGGCAGGACCAGATCTTCCGGCCGAACCGAGCGGGCTTCGCCCACAGGAATCAGTTTGATATCGAACCATTGGATGAAAATATCTTCTCGCCTGGACTCGACCGCGACGAGGACCGATCTCCCCTCCCGCTCCCCGGCCGGCAGGCCGTGGGCGACCGCGTCGAAGGTGCTGACGCCGGCGAGCGGGCGCCCGGACGCCAGCGCCATGCCCCGTGCGGCAGCCAGCCCGATCCGCAAACCGGTGAAGGCTCCAGGTCCGGTGGTGACCCCGAACATGTCGATGGATGGAAAATCCGCACCGGCTTCCGCCAGCACCTCCCGCGCCATCGGGATCAGGACTTCGGACTGGCCGCGATCCATGGTGGCGAAACGCCGCGCCACGACGGCGCCGTCCTGCCACAAGGCGACCGAGCAGGCGCCGGTCGCGCTGTCGAGGGCAAGGATCTTCATGGCCGTTCCTTCATGCTATTCATGCTACTGGACACCTTCGATACTTGTCTTACTGACTGCCCCGGCATTCAAGTCCCGCTACTCAAACCCCCCACCACTCAGGACTTTTCATGCCTCTGCTAGAGATCGCGCTGCCCCATGTCGATATCGACCTGATCTACGCGACACCCGCCAACATCACGGGGCGGACGATCTATACCAATATGGCGTGCCTGCTGCACGCCGACGCGGCCAAGGCTCTGCGCATCGCCGCCGAACTCGCCGCCGCACAGAGCTGCCGTCTGCGCGTTTATGACGCCTTCCGCCCGGTCGAGGCGCAGTGGCGCCTGTGGGAAGCCTTCCCCGATCCGGAGTTCGTCGCCGACCCCAGGGAAGGCTCCAACCATGCCAGAGGCGTCGCGGTGGACCTGACGCTGGCCGGCGCCGATGGAACTCCGCTGGACATGGGCACGCCGTTCGACGACATGACGGCCCTGTCCCATCATGGCAATACGGCGATACCGGTCCAGGCGCAGGTCAACCGGAGCCGCTTGCTGGGCATCATGGCGGCGGCCGGCTGGGACCATTACCCGTCGGAATGGTGGCACTACCAATTGCCGGACCCGAAGCGATATCCTTTGCTGTGGGATGCGGCAGCCGGCGGCCGGGCTCCATAAAATTTAGCGTCAATCTTGTTGATCCGGCTATTTTGTGTCACAGAAGGGGCACTGGCAGGGGAAGGGCCTGGGGCAAGCGCATGGTCTTGAACATGTTCCTTGGGACCGCATCGATCGGACGGCTAGCCGGCCCCGTGCTGGGTCTGGCGCTCGGCCTGTCGATATCGGCCACGGCCGGCCACGGCATGGCGGAAAGCCCCGTGGACGACGAGCGCGGCGGCATCGTCTTCGCCTACTCGCGCTTCGGAGAAGACCAGTACGGCCCCGGCAGCATTACCCTGGACCAGTTCGACGCCCACATTGCCGAGCTGGCCGATGGCGGACATACCGTGCTGCCCCTCCCCGTCCTGCTGGACAAACTGCGGGACGGATCGCCCCTTCCCAACCGAACGGGGGCGCTGACGATCGACGACGCCCACCGCTCCGTCTACACCGAAGCTTTTCCGCGGCTGAAGGCGGCCGGCCTCCCCTTCACCCTCTTCGTCGCTCCCGATCCGATCGACAGCGGCGCCGAAAGTCACATGACCTGGGCGCAGGTGCGGGAAGTCGCCAGATCCGGCGCCACCATAGGCGTGCTTCCCGCCGCCGGACTGTCGATGCCCCAGCGCACGGTTCAGCAGAACGCCTCGGACCTCACGCGCGCGGTGCAGAGGGTGGAAGCCGAACTCGGCGTCAAGCCGACCCTGCTGGCCTATCCGTTCGGCAGCTACGGTTCGGCGATCCGCGAACTGGCGCAGCGGCAGGGCTTCGCCGCCGCCTTCACGCAGTCGTCCGGTGTCGTCCACAGCCGCTCCGACCGGCTGGCGCTGCCGCGCTTCGTCATGAACGAGGCGTTCGGCGGGATCGACCGGTTCCGGCTGGCGGCCAATGCGCTGCCCCTGCCGGTCGCCGACGTCACGCCGGCCGACCCGGTGCTCGCCCAGAACCCGCCGAGCATCGGCTTCACGGTGGCCGGCGGCGTCGGAGACCTGGACCGGCTGGCCTGCTTCGTGGCCGGCCAGGGCCGCACCGGCCTGGAGCGTCTGGACGGCAACCGGATCGAACTGCGAATCTCGGAGGAATTCCCCCCCGGCCGCACCCGCCTCAACTGCACCCTGCCCGCCGGGGAAGGCCGCTGGCGCTGGTTCGGCATGCAGTTCTTCGTGCCGGAGTCGTGAGACGCGAGAAAGCCGGCGGCAAGCGATTGCCGCCGGCTTTCTCGTACGCGGCGCCCGTCAAGCGGCGTTCTGGCGGACTTCGACGACTTCCGGAATGTAATGGCGCAGCATGTTCTCGATGCCGGCCTTCAGGGTCGCGGTCGAACTGGGGCAGCCGGCGCACGAACCCTTCATGTTCAGGTAGACGATACCGTTCTCGAAGCCCTGGAAGGTAATATCGCCACCATCCTGGGCGACCGCCGGACGGACGCGGGTGTCCAGCAGTTCCTTGATCTGGGCGACGATCTCGTCGTCGTCCTCATGGGCGGCGTTGTCGTCGGCGGTCGTCTCGTTGACGACAGGGCGGCCGGCGGTGAAGTGCTCCATGATGACGCCCAGGATCGAGGGCTTCAGCAGGTACCAGTCGCGATCGCCTTCCTTGGTGATCGTCACGAAGTCCGCACCGAGGAAGACGCCGGCGACTCCTTCGATTTCGAACAGCCGTTGCGCCAGGGGCGAGCGGACCGCAGTCTCCACTGTCGGGAAATCGGCCGTGCCGTGCCCCAGGACATCGCGTCCGGGCAGGAACTTCAAGGTAGCCGGGTTGGGCGTCTGCTCGGTCTGAATAAACATGTATCTCTCCTTCCCACCATCATCACTGGCGAGCTTAACGGAAAGTGGGCAGAATCACCCCTCAGATCAAGCCTTGCCAGTACCGGCAACCGGAGCCGCAATACCGCCATGACCAATGAACAGTCCGAAGACCTGTCCAAGGCGGAGACCATCGACTGGCTGATGGAGGACGGCCGCCGGGCGGAAAGCATCGCGGCGCTGATGGAAGCCTTCTGCCGCCGGCTGATCGCGGGCGGCGTGCCGCTGTTCCGGGCCAACTGGCATATCCGGATGCTGCATCCGCAGATCCGCGGCATCACCTTCTACTGGCGCACCAACATGGACGGCGTCGAGGAGATCGAGCGGGAGCACGGGACCGAACTGCGGCCGGAATATCTCAACAGCCCGATCGGCGCCATCGTCGAAGCCGGCGCCGACGCCATGCGGTACCGGATCGAGCAGCTGGAGCCTCCCTATGCCTATCAGATCCTCCAGGACCTCAAGGAGCAGGGCGGGACCGACTACGTCGCCATGCCGATGCGCTTCTCGACCGGCAGGGTCAACGTCGCGAGCTGGTCGTCCGACCGGGCGGGTGGCTTCACCGGCCCGCAGCTCACCCTGATCTACGACGTGATGCCGGCTCTTTCCACAGTCCTGGAAACCATGGTGCTGCGCCGGCTGGCCGTGAACGTGCTGGACACCTATGTCGGGCGCGACGCCGGCGCCCGCATCCTGTCCGGGGACATCCGGCGCGGCACCGGCGCCACCCTGCGGGCGGTGTTATGGTACTGCGACCTCAGGGGCTTCACCAGCCTTGCCGACCGGCTGCCGCTGGCCGACCTGATCGGCCTGCTGAACGGCTATTTCGAGATCATGGGCGGCGCCGTCCAGGCGCGCGAGGGCGAAATCCTGAAGTTCATCGGCGATGCGATGCTGGCGATCTTTCCGCTGCCGGACGGCGAGGAAGGCGACGCCGGCGACGGCGATCCCGAGGCCCACGGGCGCGAAGTCGAACATCCCGAACGGCTCGCCGGTCATCTCGCCCCGCACCCGCGACACGATGATGTTGGGCGACGTGCCGACCAGCGTCGCCAGTCCGCCGAGCAGCGACCCGAAGGACAGCGGCATCAGCAGCCGGGACGCGGGCTTGCCGGTCCGGCGCGCGATCTGGAAGGCGATCGGCATGAAGATGGCGAGCGCGCCGATGTTCTTCATGAAGGCCGACAGCACCGTCACGACGCTGACCAGGATGCCGACCTGGGAACTGGTGGTCTTCATGTGCGGGGTGAACGGCCGCATCATCAGCTCGACGATGCCGGAGCGGCCGACGGCGGCGCTCACCACCAGTGCTGAACCGACGATGATCACGATATCGTCGCTGAAGCCGGTGAAGGCCTTGTCGGGCGGGACGATGCCGCAGGCTATGGCGGCGAGCAAGGCTCCCAGCGCCACGACGTCATAGCGGATCCTGTCCCAGATCAGCAGCCCGACCATGACGATGACGATGGAGAAAGCCGCGATCTGGCTGAAAGTCATTGATAACCTTGCCGGGAGGAACTTCGAAGGGCCGATCGCACGACCGGCGGAGCAGCAACATGCAGCCCCGGCAGCGGTTCCAGCAGGGCTGCCCAGACCGTCCCGCAAGTTCTCCGGCAAGTTCCCAGGATGCGAGAAAACCCTTATTCCGCGTTTCGCTTTCCTGTTCTGATTTGCGATTCGCGATTCGCCAAGTCCTGCAACGCGCGAAAAATCCTTATTTTGTCACTCTACCTCGAATGGCATGGTCCATGCAGACAGGCGAACCAAGATACCGCGTCAGCTTGGAGCGTCGTCAAATGCACTCGGACCTTATCGTGTTTGGAGAAAACTGGGGTTGGCGGCCGACAGGGGCTCATCACCTCGTCCGTCACCTCGGCGCCGAGCGCAAGGTGGTCTGGGTCAATTCTCCCCTGCTCCATTGCTGCGAGATCTGCCTGCACAGCCGCGTCCAGCCCCCGACACTGGGAGACTACAGGCCGGATCGTATCCTGGCGCCGCTGGGAAGGCATTTCTCCGTCGATGCGGCGACGCGTTCCGATAACCAGCAATTGCTCGGACACCAGATCCGCACGGCGATGGCTACGCTGGAACTGCGACGACCCATCCTGCTGACATCGGTTCCGACCGCGATCGACGCCATCGGGGAGGTCGACGAGCATGCGGTCGTCTATTACTGCGACACCGATTTCACCCGGATGATTGGTATCGACCGCTGTCCGGTCGTGACGATGGAAGCCGAACTGGCCGCCCGCGCCGACCTCATCATCGCGGCGACTCCGGAGCTGGCAGGACGCTTCCCCTGCCATAGGACCGTCGTCGTCGACCAGGACGAGGGAGCCGACGGAAGCTGGACCGCGCGCGCCGCCACGGTCGGACGCCTGCTCGACCAACTCGTGTGAACAGCCGTCATCCTCGGGGCGGCACCGGTCAGGCGCGCGGCAGGATCTCGACCGTTTCACCGAGTGGGCGGCCATCGGCAAGCCAGAGCAACGCCTTGCGGCCGAACATCGGCGTTCCCGGCCCGGCCCGGCCCGCCTCGCCCAGCGCCTCGGCCTGCCCGAGGACAAGGTGAAGGTGAACGTCACCCTGCTCGGCGGCGGCTTCGGGCGGAAGTCGAAGCCCGACTTCGTCATCGAGGCCGGCCTGTTTGGCGGCGGCGTGAATGCGTCCGACAAGGCTCATGGCTCGGCTCCTTCTCTGTC
>ERZ501031.236-NODE-236-length-14157-cov-6.270104_pt1 | contig 14157 bp, 20 predicted proteins | sample MGYA00248843_ERZ501031 | MGnify/ENA primary metagenome ERZ501031 (study PRJEB25958, sample SAMN03398557) | human skin metagenome | study: EMG produced TPA metagenomics assembly of the Human Skin Microbiome Metagenome (human skin metagenome) data set. | reverse complement strand
TTGCTCTTCCGATCTAGCATGACAAGAATCCGGATAAAAAACCGCCAAATCATTACAAGCGATTAAAGTGGATGTGCAAATTTTATGGGTTATCAGTCCCCACATGGGTATCAGGCAAAAAAAATATTTCTGGCATCCGCAATGATAATTTTCATGAGGCTATTTTTTTTGGTCAGCCGCTTGGTTTCTCCAGTATTAACAATAGTCAATATGATAACGATATATTGCTGCAAATGCAGGCGCTGGTATGTCGCCTATTAGCGGCAATACTGTCAGTTAATGATTTCAGTTATCTCAAATCTTCGGTCAACACACGACAGTACCATTCATTAAAAATAAATTAATGCTAACGCCTCGCTGTGCTCGTTGTTCAACCCCGCCAGTACTGAAAGCAAGTTTCGGCACCGGCGGCGTTTGTTAATGCAGCCAGCTATCGTCCTCCCAGACCTGTTGCATGGTTTCCATTACTCGTTTTTTATCGTTGTCCAGTTTCAAACCGCTTAGCTCAACGCCATTTTCGGAACCTTTGCGAATGCGGATAGCAGTCTTTGGGTAAATAGGTTGAAGATTTCGGTACAGCTCAGCCTCAAGTGCATCCAATGTTGCCTGACTAATTTTTTGCTCTTTATCAAACGTGATATTAATTCTCATAATCTATTCAACCTTATAGAAAACTTCTTCTTCGGGTTCTTTATTTTCACTGTTTGCAAGGTCAGCAATGAGAGACAGGGCGAGCTTGAGTTCTGAAGGTTTGCAGTTTGCAATCAGAGACACTTCGGCGATGAATTGCACACAAGCCCATTTTTTCTGTCTTTGGCTGAAATATTCATCAACCATGAAATCCCTCCCACAAGTATCACTGTATATGCATACAGTATCACGTATGAGTTAGGGATTAAAAGAAAAATTATCAATCGTGATTAGTCTGTATGTTAATGAAATCGATGAACATTAAATGTCATCTCTGGTGCTGCTTTGCTACTAGCCCCGCGACTCGAATTAGGATTTGTCTGGCCTGCGCCCGGTGTGACGGTACTGCCGGGAAAATTTCACCGGTTGATGAACCACGGCACCATTTGCCGTTTATGCAACTTTTGCCACCGGCCATCAGGTGCAGGGCCTCACCCCGGCTGATGGTTTCGCCGGTCGTGAGCCGAATCTCGTCTATTGTTCTGTCAATGGCTGCGCTTTGTTTATCCGTTCCGTGGACAAAATCACGCCTGGTGACCCGTTTTTTGTCCCTGAGTCTGGCCGTTAGCTTCCGCCTTTCACTTCGACTCAACGGTTTGGATAAATCCAGCTCCGGTGGATCGCTTTCGCTTCCCGTACAGTTATTGACAGAACTCCGAGAGGGCGCAGGAGCGCCCTTAACGTCAACGGCCAAATCAACGGCACGCTTCGGCACAATTTTCCACTGCGTGAGCCGGGTTAAAATTGGGGACCCCGCGCCAATGTTGGAATCATAGACGCCTTTAATGCATACAGTTTCCTCACCATACTGATTAAGTTCAGTGCGCGGCTCGTAAAGAGTCCGAACCTGTAAATCGTCTCTACGGACGAAAGGCCCACCCTGAGCATTAACATAGTCAGCCCAACGACCATAATGAGCCGCATCATGTACTTCGGCGAATTCAATACTAAGCGCTCTTGCTGTTTCTGGGTCGGCCATTTTGCGAAGCTCTCTGTATACCGTCACCGGCGCACCGCCGATAAACTGGAATTGACGGATGTGCCAGCGAGCCGCCCATGCTGATACAGCTGGGGCGGTCTCTTTCAGCAGCTCACCGCTTTCGTCATCGGTTTCACCATCGAGAGCATAGCCGTCGATATTTTTCGAAATGTATTTAGCAACATAGCCGGTAGCGCTGCCCTTCTCCGGGTCAATGGCCTCGGCATGAAAGCGCGCTTTTTTGGCTTTATCGCTTCTCAGTTCGTGGCGGTCTTCCTCCCACGCATAATCACGGATGATGAGGCGCACGCGCTCGACATCTTCCGGCAACATGAACATAAGCATGTGCCAATGCGGCGTTCCATCATGGTGAGGCTCGGCAACACGTATGCCGAAAATGCGGATTTCTTCCCGGTGTAGCTTGGCGCGTATACGCGCCCAAAGGCCGGTTAGATAGCTCTGCGTGTCCGACGGGCTGGCACCGTTCCATTTGCTGTTACGGTAGCCCGCTTTGGTGGTGGCGTGGTATTTAGACGGTGCGGTCAGGGTGTAAAACTCCCCGACATAACCGAGCTCATTACAGATATTTTCAAACCCACGGATGCGGGTCATCAGCTCGCAGCGGCGTATAGCTGGATTAGCGACTGAGCCGTCGTATTTTTCAATCAGGCTGATGCGGTTGCCGTCTTCGTCTTCGAGATCCAGACCTTTGAGAAACTCACGCGTGCGGCGCTTCTGCTCGCGCCAGTCTGTCACGCAGTTTTTACTCGCGTAGGCGTGCTTTTTCTTGCTGACGTTGCCGACTGCAATTTGAAGATGTTCGCGCCATGACGACGCGACACGACGCAGACGATTACGCCACCATGACTCAGTAAACATACGGATTACTGCGGGGGCGATATCATCTTTGTTGAAGTATTTATTTGCCACGCGCTCCCAATGGGGAGGGGTGACATTGAATTGCAGAGAAATAAAACCAGCGTGCATGTACCAGGTGTATAGCGTCTTGAGCTCTCCAAACCCTGAATCATCAATATTTGCCAGCTCAGAACGAATGAAATTAGCAATGTCACCGGCGAGCAGGTCAACATCGGCGCGCGACATATCAGGGAGGCGGTTATATCTGGCAACCAGATTAACCATACGTGACGCCAGATATTGCATGAGTCGGGTGTCATAATGACCACCGAAAACGGCGGTTGATACATTGCTATTGATACCCGCGCTCTCGTATTTTTTGGTGACCAGTTCAAGACGGGGCAATGCCTTTTTGCAAAAGCTGATAAAAAAGGCATTGGCTCGTTGACTGCCCTGATTTTGCTCCAGTACCGCAGCAGTGCGATAAACATCAAAACGCACGCACTCAGGCTGGAGAGAAAGCACCTTTCTCGCATGCAGCAAAGCCGCGAACATACGGTCGCGGCGATACTGTTGGTCATAGGTGAGGTATGGGCTGGCTATTGCCGACCGTGGAGCGTTCCACGGATAAGCATAGTTTACGCTTACCCGCATAGCTCCCCCATCTGCCTGCGCTGTATGCTTAGCATCACATAGCCAGGAGCCCACTCGTTAAGGTCAGTTACATGAGTCACTAGCACGTAGACAAAAGCGCCGGTAAAACCGACCCTTTGTGGGTCATCTTCGCAGGGACCATACTCGTTTAAGCAAAGTAAATCCCCAGCAGCAAAAGCACGGTCAGCAAGACGAAACTCGGCTTTCTTCGTTCCATTGATGACAGCCTGAAAAAACTCAGGCCGAATTTTTAGTTGATGTGTTTTTCTCATGCTGCCGCCTTGATTGAGGAGGCGCACATTTCTCCGATACGCTTAATCTCTGCGGCCATATCCTCAATTGAGGTAATGGCCGACTGCTGGATATGATGATGAATCAGGCCGGAAATAAGCTGTTCGATTTTCGGATAGTAGCCGATAGTATCGAGCCATTCCTCGCCAGCTTTACGGCCGCTTTTTGCGACCTTTTTCTCGCTCAAAATGAATTGATACTGGTCGCTGTTAATAATCCATTTGTCGCCGATTTCGATGCGGAGGCTCATGCTGCACCGCCTTGCGCTAAAGCTTTAATGACACCTAATGTCATTTTGCAATCTGCTAAAGCACGGTGTGCCTGCCCTTCAACCACAACCCCTTCATGCGCGGCTGCATCGACTAACTTATGCCATTTATAACCGTGATATCTCCCCGGCTCGCCACGATATTCTGCATATAACATCATGGCGCACAGGGAGTGGTCTATAAATGAAGATAGTCCGTCAGTCCCTAATCCATTTAATTCCGCTGTTTGACGTATCAGGCGAGTATCATAATCAGCATTATAAATAACGAAGCCATAATTAAAGAACAAATTGGCTACTGCACCGTGAACATCTTTCCAAGTTGGAGCGTGAGCAACCATTTCATTGGTAATGCCGTGAATAGCGATAACCTCATCAGGGATAGGCTTAGTAGGTTTAATTAGCGTATTAAGCATAATAAAACCATTTTTATCTATAATGCAGATTTCAACGATTTCCGCATCGTCACCCAATCCAGTAGTTTCGGTATCAATAAATAAGTACCCATCATTAAGCCAACGTTTGGCATGCTGACTAATTGTCGTATTAATAATGCTCATACAGCACCTCCGTTATAGTGTTTACCTTTAAGCTCTGCGATTTCCTTACAGGTGACGCATAGCGCAACGCCCAGGATGGCAATGCGGCGTTCCTCCGGGATTGGTGCTTCACATTCTTCGCAGGTAAAACGAGAAGGCGCAGCGATATGGCTGCGCGCGTTGTTGATAAGGCGCTCGCGTTCTGCCTGCTCGCGCTGCTGTGCGATATCCATTGAGTCGGCCATTAGTGCAGCTCCTGAGATTCGTTTTCGTAGCGGGTGGCTTCCCGGCGCAACAGTTCAGCCGCTTCTATGGCGCTCATACCTTTGTTAGCGATATGAGTTGCCAGAGCCTCAAGGCGGATGGAAACAGCGAGAGCGCGACCTTTACGCTCTTCACGTTTTGCAATACCGATAACCTCAAGAAGCAGGTCGGTATTTTCTTTAGGTTCTAAAGTTTGTTTATGCATTCTTAATCTCCTGATTTGGGGCAATAAGAAGCCCGGCGGGTTTACGCCATTAATTACGGGTTTGTTTAATTAGCTAAAAAGCATTCATGGATGGAAATATGCCGGGGCAAAATCCCACCCCAGCGGGAAATTTTATTCATTGACGCAATAATCAGCTTGCGATGATCTATATCAAAATACTCATATGGTTTACCGACTTCATCAGAGCGAAACGAGCCCGGATTATTTCGGTTGGCAAGCGTTAAAACCACAAACTTAAAATCTTCATCAAGCTTATTGAAATTACGCAGCGCCTTATTTTCTGTTGCTTTCAGCTTTTGATGAAACCGTGCGAAACACTCTTCGCCGGTCATGGTCTTCGGTTGCTCAGTAGTACAATCAGCATTGCTAAAAGGCTTGCTCGCCTGGGTGTCATGAGCTGAAATTCTTTCGTTCATTTTGCCCCCATTAATGCATTTAAAAGCCGCTTAACCGCAGAGACTTTTTTTGCTGTTAAGCCGTTCAACAATTCGGACTGAGAGTTGCAAGGGTGCCAGCGCTGGCCGTCGCTCCCCATTATCCAGCCGTGCCCGTAGTGCATGGATGGGCTACGTTTTTTGAGCAGAGACGCGAATGACGGTTCGTTAGTCAACATAACCACCTCAAATCAAACCGAATGACGCGCCGATGCCGCTAACGGTATCGACGACACTCGTCATTGCCGGGTTAGCCTGAATCCGGGCCTGCAACGCCATTGCCGACAGGGACAGCATTCGAATACCCGCGTTTACGCTCGCAATCATGTTTTGCTTACGGGCCGGGGTAAGGCGGTCGCCTGAAACGGCACCGCTCGCCAGCTCGCCGAGTTCACTCATGGCGCGCATAACGTAGGATTGCAGTTTCTCTTTTGCCAGTTCGTTGACGGGCACGCACGGCAAACAATGGATCTGCGCCAGAAAACCATCGACGAGGGTCGAATCTTCGGTCAGGTCTGTCAGCGTCCAGATTTCGCGCGGCGTTAACTGGTGTGGCTGTTCCGGGTTGAGTTTGTTGTAAAGCGTATGCGGCTTGATACCGGCTTTATCCGCCAGCTCTTTCACGTTATGCGTGGCCGCGAATTTTCTGCATGCATCATCAAAGTGTGCATGTGACGAAACGCGAAAATCTAACATGCTGTAACTCCCTTTAACTTGCAAAATTAAGTTACTGGAATACGGCATAGCGCGAATTAATCGCCTGAGCGAGTAATCGCGTACGGAAGGCGATCATGTTGATACGGCCGAGGCCACCCTCACGGGTACGGGGCACCAGTAGCAGCTCGCCGCGCTTTACCATCTCTTTAACGGTGTTCAGGCTGCATCCGTACTGCTTTGCAAACTCGTCATATGAGAGGAAGTCCGGGCCATTGGGGATTGCAATTTGAAGATTCATAGGTAACTATCTCCGGTTAGATTCATTTTTTAGTATGTTCTCGCACATTCTCAGGGTGCAGGACGGATACTACTTTCCATATGAAAACCTGTAAAGGTCAAATTGAAAATAATTAGGCATCCAAATGGATAAAGACAAGCAGTCCGTCAGAGATGTTATTGATAGAATCCTTGTTTCTTATGGAGTTAGAACAAGACAGGCTTACTCTGACCTCGCAAAAATTCCATTGCCCACCATTAGTAATTGGGTTAAGCGGGGTAAGGTTCCTGGTGACTACATAGTCCAATGTGCTCTCGATACTGGCGCAGACCTTAAATGGCTTATGGAAGGTGGTGAACTTACAAATGTAAGATTTGAGCCCGGCAATTACCCTATGCAGGGAATACGACTGATGGAGGCAATGCAAAGCTCAGGCGGGAAAGAGATTTTGCAGCGCATCATGCAAGCTTACGGCTTCACCATGCAAAAGGAGCTGGGCGACCATCTCGATATACCATCCGGCACGATGAGCGCTTGGGTTCGCCGTGAACACTTCCCGGGGGATGTTGTTATCGTTTGTGCTTTAGATACGGGTGCATCTTTATACTGGCTTGCCACAGGTAACGGTGGACTTTATGAAAGTAATGTGACCTTACCCACAGAGCAAATGGCATTAGCCACAATAAGAAAATACCGCCTTGAAAACGGTGAACTAAAAAAAATAGGTAACTGGTTGGCTGACCCGTCAATGATTCCTGGTAATCATGATGATCTGATGTTTGTTGAAGGTATGGGTAAATCTTGGCTGGTTGATATTTCTGCTAAGAATATTGCTAACGGCCGCTGGCTCATCAGTATTGATGGTGCAATGGATGTGTTCAATGTGATTCGGCTACCCGGAAATAAAGTTCGGTTGTCCAATGACTCTGCGGAGTTTGAATGCAATTTATCTGATATTACACCATCAGGTACGGTTATTTTTACAATTGAGAAACATATATAAGGGATTTTATGATGCGGTCATTATTTGCTATTGGATTACTTGTTCTCTGTTCATCTGCGTTCGCCACCGAGAAAACGCAGGCGTTAGATGGAGCATCATTTGGTAATGCATGGCCTCTGACTTTTGAAAAGGCTACGGTTTCCTGTGTTAATGGTGCATATGCTTTTGTTTATGATACCGCTACAGATAACCGCTATCCGCTTAACGGTATGGCTTCCAGCGCTGTTAAGTCCGGAAAAATGGAAGGTTACGATTTAGATACAGTATGGAAAGATGACCCTAATTATTCCGGTGTGAAAATGTCAATATCTCCGGTTTTAGATTCAGCCCTGAATCTCTGTAAATAATTTATTAAAAAGGAATTGGTAATGAAAGAAAATAAACATGTTGAGAAATTTAAGTCAAGCCATCTGAATTCAGGTGAATCTGTCATTGCGTGGGCGGAAGGATATATCGGTAAAATGATGGGTAGTGGAAAAGATACCCAGCATAATGGCGCGTTAATTGTGACAGAAACCAGAGTTGCTTTTTATCGTAAGGGATTTATTGGTGAGGTAATTGAAACTATACCTTTAAAATCCATCACCTCTATTGAGCGAAAGTCGACTCTTGGTCATAGGGTTATAAGGGTGCATACATCCCATGATGACCTTGAATTTAAAACATTCAGCAAAGAGTCAGAGCTTGCCCTCGTTGAAGCAATTGAAAGCGGGCGAGGGTTGAGAACTGAAACAGTAGCACCCGAAAAAAATAAGGCAAGTAACGACCCTTTCGAACAACTCAAAAAATTATCAGAGCTTAAAGAGGCTGGGGTGATTTCTGATGAGGAGTTTCAGGCTAAAAAAAGCAAGTTGATGGATCTGATTTAAGTATCCCTCGGTATGGGGGTGATACCTTGGTTTATAAGACAGTCTATTAGCCACAGTGCTAGATGTAGCAAATAAGGGGGGGGGATTTGACTGTTAAAAAACTTTCATCCGGTGAGTGGCTATGTGATTTTCGCGTTAATGGGAGAGAAAGCCGTCGCGTGCGTAAACGCTTCACCACCAAAGGTGAGGCAGTGGCTTATGAGCAATATTACCGCGATGAGGCCAAAGATAAGCCGTGGATGTCAGAGAAAGAAGACCGGCGCAAACTCAGCGAAATTATTCAGCTCTGGCATAATCTGCACGGGCAGGCGCTGGTTGCCAGCAAATCCCGACTGGCTAAACTGCAAATTGTCTGCAACGGACTAGGCGACCCGATAGCATCACAACTTACAGCTAAGGACTGGGCGCATTATCGTGACCAGCGTCTAAGCGGCAAAATTGACAATGGCTATCATAAAGACCCGGCCAAGTGGGTAGCAAAGCCGATAACGGTCAATCGGGAGCAGCAATATTTAGAGGCCGTATTTAACGAGTTAAAGCGGCTAGGGGAGTGGAGTTTACCAAACCCTCTGGATGGCATTCGTGTCTTCAAAGAAGCTGAAAAAGAAATGTCTTGGCTGACGTTAGAACAAATTCCGCAGCTCATGCTGGCTTGTCAGAAGTACGGACATAAAGACCTTGCACAGATTGCCGAAATTTGTCTGGCAACTGGTGCGCGATGGGGGGAGGCCGAGCGACTAACTCGCCCCCAGCTTTCGCCATACAAACTGACGTTTACAAAGACCAAAGGCAAAAAGAATCGCACTGTTCCCATCCCAAAATGGCTCTACGAAAAATTAACTACCCGTCAAGGGAGGATGTTTAAGCCCTGCTATCAGGAATTCAAGAAAATGCTTTTGCTCACAGATATTGAGCTGACGGAAGGGCAAAAGACCCACGTCCTGCGTCATACTTTTGGTGCGCATTTTATGATGAATGGCGGCAACATTCTCGTACTTCAAAAGATACTCGGGCACGCAAATATTCGCGAAACAATGAAATACGCACACTTCGCTCCTGACCATCTTGAGCAGGCTGTCGAGCTGAATCCTCTGAGCTTGATGATGTCCACCGAATGACCACTTAGCATGTGCGAGGGTGGTTTAAAACATACCTAGGATGTGCGTAACTTATTGTTATTTTTTCATATTGTTGATTTTCAATATCGCTTACTAGAAGCGTCTTAACTAAGATTCGCTTTCGCGACATCCTGATAGAAAGGGCTGGCCAGATGGCTGGCCCTTTTTTTATCTTTGTTGTAACCATCGTGATGTAAATCATTTACAATACGCCCTCTATACGGAGGGGCGGTGGTCAGCAACAGTTTTCAGCAAACGACACCTAAACGGCGAGCCGCCTGGCTGGCGCTGTTGGCGATCCTGCTGATCGTGGTGGCCCCCCTGATCTCCGTCTCCCTGCAAAAAGACCCCATGAGCGCCATGCCCGGCATGCACCACGCCATGATGATGGATAGCTCGTCCGCGAACATGGCGCAGATGCCTGGGCACAAGATGGCAATGATGCACAGCATAGACGGCGCTACGCATACCGGACACGAAATGCCGCTGGACCATGCCGAAGCGTGTGGCTATTGCGTGCTGTTAGCCCATGTCCCGGGGCTCCTTTTCGCGCTGGCGCTGTTCGTCGCCATGCTTCTGCGGCGCATTCGCCTGCCGGTTTCTCGCCCGGTATTAAAGCACTGGCACTACTTTCCCTGGCTCTACCCCGAAACCCGCGCCCCGCCGCGGCTGTCTGCTTTTTCCCTTTAATAAAAATCAATCTGCGCACCGCGCAACGACCTCTTTTGCTTTAAAAAAGGAAAAGTATGACAACCTGCACCTCGCGCGCGGCATGGCTGAACCTGCTGCGTCGCCTCCATTTCTATATTGGTCTGTTTATCGGACCGTTTATCTTTGTCGCTGCCCTGACCGGTACGTTGTACGTGGCGACGCCGCAGCTGGAAAACTGGCTCTATCACGACGCGCTGCATGGCCTTGCCGAGGGGACTCCGCAGCCGCTCAGCGCCCAGATTGCGGTGGCCGAAGAAGCGACCCAGGGCAATCTGCGGCTGCTGGCGGTGCGTCCGGCGCCTGCGTTGGGCGAGACCACGCGCATTATGTTTGCCGATCCGGGTCTGGGAGAGTCGGAATCCCGGGCTATTTTTGTCGATCCGATCGCGCTGCGGGTGAAGGGCGATATGACGGTCTACGGCACCAGCGGCATCCTGCCGCTGCGCCAGTGGATTGATTATGCGCATCGCTCTCTGCTGCTGGGCGACAGCGGGAGGTTATACAGCGAACTGGCCGCCTCCTGGATGTGGGTGGCCGCGCTCGGAGGCATTGCCCTGTGGGCGATGACGCGTCCAAAACGGCGGCTGAATAACGCCCTGCAGAACCATCGTCGGCTGCACGTGACGCTGGGCTGGGGCTTACTGGTGGGTATGCTGCTCTTCTCCGCCACCGGCCTGACCTGGTCGCAATGGGCCGGCGGCAATGTGGACAAAATGCGGGCAGCGTTCGGCTGGCTGACGCCGCAGGTCAATACCCAGCTGCATGGCGAGATGCCGATGACGCACGATCCCCATGCCGGACATCATATGGATGCGATGGCCATGGCCCAGCATCAGCCGGCGCTGCAGCTGGCCCAGTTTGACCAGGCGCTGGCGGCGGCCCGTCAGGCGGGGCTGAACGCCAGCCGGCTGGAGATCCGTCCGCCAGTGTCAGACGACCGCGCCTGGACGGTGAATGAGATCGACCGTCGCTGGCCGACGCAGGTGGACGCGGTGGCGATCGATGGCGCCACGATGCAGGTGGTGGATCGCACGCGTTTTGCCGACTTTCCGCTGATGGCGAAGCTCACCCGCTGGGGCGTCGATTTCCATATGGGGATCCTCTTTGGTCTGGCGAATCAGCTGCTGCTGGTGGGATTTGGCTGCGCGCTGTGCGTTACCATCGGGGTGGGGTACCGGTTATGGTGGATCCGCCGTCCGCCTCAGGCGGCCTGGGATCCGGCGCGTTCGCTGCTGCAGGCGTGGCTGTCGCTCGCCTGGCCTGCCCGAAGCCTGGTGCTTGGGCTGGCGTTTAGCCTTGGATTGGCCATGCCGTTAATGGGAGCCAGCCTGCTGCTGTTCATTGCCGTTGACTACCTGCGCTGGCGCGCGGCAACGGCAATGAGGATGATGAAGTCCAGCGACTAAGCGAAGACTTACGGCGTGCTGATGACCACCGTTACCCGGCGGTTTTCGGCGCGCCCGGCCGCCGTGTCGTTGCTGGCGATCGGGTATTTTTTGCCAAGGCCGCGGGTGACTAAATTACTGCGTGGGACATGAGCGCCTTCCGCCCAGGCATCGGCCACGCTGTTGGCCCGCTTAAGCGACAGGGCTTCATTGTAGCTATCTTCACCATAATTATCGGTATGGCCTTCAAGGCGGCTATGGGTGATCCCGGTAGCCGCCAGCCGCGAGGCCATCGTGGTGATCTGCTGGCGGCTGTCGGGACGTAGTCGGTAGTCATTCTTGTCAAACAGGATGCTATCGGATAAGCCCAGGGACCAATCGCCATTGCTTTCAGTAAAGCCGTAAGATTTCATCGCCGCCACCTGCTCGGGGGTAAATTTTCCCTGAGGAGCCTGGCAACCTGTCAAAAGCGCCGCCGCCATCAGGGCGGGGACGAAATATTTTCTGATCATAATGAGTCCTTTATTATTTCAGCGTCTGCTGGATACGTTGGTTTTTCATCCGATACATATTCTGATCGGCAAGTTCTTGCAGTGATTCCGCGGTGGCGTGCTCCCACGCCAGGGCATAACCGACGCTCAGCGAGAGCGTGGCGCTATGACCGTTGTGCAGGTTGAATGGCGGAAGAAATTGTTCCGTTAGCGCCTGGCACAGGGCCTGCACTTCTGCTTCCGAGCGCACCTCGCGCAGCAGAACGGCAAACTCATCGCCGCCAAGACGCCACGCCAGATGGCGTTTACCGGCAAAAGTCATCAGGCGGCTGGCGACCTCCATCAGCACTTTATCGCCCGCCGCATGCCCCCAGTTGTCGTTAATCAGTTTGAAATTATCGCCATCAAGAAACAGCAATGCCGAGGTTTGATGATCGACTTCATTCTGCATCAGCTCGGCGAGCGCGTTACGAAAGGCGGCGCGGTTAGCCAGGCCGGTCAACGGATCGTGTAACGAACTGCGCAACAGCTGCGCGTTTTTGGCCTGCAGCTGGCGCTGCCAGTCCTCCATTTCCCCCAGCAGGCTGTTAAAGTCCTGGGCGAAAAGATGGAACTCCTCGATACGCTCCTCCGGCACCCGCCGGGAGAAGTGGCGGTTTTCACGTATATCATGCACGACCTCAGTGATGCTCTGCAGGGCGGCGACGATCCCCCGGTGTAGGGAGTGGGTCAGCAGCAGGGCGATGAACGAGGCGAGCAGAATGCTGCCGGTCAGCACCAGAATCGAGATACCGAGAAAGTGGCTAATCAGTTCATCAAGCGCGGTCAATCTCAGCTCGCCGATTTGTTTGCCCTGGTGCCAGATGGGCTGCACCGTGGGCTCCGGAAACAGCCATTTACTGATAAGCCCGCTCACTTGCTCTTTATTGGCCAGCGGTTCATGGCGCCACGCGGCGAAGTGCTGCATCTGGCCGTTTAGCACGATTGCCTGGGAGATCTGCCCTTGCTTGCCCAACGACGCGAGGGTCTCCTCTGCCGCCGCGCTGTCGCCAAACACCAGGGCGGCTTCGAGGCTGCGCCCCATGGTCGCGGCAGTGAGCTCAAGATTTTTCTGCGCGTACTGCTTGAGCGTGAAGATTGAGGCTGTACTCAGCAGCAGCCAGACCAGCGTCATGGAGATCACCACGCTTATCACGCTAATGCGACGGAGCGCGCGTTTGAAAGTCGGGCGCGGAGTCTGTGAAAAGTCCTTATTCATGTGGTTTCTTCCGGGCAAGCATCAGGACGTCCGGGTTAACCCGAACCCCGCTGTGCGTCAGAACGTCCAGATTAACGGAGAAGCGGACCCGGTCGTCATTGATGATCAGGCAAAACGCGCTACCAATTGAACAATCCGTATTTTGTTCTGCGATGAGTAACAGCGGCCTCGGGCCATAGCGGCGAGTGAGTTCTGACTGTTCAGTCGGCGATTCGCTGCCAAAATAAAAACCATCGCAGGTCGTTTTTAACGCTTCTTCACGATTACGTACTATCACCGGTTGATAGGGTAATGCATCCGGATCTTCATGAGCCAGGCTATGGGTGAAGCGTGATGAGGCAAAAATGCACAGCTTTGGCGCTCCTGTTAATGACGGCCAACGGGTGTAGGTCACGATCCCGGAAACAATAGCGCGAACATGTTCTGAAGGTCCGGCAGCAAAAACAGGAGATACCGCGATGAGAAAAAATACAGTCAATAAAAGACGGTGTAATACTGTCATTAACGCTTCCGTCAAAGTCGCCATAGCGCGGGAAAAGCCGCTGCCGATGCCCGGCGAAGAATACCACTGTTAATAAAACCCGTCATTAGATGCGCCCTTTGCTTTGGGACAATTCTCACCAGGATTTTTCGTAGTACCGATACCGTGGGTGCGCAAGTTTGGCTTGTTTTTCCTATGTGTAAATATTGTTATACGCATCGCGCCATTGTGAGTGGCAATTAATTCGTTAGTGTAAATTAAAATTTACGGAATATGGATTGAATTCTTTACTTTGTGTGGTATCGTTACGTCATACCCTCTGAGGCAACCCTTATCGCAAACGAGCTACACAGGATCGCAATCATGCAAAAAGACGCGCTGAACAACGTACATATTACCGACGAACATGTATTAATGACCCCGGAGCAACTGAAGGCGGAATTCCCGCTGAGCGTCGAGCAGGAAGCGCAGATCGCGCACGCCCGTCAGACCATTTCGGATATCATCGCCGGTCGCGATCCGCGCCTGCTGGTGGTATGTGGTCCTTGCTCCATTCACGATCCGGAAGCTGCGATTGAATATGCTCGTCGGTTTAAAGCCCTTGCCGCAGAGGTCAGCGATAGCCTCTACCTGGTGATGCGCGTCTATTTTGAAAAACCCCGTACCACCGTCGGATGGAAGGGGCTGATTAACGATCAGATCGG
>ERZ501031.235-NODE-235-length-14192-cov-4.884912_pt1 | contig 14192 bp, 8 predicted proteins | sample MGYA00248843_ERZ501031 | MGnify/ENA primary metagenome ERZ501031 (study PRJEB25958, sample SAMN03398557) | human skin metagenome | study: EMG produced TPA metagenomics assembly of the Human Skin Microbiome Metagenome (human skin metagenome) data set. | reverse complement strand
GTCGGCAGATTATTGATTACGCCATCGGTTATCAGGGGCCGGTCTATATTCGTCTCGATGGCAAGGGGCTGCCGGAGCTGCTTGACGAGTCGTATCGCTTTGTTCCCGGCGCCGTGTTGACCCTGCGCGAAGGCGAGGACGTCGCGCTGGTGGCCACCGGTTCGACGGTGCATGAGGTGGTGGAGGCGGCGCAGCAGCTTGCCGACCTCGGTATCCAGGCGAAAGTGGTCAGCGTGCCGTCGATTCGCCCCTGCGATACCGCCGCGCTGCTGGCGGCGCTGAAGCCGTGCAAAGCGGTGATTACGGTGGAGGAGCACAACGTCAACGGCGGGGTGGGAAGCCTGGTGGCGGAAGTATTAGCTGAGGCTGGGGTGGGTATCCCGCTCAAACGTCTGGGGATCCCGGATGGTGAGTATGCGGCGGCGGCAGATCGCGGCTGGCTGCGTAAACACCACGGTTTCGATGCCGCTTCCGTCGCGGAGCTGGCGCTGAAAATGCGCTGATTTTTCGCCGTCTAAAACCGATAACCCGTGCGGGATGCCGCGCGGGTTTTTTTACGGCGCGCAGAGCGTGATGATGTATTCCCCTGCCTGAATCCATTGCAGCCGATACTCCACGGTGGAGAGCCGAAGACGCAGATTTCCTTCCTTTATTGCAGCCAGCGTAAAATCGTTAAAACCGACGCCCGCCTGTACGTCGGGATGGCAGGCCTTAAACCCACTCTCTTTCGCCGAAAACGCCAGCGTCAGCGCCAGCGGGTAGGGCAGGCCGCTGCGCAGCAGCGCTGTTTTTTCCGCCGGACCGATAATGCTGCTCTCCAGTTCCGCCGCCAGCTGGGGGGTAAACCGGCGCTCGATATCGACGCCCACCGGCCGATCGGCGATCACCGCCAGCGCGCGCTGGCCGCAATGACTTATGCTGCCGAACCAGGGCGTGGGCCACAGCGGCTGGCGCCGATCGCCGATGGCGGGAAGCCGTTTCTCCCCCACCTCGCGCAGGGCGTATGCCGCGGCGATGCGTCCGGCCAGGTGCTCCGCCTGCCGCTTGCGGCCCCACCCGGTCAGGCTGGCGTGATAGGGCAGCCAGAACAGATCTTCAGGCTGGAAAGTCGCCGGGTCGAAGTCGATCTGCTGGATGGTATAGCCGGCCAGAGGCAAAACGGTGCGATGGTGGCGCATAGGATAAGGTTACCGCGGTTGCCCCCGCCCTTTGTCCAGCAAGGGCGGGGGGAGGGAGAACCCGCTATCAGAAGTGGGTGTTGACGCTCAGGTACCAGGTGCGGCCCGATTCGTTATAGGTCTCGGCGCCGGCGCCGTACATCGTGCCGGTGGCGCCCCCGGTGGTCTGGGCGTTGCCCGCGCGCCAGTGGCGCTTATCGAAGACGTTATCCACGCCGCCGGTCAGACTGACGTATTTGGTGACGTCCCAGGTCGCGCTCAGGCCGAGGATGCTGTAGGGGCTAACCTCGTTCTTCTCGCTGCCGGTGACCGGTTGACCCTTGTAGTTGTACTTCTTCGGCTCCTGCTTGCCGTACCAGGTGAAGGTCGACTGCAGCGAAACGTCATCGCGAACCTGCCAGCTCAGGGTGGAGTTCAGCGTGTATTCCGGGATAATCGACAGACGATCGCCGGTCTTTTTGTTCTTACTCTGCAGCATATAGGTGATGTTGTTGGTCCAGTTGACGGTCTCGCTCACCGGAACGTTCAACGTCCCCTCCAGACCTTCCACCACCGCTTTCGGCACGTTTTCCCACTGGTAGAGATCGGTACCTTTATTGTTTTGATAGACCGGGGCATAGCCCGCTTCAATCTTGTTGCGGTAGTCGTTGCGGAACCAGGTGACGCCCGCCAGCCAGCCGTCGCGTTTAAACTCGAGGCCAATCTCTTTGTTGATGCTGGTCTCGGCTTTTAAGTCGTCGTTACCCTGCAGATAGCAGCCGTCTTTACTGGCATAGCAGCCCTGGCCTTTACTGTAGAGAATGTAGTTCGGGTTGGTCTGATACAGGCTCGGCGCTTTATAGGCGCGGGCGATTCCCATCTTCAGCGTGAAGTCATCCCACAGGCCCTGCGACAGGTTGAGGGACGGGCTCCAGTTATTGCCCACGATGCTGTGATGATCGAAACGCAGCGCCGGGGTCAGCATGGTGGTGTTGGTCAGCTCCATGTTGTTCTCGGCGAACAGCGAGAAGATTTCCGCCTGCGAGTACGGGCTGCGGCCGGTGCTGTCGTAGCCCGGAATTTCGCCTCCCGACAGCGCCTGGGTGTTGGACGCGTTATCCTTCATCCGCTGTTGATTCCACTCGCTGCCCAGCGTCAGGTTCTGATTAACCAGGTAGTCGAACGGGATACTGACTTCACTGTGCAGCATCACATCTGACAGATCGATATCCGAGAACTGGTTGCTGTTAAAGATCCCCTCGGTGCCGCCGGCCAGGCCTTCGCCTTTGCGCGAGTTGCGGGTGCGTTCGTACTGCGCCCAGTTGCTGGTGGTCACCCCGTTGTCCCAGGCGCCGTTCCAGGTAACCGAGTAGGTGTTGCGATACAGACGGTTGGTCTCTTTGCCGTAGTTCTCTTTTACCAGGTCGTTGGAGTTGGTGTTCTGGGTATCGCCGGCGTAGAGGTTGCCCTGGCGGCTGTAGCCGGCCTCAAACTCCAGCGACTGCATCGGAGCGAATTCCCAGCGCACCAGACCATCGATGTTTTTGTTTTTCACCCCTTCGCGCCCGGCCGGCAGAGTATCGGCATAGATCCCGGTACGCTCGGACTGATGGCCTTGGTTGATATCCCAGGCGTCAGCCTGCGTTTTGTCGAGGTTACCGAACAGGCGGAAGCTAAAATCGCCGCCCAGCGGGCCGCTGAGGCTGAAGTTAGTGCGTTTGGTGGAGCCTTCATCCTTGTGCTCCGGGGCGTTCATATAGGTGTTCCATGAGCCGTGCCACTCATCGCCGGTTTTTTTGGTGATGATATTCACCACGCCGCCGGCGGCGCCGTTGCCGTAGCGGGCGGCGGCCGGGCCGCGAATCACTTCGATACGTTCGATCATCTCCGGCGGCACCCAGCTGGTATCGCCGCGGGTGTCGCGCTCGCCGCGCCAGCCAAGGCGCACGGAGTTGCGGCTGGTGACCGGCTTGCCGTCGATCAGGATCAGGGTATTTTCCGGGCCCATGCCGCGGATATCAATCTGGCGGTTGTTGCCGCGCTGGCCGCTGGTGGAGTTGCCGGTCAGGTTGACTCCCGGCATGGTGCGAATGATCTCCGAGACGTCGCGCGCCGGGGGGCGTTTGCGGATCTCATCGGCGGTGATGGTGGAGACGCCCGGCGCCTGCAGGTTCTGCTCGGCGGCGGTGACCACCATGGTCTCTTCAGCGGCGCTGTTTTTATCGTCGGTGGCGGTTTCCGCTGCGCTTAACGGAAAAGCAACCCCGTAAATTCCCAGATTGACCAGCAAGGCCAGGGATTTGATCCTGTTATTCATTGTTATTCCTGCTTTTTGTCGCCACGTTCCCCAAACGCCCCTTCCCACCGGGAGGGGAGGCGGCATAAATGTTGCCAAAAGCGGGCAAAGGCACTCCGTCGCTGGCTGAATAAGCCCGATTTGACATGTTCTGATGAAAGACGCGCTTCCCACGGCGCGCTAATACGCTATTGCAAATGCAAATAGTTATCAATAATATTATCAATAAATAATGACAATTAATTAAAAAAGTCACGCTATACATAGGGTTAATGACAGAATGTTAAGGACAGGAAGCGAGGAGTGGTGGCAAACCCTGCGGGGGCCGCAGTGTCGCGCAGTGGATGACGCCATCGAGGTAACGTTCTGGTGGCGGGACCCGGCGGGGGATGAAACCCGCTCTCCCCATCGTCGGGTATGGCTCTATATCACCGGCGTGACCGACCACCATCAGAATGCGCGGCCGCAATCGCTGCAACGTCTCCCCGGGACCGACGCCTGGTTCTGGCGCACTACGCTGTCGCCGACCTGGCGCGGCAGCTACTGTTTTATTCCCTCCGACCGTGACGATGATTTTTCCCCTGAGGTGTTCAGCGCTGATGCGCCCGACCGCGCGCTGCTACGCGAAGGCTGGCGCAAACTGCTGCCGCGGGCGATAGCCGATCCGCTGAACCCGCACAGCTGGCGGGGCGGACGCGGCCATGGCGTGTCCGCCCTGGAGATGCCGCAGGCCCCCGCGCAGCCTGGCTGGGACCCGCTTAATGAGGCACATCCTGCCGCCCGTTGCCTTGAGTGGCGCAGCGCGCGTCTGGGCAACCATCGCCGGGTCTGGATCTACACCACCGGCGAGGCTGTCGACCCGCAAACGCGGCCGCTGGCGATCCTGCTCGACGGCCAGTTCTGGGCCGAGAGCATGCCGGTGTGGTCGCCGCTGGCCGCCCTGACCCGCGAGGGGAGACTGCCGCCGGCGGTCTACCTGCTGATCGACGCGATCGACAACCAGCGCCGCGGGGTTGAGCTGCCCTGTCACCGCGATTTCTGGCTGGCGGTGCAGGAGGAGCTCCTGCCGCTGGTCCACGGCTATGCCCCGTTCAGCGACCGACCGGATCGGACGGTGGCGGCCGGGCAAAGCTTCGGCGGTCTGGCGGCGATGTTCGCCGCTCTCAACTGGCCGCAGCGCTTTGGCTGCGTGCTCAGCCAGTCAGGCTCCTACTGGTGGCCGCACCGCGATGGCCGCGGGATGGGCTTTATCGGCGAACAGCTTCGCCAGGGTGAGGTGTCCGCGGCCGGGCTGCGCATCTGGCTGGAAGCGGGCCAACGCGAACCGATCATTTTTCGCGCGAACCAGGCGCTACTAGCGCAACTCACCACAACACAGCAGACGATTTTCTGGCGTCAGGTTGACGGCGGGCATGATGCGCTTTGCTGGCGCGGCGGGCTGACGGCAGGGCTTATCCTGCTCTGGCAGCCTCTGCTGTCGCACCCTTAGCATCGCGCTTTACGACAGGAGTTTGATATGCAATTCAGTAACCCCTTCGACAATCCGCAAGGGCAGTTTTACATTCTGCGCAATGATCAGCAGCAGTACAGCCTGTGGCCGGCGCACTGCGACCTGCCTGCCGGCTGGGCGGTGGTGTGCCCCCCGCAGTCGGCCGAGGCCTGCAACACCTGGCTGGCGGCCAACTGGTCAACCCTGACCCCCGCCCATCATGCGTCATAAGGAGCTGACAATGACCACTCGTTTACCGCTGGTTGCCGCGCAGCCGGGGATCTGGATGGCCGAGCGCCTCTCCACTCTGCCAGGCGCCTGGAGCGTGGCCCACTATGTTGAACTGCGCGGCGCCCTCGACCCGACGCTGCTGGGAAAAGCGATTGTCGCCGGTCTGCAGCAGGCGGACACCCTCAGCCTGCGCTTTGAGGAAGAGGAGGGGGAAGTCTGGCAGTGGCTGGCGGCCGACCGCACCTTTGCCGAACCGTCGATCATTGACCTGCGGACGGCGCCGGATCCGCATCGCGCCGCCACGGAGCGGATGCAGGCGGATCTGGCGCAGGATCTGCGCGTCGACGGCGGCAACCCGCTGGTGTGTCATCAACTGCTGCGCGTCGGCGACGACCGCTGGTACTGGTATCAGCGTTATCACCACTTGCTGGTAGATGGCTTCAGCTTCCCGGCGATAACCCGGCAGATCGCCGCCATTTATCGCGCCTGGCAGCGGGGGGAAGCCACTCCTGAGTCGCCTTTCACCCCCTTCGCCGAGGTGGTGGACGAGTACCAGCGCTACGCCGGCAGCGAGGCCTGGCAGCGGGATAAAGCCTTCTGGCAGGCCCAGCGCCAGGCGTTACCGGCGCCTGCCTCACTCTCTGCCGCGCCGCTGGGCGGGCGCGCCGCCGGGAGCGATATCTGGCGGATGAAGCTGGAGATGAACGCCGACGCCTTCCGCCGTCTGGCCAGTCATGCGCCGCAGTGTCAGCCCGCTGACCTGGCGCTGGCGCTCACCACGCTGTGGCTGGGCCGCCTGTGCAACCGGATGGACTACGCGGCGGGCTTTATCTTTATGCGCCGGATGGGTTCAGCCGCGCTGACCTCGACAGGGCCGGTGCTCAATGTCCTGCCTCTGGCGGTGCATATTGACGCCCAGGAGACGCTGGCGGACCTGGCGATGCGCCTCGCCGGTCAGTTGAAAAAGATGCGCCGCCATCAGCGCTATGACGCCGAACAGATCGTTCGCGACAGCGGCAAAGCGGCAGGGGACGAACCGCTGTTCGGCCCGGTGCTGAACGTCAAAGTCTTTGATTACCAGCTGGATATCGATGGTGTGCAGGCAGTGACCCACACCCTCGCCACCGGCCCGGTCAACGATCTCGAGCTGGCGCTGTTCCCGGATGAGACCGGCGGGCTGTCGCTGGAGATCCTCGCCAACAAGGCCCGGTACGACGAAGCCGAGCTCCGTCGCCACATGGCGCGACTGACCGCGCTGCTGGCGCAGTTCGCCGCCGATCCGGCGCTGCGCTGCGGCGAAGCAGAGATGCTCTCCGCCGACGAGCTGGCCCGGCTGGCGGCGGTCAACGATACCGCTGTGCCGCTGCCTGCCACCACCCTCAGCGCGCTGGTGGCCGACCAGGCGCGGAAGACCCCGGATGCGCCGGCGCTGGCGGACGCCCGCTGGCAGTTCAGCTATCGCGAGATGCGTCAGCAGGTGGTGGCGCTCGCGCAGCTGCTGCGTCAGCGCGGCGTGAAGCCGGGCGACAGCGTGGCGGTGGCCCTGCCGCGCTCGGTGTTCCTGACCCTGGCGCTGCACGGCATTGTCGAAGCGGGGGCCGCCTGGCTGCCGCTGGACACCGGCTACCCGGACGACCGCCTGCGGATGATGCTGGAAGACGCCCGGCCGTCGCTGCTGATCGCCACGGAGGACCAGCTGGCCCGCTTCAGCGATATTCCGGGGCTGGAAAGCCTCTGCTACCAGCAGCCGCTGGCCGCCGGGGATGACGCGCCGCTGGCGGTGTCAAAACCAGACCATACCGCCTACATCATCTTTACCTCCGGCTCCACCGGGCGGCCGAAAGGGGTGATGGTCGGCCAGACCGCCATCGTCAACCGCCTGCTGTGGATGCAGGATCGCTATCCGTTATCTGCCGACGACGTGGTGGCGCAGAAAACGCCGTGCAGTTTCGACGTTTCGGTGTGGGAGTTCTGGTGGCCGTTTATCGCCGGCGCGCAGCTGGTGATGGCCGAGCCGGAGGCGCACCGCGACCCGCAGGCGATGCAGCAGTTCTTCGCCCGCTACGGCGTGACCACCACCCACTTTGTGCCGTCGATGCTGGCGGCGTTTGTCGCCTCGCTGGATGCCGACAGCGTGGCCGCCTGCCGCACGCTGCGGCGGGTATTCTGCAGCGGCGAAGCGCTGCCGACGGAATTGTGCCGCGAGTGGGAGCGCTTAACCGGCGCGCCGCTGCATAACCTGTACGGCCCGACGGAGGCGGCGGTGGACGTCAGCTGGTACCCGGCCTGCGGATCTGAGCTGGCGGCGGTGACCGGCAGCAGCGTGCCGATTGGCTGGCCGGTGTGGAACACCGGGCTGCGCATTCTCGATGCCGCGATGCGCCCGGTGCCGCCGGGGGTGGCGGGGGATCTTTATCTCACCGGCATCCAGCTGGCGCAGGGCTATCTGGGGCGCCCGGATCTCACCGCCAGCCGTTTTATCGCCGACCCGTTTGCCCCCGGCGAGCGGATGTATCGCACCGGCGACGTGGCGCGCTGGCTGACGAACGGCGCGGTGGAGTACCTTGGCCGCAGCGACGATCAGCTGAAGATCCGCGGGCAGCGCATCGAGCTTGGCGAGATTGATCGGGTGATGTCGGCCCTGCCGGACGTGGGGCAGGCGGTGAGTCACGCCTGCGTCTTCAACCAGGCGGCGGCGACCGGCGGTGATGCCCGACAGCTGGTGGGCTATCTGGTCTCTGACTCCGGCCTGCCGCTGGATACCGCGGCGCTGAAAGCGCGGCTGGCGGAACAGCTGCCGCCGCATATGGTGCCGGTGGTGCTGATGCAGCTCGCTGAGCTGCCGCTGAGCGCCAACGGCAAACTGGACCGCAAAGCGCTGCCGCTGCCGACCCTCGGCGGCGAGCGCAGCGGCCGGCCGCCGGAGCCCGGCATGGAAACTCTTGTCGCCGCCGCCTTCAGCCAGCTGCTGGGCTGCGAGGTGAACGATATCGACGCCGATTTCTTCGCCCTTGGCGGCCATTCGCTGCTGGCGATGCGCCTGGCGGCACAGCTCAGCCGCCAGCTGGCGCGGCAGGTGACCCCGGGGCAGGTGATGGTGGCCTCGACGGTGGGCAAACTGAGCGCGCTGCTGGCCGCCGATCTCAGCGATGAGCAGGCCCGGCGCCTGGGGCTGGATACGCTTCTGCCGCTGCGCGAGAGCGACGGCCCGACGCTGTTCTGCTTCCATCCCGCCTCCGGCTTCGCCTGGCAGTTCAGCGTGCTGGCGCGCTATCTCAGCCCGCGCTGGTCGATTACCGGTATTCAGTCGCCGCGCCCGCAGGGGCCGATGGCCAGCGCCGCCAGCCTCGACGAGGTGTGCGAGCATCATCTGCGCACGCTGCTGGCGCAGCAGCCGCACGGCCCTTATTACCTGTTCGGGTATTCGCTGGGCGGCACCTTAGCCCAGGGGATTGCCGCCCGCTTGCGCCAGCGCGGCGAAGCGGTGGCCTTCCTCGGCCTGCTGGATACCTGGCCGCCGGAGACGCAAAACTGGGCGGAGAAAGAGGCCAACGGGCTGGATCCCGAGGTACTGGCGGAGATCGACCGCGAGCGCGAAGCGTTCCTCGCCGCCCAGCAGGGGCAAGCCTCCGGCGAGCTGTTCAGCGCTATCGAAGGCAACTATGCCGATGCGGTGCGGCTGTTAACCACCGCGCATAGCGCGACGTTTGACGGCAAGGCGACGCTGTTCGTGGCGGAGAAGACGCGGCAGGAGGGGATGGATCCGCAGGTCGTATGGGGCCCGTGGGTGGGGGAACTGGAGGTGTTCAGCCAGAACTGCGCCCACGTCGATATCATCTCCCCGCAGGCCTTTGAGGCCATCGGTCCGGTGGTCAGGGAGATTCTGGGGTAACGGTTGAGTTCGGGCTACAGCAGGTAGCCCGGCTCAGCGTAGCGCAAGCCGGGGAAAGAGGAGATTACCGGCGGCCCAGCGGGACCACCAGCGGCGTATGCGCCACCGGATCTTCAATGATCGTGCAGCGCAGACCGTAAATCCGTTCAATCAGATCGGCGGTGACGATCTCCTTCGGCGCCCCCTCGGCGACGATCCTGCCGTCGCGCAGGGCGATCAGGTGGGTGGCGTAGCGGCAGGCCTGGTTAAGATCGTGCAGCACCGCCGCCAGGGTATAGCCCTTCTCGCGATTCAGCTCACTCAACAGTTCCAGCAGGTCGATCTGATGGCTGATGTCCAGCCAGGTGGTCGGCTCATCCAGCAGCATAATCGCCGTTTCCTGGGCCAGCACCATCGCAATCCACGCCCGCTGCCGCTGGCCGCCGGAAAGCGTGTCGACGCTCTGCAGCGCCAGATCGCTGATCCCGGTCGCCCGCATCGCCTTGTTCACCGCCTCTTCATCTTCTTTGCGCCAGCGGGTAAACAGCGGCTGGTGCGGATAGCGCCCGCGGGCCACCAGCTCCTGCACCGTGATATCGCCAGGGGTGGTGGCATTCTGCGCCAGCAGCCCGATGCGGCGGGCAACCTCTTTACTGGCGTACTGCTGGATCTGCGCGCCGTCGAGCCAGACGTGGCCGCTGGCCGGCGTCATCAGGCGACTGAGGGTGCGCAATAGCGTCGACTTGCCGCAGCCGTTGGGGCCGATAATGGCGGTGAAGTGACCGTCAGGGATGGTCACGTTCAGCGACTCGGCGATGGTCTTGTTCCCGTAGGCCAGGGTTAACTGCTCGCCGCGCAAACGGGAGGGGACAGCACTCATTTTTTGCGGGACTCCTGAATCAACAATGCAATAAGGTAAATACCGCCGAGGCTGACGGTTAACACGCCAACCGGCAGCTGCCACGGCATAAACAGCCGTTGGGCGCCGTAATCGGCCAGCGCCAGCAGCAGCGCGCCGCACAGGGCCGACTGGGTCAGTCCCCAGCGGGCCGTGCCGCTCAGGCGGCGGGCGATATGCGGCGCCACCAGCGCGATAAATGAGATCGGCCCGGCCAGCGCCGTCGAGGCGGCGGTGAGCACCACCGCCACCAGCATCAGCAGCAGGCGCGAACGCTCGACCTGCACCCCCAGCGCGCAGGCGGTATCGTCGCCCATCTCCAGCAGCCGCATCCGGCGAACCAGCAGGGCGCTGCCCACCAGCATCAACAGGATCAGCGGCGCCGACGGCCAGGTTTTACCCCACGTCAGGCCATTAAGCGATCCGGCGTTCCACAGGCCCGCAGAAAGGGCGGTCTCCAGCGAGGCGCGCAGCAGCAGCCAGGTGTTGAATGCCACCAGCATGGCGCGCACGCCGATGCCGATAATGATCAGGCGGAAGGTCTCGATCCCGTTGCGCCAGGCCAGCAGCCAGACCACCAGCGAGGTCAGCACCCCGCCGGCCATCGCCGCCAGGGCGATCGCCGTCAGGTTCTGGCCGAAGAGGACCATCGCCACCAGCACGCCGCTCCAGGCGCCGGTGTTAAAGCCCATCACGTCCGGGCTGCCGAGCGGGTTACGGGTCAGCGACTGGAAAATGGCGCCGCTGACGCCGAGCGCGGCGCCAATGAGCAGCGCCATTAACACCCGCGGCAGCCGCCATTCGTTCACCACCATCGCGACGTTGCGCGGCGCATCGCCGAACAGCGCCGAGAACACCTGGTCAATCGTCAGGGGCACCGGGCCTTGCGCCAGCCCGAGCAGGGAAATCAGCAGGCTGGCGGCCATTAGCAGCAGACAGCTGGCTATCAGGCGGCGGGACGGGGCAATCACAGGCCACCTCCACGCGGCTGGCGGCGCACCAGCCAGATCAGCACCGGCGCGCCGAGAAAGGCGCTCACCACCGATACCCGCAGTTCGCCGGGCACCAGCAGGCGGCCAATCACGTCGGCAAACAGCAGCAGGGCCGGGGTGGCGAGCAGGGTGACCGGCAGCGACCAGCGATGATCGGCCCCCACCAGCCAGCGCGCCATATGCGGCATCATCAGGCCGATAAAGGCGATGGGGCCGACGACGGCGGTGGCGCTGCCGCACAGGACGGTGATGACGATTAGGCCGATCAGCTGGGTGCGGGCGACGCGGCTGCCGAGGGCGGTGGCGGTATCGTTGCCCAGGCTCAGGCTGTTCAGCGCCCGGCTCAGCAGCAGAGCGGCGATCCCCGCCACGACTACCGGCAGCAGGACAATTTTCAGCGTTTGCAGGGTGCGGATATCCAGCGAACCGGCCTGCCAGAAGCGTAGCTGATCGTAGACGTCCGGGTTGAGCAGGGCGATGCCGTTGGACAGCCCCTCGAGTACCGCCGCAAGGGCGACCCCGGCGAGAGTGAGGCGCACCGGGCTCAGCTGACCGCCGCCCTGGCTGCCGGTAAAGGCTACCAGCAGCGAGGCGCAGAGCGCGCCGCAGAACGCCAGCAGCAGCTGCTCCTGCGGGGAAGTGATCCCGAACAGCGCCGCGCCGAGGACGATGGCGAAGCTGGCGCCGGAGTTGACCCCCAGCAGGCCGGGGTCGGCCAACGGGTTGCGGGTGAGCGTTTGCATCAGCGCGCCGGCGAGGCCGAGGGCGACGCCGGCCAGCAGACCGGCCAGAGTGCGCGGCAGGCGCGCGTCCAGCACAATAGTGCAATCAGCGCTTTGACAGGTTCCGCTGAAGGCGGTGAATACCGTGCCGATCGGCAACGATTTGGCGCCGATGGTCAGGCTAAGCGCGGCGGCTAAGGCGAGTAATAGCAACAATCCGGGCACGGCGACAGAGCGTACCGCGGTCGTAGAAAACGACATAACTGACATCCCTGATATGATAATGATAGTAATTATCGTTATCGATTTTATTCAGCTATGGTAGCATGACCCACAGTAAAAAGGGTATTAAAAATAACGACAAGGCGCTGTAATGAACCGACAATCCTGGCTGCTCAATCTCAGCCTGCTGAAAACTAACCCGGCGTTTCGCGCCGTTTTTATCGCTCGCTTTATCTCTATTCTGTCGCTTGGCCTGCTGGGCGTGGCCATCCCGGTGCAGATCCAGATGATGACCCATTCGACCTGGCAGGTCGGGCTGTCGGTGACGCTGACCGGGGCGTCGATGTTTGTTGGTCTGATGGTGGGGGGCGTGCTGGCTGACCGCTATGAACGTAAACGCCTGATCCTGCTGGCGCGCGGCACCTGCGGCGTGGGTTTTGTCGGCCTGTGTCTGAACGCCCTGCTGCCGGAGCCGTCGCTGGCGGCGATTTATCTGCTGGGGATCTGGGATGGGTTCTTCGCCTCGCTGGGGGTGACCGCGCTGCTGGCGGCGACCCCGGCGCTGGTGGGGCGGGAAAACCTGATGCAGGCCGGGGCCATCACCATGTTGACGGTGCGCCTTGGCTCGGTGATTTCGCCGATGATCGGCGGCCTGCTGCTGGCCACCGGCGGCGTGGCGTGGAACTTCGGCCTGGCGGCGGCGGGGACCTTTATCACCACCTTAACCCTGCTGCGTCTGCCGCAGCTGCCGCCGCCTCCGCAGCCGCGCGAGCATCCGCTGCGCTCCCTGCTGGCGGGGCTGACCTTCCTCTGCCGGAGCCCGCTTATCGGCGGGATTGCGCTGCTTGGCGGTCTGCTGACCATGGCCAGCGCGGTGCGGGTGCTCTATCCGGCGCTGGCCGGTAGCTGGCAGATGTCGGCCGGACAGATTGGCCTGTTGTACGCCGCTATTCCGCTCGGTGCGGCGCTGGGGGCGTTGACCAGCGGCCAGCTGGCCCAGACGGTGCGGCCGGGCGCGCTGATGCTGGCGACCACGGTGGGATCGTTTGTCGCCATTGCGCTGTTCAGCCTGATGCCGCACTGGGCGTTGGGCGCGCTGTGCCTGGCGCTGTTTGGCTGGCTGAGCGCTATTAGCTCGCTGCTGCAGTACACCCTGATTCAGACCCAGACGCCGGAACATATGCTCGGGCGGATTAACGGTCTGTGGACCGCGCAAAACGTCACCGGCGACGCCATCGGCGCGGCGCTGCTCGGCGGCTTAGGGGCGGTAATGACGCCGGCGGCATCCGCCAGCGCGAAATCGACGCCGGTCAAGCGCTGCTGTGCTGCTCCAAGCCGACCAGCGACATCGTGGTGGACCGGTAGCGGCGGACCTGCAATGGCGAACCGGCAAGTGCCCTCAGACCTTAATATCGACCTTGCCGCCACGGCTCCGCAGGCCGTTGTTGGAGATCTCGAACGACGAACTCATCAGTTGCAGCGTCTGGTTCTGCCGCTGCTCGTTCTTTTCGACGACTTCGTTCGTCACGGCGTTCTGGGATTGAACGCGCGACTGATAGCTGGCCCTGACCGGACCCATCGCCTTGTTGATATCCGCCAGTCCCATGGACATGATCAGATGCCCTCCATCCCATCCGTTCAGAGCCGCGTGCCGTTCGAGACCTTAATTTAGCATAAATCCGCATCGGGCGCGACTGCGACATTCCATCAGGTTGACTTCGTCTCCAGTAGGCCGTATTTCCGCAGGTATCCTCGGAACTGATGGTATCTCAAGCCAAGGTCCTCGGCGGCGCGTTTCTGGTTGAACTGGTTGCGTTCCAACGCCGTCGTGATAAGGCCGGTTTCGAACTTTCTGACTTGCTCGATAAAATCGCCCGCCGGGTTTTCCACGGCGGGTTTTTGCCGTTCGGGGTGCGTCACGCCCGACTCGGGCAATGATCCCGGCCCGGTAAGTGCGACCGGCCGCCAGGGCGAGGCGAAGGGGTCGAGCACGATGGTATCGACCGGACGTTCCGGCCGCTCCGCCCGGTAGACGGCGCGTTCGACCACGTTCTTCAGTTCGCGCACATTGCCGGGCCAGTCATGGGCCAGCAGCCGGGTCATTGCCCGCTCGGTGAAGCCGGGAAAGTAGGACCGTTGCAGTTCGCGCGCCATGGCGACGCCGAAATGCTCGGCCAGGACGGGGATGTCCTCGGGCCGCGCTCGCAGCGGCGGGATCGTGATGACGTCGAAGCTCAGGCGGTCGAGCAGGTCGGCGCGGAACTTGCCGGTCCGTGCCAGCGCCGGCAGATCGGCGTTGGTGGCTCCGATCAGC
>ERZ501031.234-NODE-234-length-14522-cov-7.811571_pt1 | contig 14522 bp, 14 predicted proteins | sample MGYA00248843_ERZ501031 | MGnify/ENA primary metagenome ERZ501031 (study PRJEB25958, sample SAMN03398557) | human skin metagenome | study: EMG produced TPA metagenomics assembly of the Human Skin Microbiome Metagenome (human skin metagenome) data set. | reverse complement strand
CGCGTTCACTCCCTCGATCCTGCGGAGTTCGGCAACCGCCTCGTCCAGCGCCGCCTCGTCACGGTCGAACAATGCGACGTCGTAGCCTTCGCCCGCCATGCGGCGGGCAATGCCGAAACCGATGCCACGGGCTCCGCCCGTGACGACGACGATATCCCGTCTGGTCATGGCTAAACCCCCAGCACATGCACGGAGGAAGCGGCGTGGTCCACGCCGGCGATGCCGCCGCCGGTGCATTGGGTCAGCCCGACGCGCGCGCCTTCGACCTGTCGTCCTGCCGCCCTGCCCTGAAGCTGCCACGCGATCTCGACCATCTGGGCGACGCCCGTAGCGCCGAGCGGATGCCCCTTGGCGAGCAGTCCGCCGCTGGGATTGACCGGCACGCGTCCGCCGAGCGCCGTGTCGCCGCGCCGGAGCATGTCGGCGCTTCCGCCCGGCTCGGTCAGGCCGAGAGCCTCGTAGTAAAGCAGTTCGGCGATCGTGAAGGCGTCGTGCAGCTCGACCACGTCGATGTCGCGCGGGCCGATCCCGGCTTCCTCATAGGCCAGCCGGGCGGTGCGGGCGGTGATCTCCGCGTCGAGGATATCGTCGCAGCCCTGCTCGATATGACCGGACTGAACGGCGGAGCCGAGGATGCGCACGGGCCGGTGCTGCTGCGACGGCCGCACCGTCGTCAGCACGACGGCGGCGGCGCCATCGACCATGGACGGGCAGCACTGAAGCAGCGTCAGCGGCTCCGCGACGGGGCGCGATTGCAGCACCTCCTCCACTGTCACCTCCCTGCGCTGCTGGGCAAAGGGATTGCGGACGCCGTGGGCGCGGTTCTTGACCGCGATGCGGGCGAGGATATCCGGGGTCTCGTTGCGCTCGTGAAGATAGCGCGTTCCGCGCATGGCATAGACGGTTGGCAGCGTCATGCCCTGCGAAGCGTAGAGTTCCGTTTTGTAGTCATTGCGCTGAAGCGGGATCGTGCCGCCGCCCAGCCGGGTGAGCTGTTCCACGCCCCAGATGAGCACGGTATCGTATTTGCCGAGCCGCAACGCCTGACAGGCGAGATGAACGGCGGTGGCGCCGCTGGCGCAGGCATTCTCGACATTGTAGAGCGCCGGCCCGGTGATGCCGAGATCGCGCATCAGCACCTGTCCCAGCACCATGCCACCATAGACGTTGGCATTATAAAGCGCCTGGATGCGCTCCTGACCGACATCGGCATCGTCGAGCGCGCCGAGCACGGCGGCCTGCGCCAGATCCTGCATGGACAGGTTGTCGTGGCGCCCAAACGGGGTCATCGCGGCCCCGGCGATATAGACGTCGCGGCTCATTGGGTCACCTCCGGGGAGGGTATGAAAGAATAACTGAATTCTTCGCCGTCCGTGGACGGCTCGATGACGGCTTCGAGGCGCGTTCCGATGACCGGACGCGTGTTTTCCGGCAGCGCCAAGCGACCGAACACGCGGGCGCCTTCCGGGAAGTCGGCATAGACCAGCGCGAAGGGCTTGCGGCCTGTCTTGGGGTTGGGGTGAATGATCGTGAAGCTGTAGAGCCGGGCATGGGCCGACAGCGTCACCGGCTCGAAGCGCCGTGCCGCCGGCGATTGCTCCGGCAATTGCGGGAATACGCATTGCCCGGTTGTCCGGCTGCGGGAAGCCGCCAGTTTCCGCACTCCGGACTGGTTGTCGATCCAGATTGGCTCCGGGTGCGGTGGCGTTTTTTCGACCTGTTGCATGGTTCCTCCCTTGTGTTGGATGCCGCAGCGCATCGCTGCGATGTCCAGGAGGATAGGCTTGGAGGGGCTGGGGCTCAGAACGAGAAAGCGGCATCGATCGTTGACTCAAACTCAACGAAGTGGGACCTTCCTTGCCGCTTCCTCTTCCATCCCATCACGCTGATAGGGGACCGATGCCTGTGTCGTCCCTTGTGTAACGCTGTCGGAGGCGATAAGTAATACCAACAATCCCAAGGGTATTACCGAGGCGGCCATGGCTACGACACTCACCACCAAGGGGCAGGTCACTATTCCCAAGCCGATCCGCGACCGGTTGGGAATCGGCCCTGGCAGTGCAGTCGAATTTGAGATCGCTCAGGACGGGCGCGTCATACTGAGCAGGGCGGACCGAACGGCGCCGCCTAAAAGCCGGTTCGAGCGCCTGCGGGGACGAGCCACCACGGGCCTGACCACGGACCAGATCATGGCGCTGACGCGCGGCGAGGATTGAGCGCCAATGACCCTGGCCCCATGACCCTGATCGACACCAACGTTCTCCTCGATCTCGTCACGGACGATCCGGTGTGGGCGGACTGGTCCGTTCGGCAGCTGGATGCCGCCGCCATCGAGGGGCCGCTGGTCATCAATGATGTCGTCTACGCCGAGTTGTCCGTAGGCTTCGAGCGGATCGAGGAACTCGATGATCTGATCGATGAAGCCGGAGTCACGTTGGAGAAGATCCCGCGCGAAGCCCTTTTCCTGGCTGGCAAGGCGTTCCATCGCTACCGAGCGGCGGGAAGCGCCCGCATGGGCGTGCTCCCGGATTTTTTCATCGGCGCCCATGCCGCCGTTCTTGGTCTGCCGCTGCTGACACGCGATGTCAAACGTTACCGCACCTATTTCCCGTCCGTCATGATGGTGACGCCGGAAGTGCCGTGAGGTTGTTCGGCAAAGCGGCGAAGGACTACAGGACAACCGTCGCATCCGCACACCAAACCAGCCCGGTTCCTTGTTGACCGAAAGACGACGACGGATCAATCCTTGAGGCATGGAGCGTCTTCCACCCCTCAATCCGCTGCGCGCCTTCGAGGCGGCAGGCCGGCTCAGGAGCATCCGCAAGGCCGCGGAGGAACTTTCGGTCCCGCCGGGGGCCGTGAGCCGGCAGGTGCAGAGCCTGGAAAGCTGGCTTGGCACGCCGCTTTTCCGCCGTGAGCCGCGCGAAATCGTCCTGACGCCGGAGGGCGAACGGTATCTTGCGGCAATCGCCGCGCATTTCGACGGCATCCGCGAGGCCACTCAGAAACTCACCGGCCAGAAGAACGTCGAGATCCTCCGGGTGCGCGCCTACACGACCTTCGCGGTCAAATGGCTGATCCCACGGCTGTCCTCGTTCCATGCGGAAAACAAGGATACCGAGGTCCGCCTGACGACATTGGTCGAAGCGGTGGATTTCGAGCGGGAGAACGTCGATGGCGCCATCCGCCTGGGCGACGGCAACTGGCCGGGGCTGGAGGTAGACCGGCTGATCGCGAACGAGCTCGTGCCGCTGTGCAGTCCCGCCCTGCGGCGTCAGGCACGGCTGAAGAAGGTCGGCGACCTTGCCGGCCAGACGCTGCTCCACACCCTGGTGCGGCTGGACGATTGGCGCTACTGGCTGAACGCCGTGGGAGCCGAGGATATCGATCCCTATGCCGGGCCGAAATACGCAAGTTCCACGCTGGCATATCAGGCTGCACTGGAAGGGCAGGGGATCATGATGGCCCAGAAGGCGCTGTTCGCGGAGGATCTGCGTGCCCGGCGTCTGGTCCAGCCTTTCGGACCCGTACTCGACCGGGGCGACTTCACCTATTACTTCATCTATCCGCGCAACCGGTTGCGCAATCCTGCCTTCCGTCGCTTCCGGACTTGGCTTCTTGAACAGACCCAGGAATCGAACCGGGCGACGTCGGAGACGTCGCCCGGTCTTGCCGACGCACGTTGAGGATTTGGATCAGGGCAGCGGCTTGCCCTTCATTTCCGGCATCCGGGCATATACGATGCCGCCGATCACGCAGATCGCCGCAAGGTAGATCCAGACGAGGTGCCCATAGCCCCAGCCGCCCATGGCGGTGATGAAATAGGGCGCGGTTCCGCCGAACAGCGTTACCGAAAGGGCGTAGGGAAGTGCGATGCCGGTTACGCGCACCTCGGCCGGGAACTGCTCCGCCATCGTCACGGCGCTGGCACCGGCGAAGCCGGTCATGATCACCATGCCGATCGTCTGAAGCATCGCCACCTGGAGGAAGGTGGTCGATGGGGTCAGCAGCGCCAGACTGGGCCACGCCCAGAGCGCCGAACCGAAGGCGAAAGCCAGCAGGACGGGGCGTCTTCCGATCCTGTCGGCCAGCATGCCAACGAAGGGGATCAGGGTGAGCGAAACCGTGACCGCGATGATGCCGGCCAGAAGCGTGTCGCCGATCGGCAAGCCGGTCACGAGATGGGCATAGGTCGGATAGTTCACCATCCAGACGTAGTTGAGCAGGTTGCCGGCCATGGCGATCCCGATGACGCGGAAAGCGTCGCGCGGATACTTGCGGAACACGTCGATCATCGGATGCCGCTTGGCGCCTTCGGTCGCGACCCGGTGCTTGAACACCTCGGTTTCACCGACGGAGAGCCGTATCCACAGTGTGACCAAGCCAAGCAATCCCGCGATGATGAAGGCGGCGCGCCATCCCCAGGTGGTCAGCGCGCTGTCGCTGCCGATTGTCGTGAAGGCGAAGGCGAGCATGAACGAGATCAGCGTGCCGGCATTGATGGCGAACCACTGCCACGATCCGGCGAAGGCCCGCCGGTCGGCAGGCGCCGATTCGATCAGGAAGGTCGAGGCGGAGCCGAATTCCCCGCCGGCGGAAAAACCCTGGACCAGCCGGGCCAGAACCAGGATGACCGGCGCCAGCACGCCGATCTGTTCATAGGTCGGGGTGATGCCGATCACGAACGACGCGACCGACATCAGCAGGATGGAAAACGTAAGCCCCTTCTTGCGGCCGTGGCGGTCGGCGAACGCGCCGAGGACGGCGCCCCCGATCGGCCTCATGATGAAGCCGACCGCGAAGACGGCGAGGACCGAGAGCAGGGCGGTGATCGAATTTCCCGCCGGGAAGAACTTGGCCGCCAGGACCGACGCGAAGGTCGCGTAGATCACCCAGTCGGTATATTCGACGATGGTGCCCGCGGTGGCGGCGACGATCGCCTTTTTCTGCGCGTAGGTCAGTTTACCGGCGGCAGGGGCTTCGACCGTGCCGAAGACACTTGGGCTAGTCGTGTCAAAGACACGTGCGGTATTCGGCGCGCTCGCCGAGTCCAACGTATCCATATTTCATCCTCCCATGACAGAGCGATCTTGTTCGGTGCATCCCGCCGGGGCGGTTCGCATGGCCGGTAGTGGCGGCCTGTCCCGACGGCGTTCTCGTGTCGATGGAGCGAGGATGAGGAAATCGCACGACGGCGATAAGCGAGGTTTTGGCGTGATCCCGTTGACCTGAAGTCAACGGTCGCAAGGGCATCACGCGGGCGGCATCGTTGACTTCAGGTCAACGGACATCGCTCGCAAACTCATTTGCCCGCTGCCTAAGTCTGCTTCAGTGTTGCCGACGATCGAGCATCGGCTTCCGAACCGGGCGGCAAAGCCCTGAAGCGATGCACCCCATCAGAAAGATTGGAAAACGCCATGTTGCGCCATGCGCTCGACGGCTTGACCGTCCTCGACTTCACGCATATCGGAGCGGGACCGACCTGCACCATGCTGCTCGCCGACATGGGCGCCCGCGTCATTAAGGTCGAGCCGCCGCAAGGCGAACTCGGACGCCAGCTCGGTCCGGCCTGGATCGGTGACGACAGCGCCCTTTACCATGCCTTCAACCGCAACAAGCTCGGCCTGTCGCTCGATCTCAAATCCGTATGCGGCCTCGACGTGGCGCGGCGGCTCGCGGCATCGGCCGACGTGATCGTCGAGAGCATGCGGCCCGGCGTCATGGACCGCATCGGCCTCGGCTACGAGCGGCTTGCGGCGGAGAATCCGGGCCTGATCTACTGCTCGATTTCGGCTTATGGGCAGGACGGCCCCTATGCCGGACGCCCCGGCGTCGATGGCATCATCCAGGCCGACAGCGGTTTGATGAGCATCATCGGCACGCCGGAGAGCGAACCCTGCAAGGTTCAGGCGCCCATCATTGACGTGTTCACCGGCTACGTTGCCGGTCTCGGCATCCTGGCGAAGCTGGCGGAGCGCCGTCGCGACAGCAGGGGCGGCCATCTCGACGCCAGCCTGATGAATTCCGCCCTGGCGTTGCAGCAGTCGTCCATCGCCAGCTACCTGACGGATGGCGTGCTGCCAAAGCGTCAGGGCAGTGCGGCACCCTATTCGGCGCCCAACGAAGCCTTCGAGACCGCCGACGGCTGGATCATGGTCGCCGCCTACAATGGCGACCGCTGGGACCGGCTTTGCGAGGCGCTGGGACGTCCGGACCTCATCCGGGACGAGCGCTTCGACACCTCGCCCAAACGAGTCGCCAACCGGGGAGCGATGCGTGACGCACTCGGCGCGGTGTTCAAGACCCGGCATTGCTCGCACTGGCTGACCGAACTGCGCAAGATCGACGTGCTGTGCAACCGGGTCGCCGATTATGCCGACGTGGCGAGCCACCCCCAGGTCGCGGCCAGCGCCATGATCGTCGAGATGAGCCATCCGGTTTTCGGCGCCATCCGCGTTCCCGGCTTCCCCATCAACAGCCGGGAAGCGAACGCGACGCCGCACGCTCCGGCCCCGGCACTCGGTCAGCACTCGGCTGAAATCCTCGAAACCTTCGGGTTTTCAGCGCAGGAAGTCGCCGATCTGATCGCCGGCAGGGTCGTCGGCGGCGTGACGCCTGAATCCGTCCATGCCGACTGAAGCAGGAGCTACCAGTAATTCCTCTGTTTTGCCGAATGTAAAAAACACCGAATACATGGGAAGGAAAAGCCGAATGCCTGCGAGGATAAACAGTTACATCGCCGGATGCTTGGTCGAGCCGTCCGAAGGCCGCTATATCGACAAGCTCGATCCGCGCACTGGCGCCAAGACGGACGAGGTCGCGGACGGCTCGGCCCTGGATCTTAGTCGTGCCGTCGAGGCGGCCTCGGATGCGCTCGCCGCGTGGCGCGACCTGCGGCCTTCCGAACGCGGCCGTGTACTGGTCGAGGTCGCGCGCGCCATCCGGCGGAACGGCGAGCGGCTGGGCTCCATCGAATCGCGCGAAACCGGCAAGCCGGGCACCGAAATGCCCCAGCTCATCGACCTGATCGCTCAGTACTTCGAGTTCTACGGCGGCATCGTCAACGTGATGGACGGCGACGTGATCAATGTCGGTCCGGGATATCATGTCTACACCCGCCGCGATCCGTTCGGCGTAGTCGGCGTGATCTTGCCCTGGAACGCGCCGCTGCACCAGGCCGCGCGGGCGATAGCGCCGGCGCTGGCGACCGGCAACACGGTCGTCGCCAAGCCGTCCGAGCATACCTCCGGCTCGCTGGTCGAACTGGCTCGCATCGCGGTCGAGGAAGGCGGCCTGCCGGCGGGCGTGCTCAACGTGATCGTCGGCAGGGGCGACGTGATCGGTCCGGCCATGGCCAATCATCCGGAGATGCGCAAGATCTCCTTTACCGGCAGCGTGCGCGTCGGACAGGAACTCGGCCGCATCGCTGCCGACCGCATCCTTCCACTGACGCTGGAACTCGGCGGAAAATCGGCCAACATCGTCTTCGACGACGCTGACCTCGATGCGGCGGCCATCGGCTCCACGCGCGCCTTCACCTGGAACAGCGGCCAATGGTGTGCTGCGGGCACGCGGCTGCTGGTCCAGGAAAACATCCATGATCGCTTCGTCGAAAAGCTGTCGGCATCCGTGGCGGCGCTTCGCATCGGTCCCGAACACGGTGCCGCTTCCGGGCCGATCACGACGCCTGGCCAGTTCGAGAAGATCCGGAGCTTCTTCGACATCGCTGCACGCGACGGGCTGAAGCCGGTCATCGGCGGCCGCGTAGCCGACGACCCCCGGCTAAACGGCGGATGGTACATTGAGCCGACAGTCTATACCGGCGTCACCAACGACATGGAGATCGCGCGTGAGGAGATCTTCGGCCCGGTAGTGTGCGTCATACCCTTCAAAGACGAAGCCGATGCGATCCGCATCGCCAACGCATCCGATTTCGGACTGGCCGCCGGTATCTGGAGCCGTGACATCGGCCGTGTTCACCGTGTCGCCGGCCAACTCGAAGCCGGACGCATCGTCGTCAACGAATATGGCGGCGGGTTCGTCCAGACACCCTGCGGCGGCTACAAATTCAGCGGCTACGGACGCGAGCAGGGCATCGACGCCCTGTCGCACTATACACAGCTGAAGTCGGTCATCATCAAACTGTGACGAACTTCCAAGAGACCGGTATGCCGAAACGGTTCTGTCAGCTCTCGGGGCAGCTTGCCGGGAGCGCCATCGGCGGATAGGTTCCCAGGGCTATTTTGAGAGATCAAGAGAGCCGCCATGGACTGCCCGCACTGCCACTCGTCGGCGACTACGGAGCGGGAGGGGCGAACGGTTCATGGCTTCCGGCGGTTTCGGTGCCGGGATTGTGGGCGGCGGTTCAACGAGCGGACGGGCACGGCGCTGAACCGGGTCCAGGTCCCGACGGACATCGTGTTTCTCGTGGTCTTCTGGAGATTGCGTTACAAGCTGAGCCTGCGTGATCTGGCGGAGATGTTCCTGATCCGGGGCATCGTGTTCACCCACGAGGCGGTGCGGGACTGGGAGGCCAAGCTGGCGCCGCTGCTGGTGAGGGTTTGCGCAAGCGCCGCGCCGGCAAAGCCGGCCGGTGCTGGCACGTCGACGAGACCTACGTCAAAGTCGCCGGCGAATGGTGCTATCTGTACCGGACGATCGACTGCGACGGCACCCTGGTCGACGTCTACCTCAGCGAAACCCGCGACATGGCCGCGGCCAAGGCGTTCCTCCGCTCCGCCAAGTCGGTCACCCAGGTCGAGCCCGAGCAGGTCACCACCGACGGCCACACCAGCTACCCCAAGGCCATCGCCGACGAACTCGGCGCGGACGTTGACCACCGCACCAGCCAGTACAAAAACAACGTGATCGAGCAGAATCACCGGGGAATAAAAGGACGCTATCGGCCGATGCGGGGCTTCAAGAACTTCGATGCGGCTCAGCGCTTCTGCCGCGCCTTTGATGAAGTCCGCAACTTCCTCCGCCCGACCAACTACATCAACCAGAATGTCTCACTCGCCCGTCGGCGGGCCCTCCACGTCGAGCGCGTGGCCGCGCTGCGGGACCTGATCTCCGCCGCCTGATACAGCTTCTGATAGTTAGATGCCTGTCTGCTGCGCAACTCGCCCCAAAAGCCGACAGAACCCCGGTGGGTTGTTGAAAGAACACTCGCATGGTTCACCCGAAATCGACGTCTGGCCAAAGACTATGAACGGTTGCCTGAAACTGGCGAGACCTTCATCTACATGGCCATGAGCCGAATCTTCATCAAAAGGCTGGCAAAAAGCCCAGAAGCGGTAGCCTAACATTAAAACCTAATTTTATAAACTTTCATCTTAAAATTTTCTTAGACACTCAGATGGTCAGATCTTTTGTCGAATAAACAACGAGCGCAGTTATTTAGGTCATATAACTATGCGGTGCAGACATAAAAACTATGCACGTGCGCTATTGGACAGCAATACTATTCTGTGAGCAAATGTTGCGTGTTCTCTTTAAAATAGTAAATCAGGGAATTTCCTCATGAGTGTCATCTGCTCTAGATCTTTCAGTAGTGCTGGAAGTATCGCGCTATCTCTGTCATTTCTCTTTCTCGCGGCTTGCGGAAACGAACCCGAAGACAGCGCAGCGGCTCCTGCTGGCACCGACGCGCGTCCCGCATTGGCGCTTGGGTCGGATCCAGCTTATCCAGACATAGATATTCCACCTGTCTGGGCCTCCGATGGGAAGTTGATTCAACCCAAGAATTTCCGAGAAATGGTGTTCATCGGAGCCCCTTTGACGCCGCATGGCCTGAATGACGGCAAGGCGGGTTTCCCGGAGTTTCACAATGTCTACGTCCAGCCCGCGGCGTTCAAGGCATATCGCGCGACAGGCAAGTGGCCAGAAGGTACGATGATGGTCAAGGAATTGCAACTGGTTGACGATCCAGTAGGCGAGTTTCCAGACGGATCGCGCACATTGCCCTCAGGTCGAGGATACTTTCCAGGACCCGTTAATGGACTGGATGTAGCCGTTAAGGACAGCAAGCTCTTCTCGGCCTCAAACAATTGGGGTTACTTCAATTTCAATCACTCAGCTCCGCCTTATCTTGCCGAAGCAGCCGTCAAGACGGTTGAAGAGTGTGCCGGTTGCCATATTGCCAATGCCCACGAAGACATGGTTTATGTCGATCTTTATAAGCCGATCCTCGATCCCCTGCCTGTTCATTAAAAAATGACGTGTTCGCCAATGCGTTAGGGTGACCTTTTGAACCGCCCTTCGCAGGGGCGATAGCACGTGGAAACGACAATCGGACGAGTGACATGAGCAAACAACATTCGTGGAATGCGGTGCCGATAGTGATTGCGATCGGTCTATTGCTGTTCACACCGGGATGCAAAGACACCGATCGCGGACTGACGGAAGTGAACGCGTACGCGTCCTTCGTGAGCGAAGGTGGAGATATTGCCTTTCCATCTGATTTTCCAAACGGCTTTGTCTTTATTGGGTCTTGGGCAGTCAATGGTAATGGTGGGGTCGCGGAGATTCATGCCGTTTATACGCGGCCCATGGATGTATCCAGTTACCATGAGACTGGAAAGTTCCTCGATGGCGCAGTGCTCATCAAGGAAGTCTCTACGGCGCTGGGTGCCACGCATACGACCGGTGAAGCGTTCTGGGCGCATGAGAGCAAAACTTGGTTCCTGATGATCAAGGATTCAAAGCAGCGATTTCCGGCGAATCCGCTGTGGGGTGAAGGTTGGGGTTGGGCACAATTTGATCCGGCTACCAAGCAGCAAATCTCGACCAGCTACCAAACGGATTGCCAGAGCTGCCACATTCCAGTAAGGCAATCTGATTGGGTGTATGCATACGCTTATCCCGTACTCGGCCCCAAAGGGCAGGCAACCCGTCCAATGGATGCGGTAATGGGCGACCATGCAGAGGACACGCCGGGAGACAGCGGTGGGATCGTTGGTCAGGGCGCGGGCAGCGATGTCGCTGCCGGCAAAGTCGCGTTCGGCATATATTGCGCCTCGTGCCATTCTGTGACCACTGGTGGAACAAAGATAGGCCCATCTCTGACAGGCGTGGTGGGGCGAAAAGCCGGGACGTCACCCGGCTATGAATACTCCCCTGCAATGTTGAACTTCGATGTAACATGGACTCCCGAGAACATTGCAAAGCATATCGAGAAGCCCGCAGAGCTTATTCCTGGTAATCGAATGGGTAAGCTGTTCCCGCGAGGCGTGCAAGACGCAAAACAGCGTGAAGATATTGTCGCGTATCTGCAGATAGTGAGGTAGTTTCGCAGTCAGTAGTTGCGTCCTCACCAGTCATGCTGGAGATTTGGCAGCGCTTGCCCGGATATCCATATGGACGGTAGGAGCTATTGACCCTCGATTTGACGAGGAATCGTGACGATTTCAGACATCGGCCCAGAGCCCCTGCTTTTCGATCTCGAAAGAGAAACCATCAACAACCCGATCTATCGGTCAGTTAGATGGAGGGTTCTGTCATGTGTGGATGGCTCCGTGCATGCAAGAGCTTTTTTGAGCCACGTTGGAACGCTTGCGGTCATGTGTCCGGCCTTTCTGGGCGGTCGTTTGACCGCTGGCCCTGATGGGATCCGCGGGTCGAGGCCTAATCAGCTTTCCGGGGGCAAGAACCCCATGACAGAACTCAGGCTTGTCTCGATCCGTCGGAGCGACCGACGTGCCATCATCGTGCTCTTGCAAGCCTCGGAAGAGGGCTCGGCGGCGGCTTAAGCCGGCGTTGCCGCGAGCCCCCGGAAGTCCTCCTGCTTGCTCATCACCGCCCAGGCAATCCGGGCGATCTTGTTGGCCAGGGCGACCGCCGCGACAAGGCGCGGCTTGCGCGCCAGCAAGGTAGCCACCCACGGATGCGTCCGGAGCGACTTCGAACACTGCAGGGCTGCCTGCGCCCCGATGATCAGGAGCCGACGCAGTTGGCCGTTGCCCTGCTTGCTGACCCGACCGAGCCGGTCCTTGCCGCCGCTCGAGTTCTGCCGCGGCACCAGGCCAAGCCAAGCCGCGAAGGCCCGCCCGTTGGCGAAGGCGGAAGCATCCGCCACGGTTGCGGTAAGGGCGCTGGCGATGATCGGGCCGATGCCTGGGATGGTTGCCAGCCGCCGGCTGGCCTTGCTGGCGGTATGCCAGGTCCGGATCTGCTTCTCGATGGCATCGATCCGGGTGTTCAACTCATCGACCAGCGCCACAAGCGCAGTCAAGGCGTCACGGGCCTCGGCCGGAACACGGTTATCCGTCTCGTCCTGGACGATCTGCGTCAGACGCTCGAGTTTGTGCAGGCCCTGGGCCTCGATGATGCCGAATTCCGCAAGGTGGGCGCGTATGGCGTTGGCCAGTGCAGTGCGCTGACGAACCAGCAGATCGCGGCTGCGGTGCAGCGCCAGGACCGACTGCTGCTCGACGGTCTTGACCGGAACGAAACGCATGTTCGGCCGCCCAACCGCCTCGCAGATCGCCTCGGCATCGGCGGCGTCGTTCTTGTTGCGCTTTACATAGGGTTTGACGTACTGCGGCGGCATCAGCAGCACCTCGTGACCGAGCGTTCGTAATTCCCGCGCCCAGTGGTGAGCGGTCGAGCACGCCTCCATACCAATCCGGCAGGGTGGCAGCTGGGTAAAGAAGACCAGCACGTCCTCGCGCCGGAGCCGCTTGCGCAGCACGACCGCTCCGGTCGCGTCGACCCCGTGAACCTGGAACACGCGCTTGGCCAGATCGAGGCCGATCGTGGTAATCTTGGTCATGGATGGCTCCCTTGTTGAGGATCGTCGATGACCCCAGTGTGGCACACAGAGGCCGGGTGGGGGCCATCCACCCCATCAGCTTTCGGGTCAAGTTGCGCAGCGGACAAGTGTATGACTACTATTAGCTGTATCATGCGACGGAGATCAGGTCCCGCAGCGCAGTCACGCGCTGCACGTGGATGGTACGGCGACGAGCGAGCGAGACGTTCTGGTTGATGTAGGTAGCCGGTCGCAGGAAGTTGCTCCGTCCAGTGCCGGCGTTCGCCAAGCTGCACCAAGACGCGGATGCACTCGGGAGCGATCGGTGTCCGTTCGAAATGCTCAGCGGCTTTACGGTTTCGGTCGATCATGGAAACCTCCATTATTACAGTATTGCGCCCGCCGGAGCCGCTGACATCGGGAAAACAGGTTCGCCGGATTTCGCCAAACGGGTGGGTAATACCTCAAAGTTCCACCCGCGAGAGAAGCCAGAGCACGATGCCTTGATCAGCGTCCCGCCCTCTTGGTCAATCAGCCGCTCCAGCTCGCGCCGAGCGTCCAGCGCCCGCTCCTGCCCTCCATGAACAAGCAGCCAGAGCGCCGCCTGCGTCATCGTGAGCTTGTAGCCACATGCCGCTGCATTCCGCGCGATCTCCCCGACCGTGATGATGCCAGCCACCGTTCCTCTGTATGTCCGCAGAGGCAGGGTGAAGCTGCCCTCGAAGTCATCGAGGCAGCTTCCAAACCGGTCTGATGGCACGTCCAGGCGGTGCAGGATGTCGCCAAGCTGGACGCTGATGCGTGTCGTCTGCGGAGGAATAGGCAGATGGTCCATCGTGTAATCGCTTTTCATTAAGTACGACTTTGCGGAAAAACGATAACACAGATTATCGTATCAAGCACGTCTTTACGACGACACAGAAACACGATAATGTGAGAAATCGCAAACACAGGGGGATGAGGTGAGGATCGCTTTCTTGAATCAAAAAGGCGGCGTCGGCAAAACCACGTTGGCCGTCCACACTGCGGCTGCACTCGCTGGACGCGGGCTGAAGGTGTTGTTAATCGACGCTGACCCACAGCACAGCGCCATCGACTGGACAGCAGCACGGGATGGCTCTGATCTCCCTTCCCTGTTCACGACCGTGGCCATGCCGGCTGCGACCATCCACAAGGAGATCGACCGGCTGGCCGAGCCTTACGATGCTGTCGTCATCGACGGACCACCTCGCGTCACGGACCTGGCCCGCAGCGCCATCATGGCATCCGACCTTGTCCTCATCCCCGTGCAGCCCTCACCTTACGACGTCTGGGCCAGTGCCGAGGTGGTCGAGCTGGTGAGAGGAGCTGCCATCTACAAACCCGCACTGAAGTACGCTTTTACGATTAATCGCAAAGTCGTAAACACGTCAATTGGTCGCGACGTCGCAGAAGCTCTGGCCGAGTTCAAGGATGTGCCAGTTCTGCCAGTCAGCATCGGTCAGCGTGTGGCCTTTGCCGAGAGTGCGGGGGGTGGACGCACCGTGATGGAAACCGCACCAGGAAGCTCCGCAGCCAAGGAGATCGATGCCCTGATCAATGCCATCGAGGAGTTCATGAAATGACGCAGAAGAAGGTTTCGTTCGGTGCCCGCCCGAAGGCCGCAGCCGCCGTTATCGACCCTGTAGCCGCCGACGCATTCGTCGCAGGCGGTGCTGAACAGCCAACCGGACCCAAGCTGGTCGAAAGCGAACCAGCCGCACCGGCTGAAAAGGTGAAGTTCAAGCGGCTG
>ERZ501031.229-NODE-229-length-14899-cov-4.409997_pt1 | contig 14899 bp, 7 predicted proteins | sample MGYA00248843_ERZ501031 | MGnify/ENA primary metagenome ERZ501031 (study PRJEB25958, sample SAMN03398557) | human skin metagenome | study: EMG produced TPA metagenomics assembly of the Human Skin Microbiome Metagenome (human skin metagenome) data set. | reverse complement strand
ATCAGGCAGGCCACGCCGGCACCATGCGCGGTGTGCGTCAGGGCACCCACCGGATACTGGATCGCATGGGCGGCGGCGGTGCCCGCAACGCCGAAGGCCAGCCCGGCAAACAGGGCGCCCTGCATCACTCGGGCACGCGCCTCGGCATCCGCGCCCGTCCGGCAGGCGCGTTCCAGCCCCTGCCACAGCAGACGGATCGCGGTCAGCGCGAACTGGTCGGACAGCGCGTTCTTGCCCACGAAGACCCGTTCCTGGGTCAACATGGGCGTGACGGGGCGGCGGATGGCGGTAAACGCCTCGATCGCATGGGTCAGCGTGTCGATGCCGGTATCGGCGGTCAGCCGGAAGGGGCAGCTCAGCGTCAGCTCGAAATCGACGATGGCGGCCTGCGGGATCACGCCGTTGCCGGCGATCAGCATCTTCTCGTCGGTTTCGGTATCGGTGATGACGGTGAACTTCGTCACCTCCGACCCCGTGCCCGCCGTGGTCGGGATGGCGAGCAGCGGCATGCTCATGTTCGGGATGACGTTGGGGACCTTGTAGTCGCGCATCCTGCCCGGATTGGCCGCCATCACGCCCATCGCCTTGGCGGTGTCGATCGGCGAGCCGCCGCCCAGCGCTATCATGCCGTCGAAGCCGCCCTCGGCCAGGATCTTCGCCCCGGCATAGACCACGTCGGTCGTCGGGTCCGGCACCGTGTCGGCGAAGACCTCGAACGGAATGCCCGCCTTTTCCAACAGATCGGTCAGTTTCGATACCGAACCGCTGTCGCGCATATACGGATCCGTCACGACCAGCGGCCGCCCGACTCCCAGCCGGCCCAGCGTCTCGGCGACCTGAGCGATGGCGCCACCGCCGATCAGCATCAGCTTGGGCATCGCGATTGTGGCGATCATGATTATGGTTTCCTCCCGCAACTGTCTAAGTCCCGATCTTGTACGCCGGGCGCATCCCGGAGCAAGCCCCGAAGTCCGGCGGCTATCGGATCATCGGCAGTCCCCACCGGCAAGCTCAGGCCGCAACCGCTCCCTGGGCGACATAGTAGTAGATCGAGAGGAAGTGGCACGTGCTGCCGGCCAGCACGAAGAGATGCCAGACCGCATGGTTGAACGGCATGCTCTCCCACACGAAGAAGGCGACGCCGCCGGTATAGGCCAGCCCGCCCAATGCCAGCAGCACAAGTCCCGCCATTTCCATGTTCTCGACGATCGGCCCGATCGCCAGCACGCCGATCCAGCCGGTGGCGAGATACAGCATCAGCGAGAGGCGGGCGTAGCGGTTGGTGTGGAAGATCTTGAAGACGACGCCGAAGGCGGCGATGCTCCAGACCACCGCGAACAGCGTCCAGCCCCAGGCGCCGTCCAGCACCAGCAGGCAGTAGGGCGTATAAGTGCCGGCGATCAGCAGAAAGATCGCGGCATGGTCGCAGGTCTTGAAGATCAGCTTGGTCGGCTTGTGCCGGACCGCGTGGTACAGGGTCGAGGCCAGATACAGCAGGACCAGCGTAGCCCCGTAGAGGGTGAGGCTGATCGTGACCCTGACGTCGTCGCTGACGACGGCCAGACCCATCAGCGCCACCAGCCCCAGGATCGCCAGCACGGCGCCTATCCCATGGGTCACGGTATTCGCCAGCTCTTCCAGCCAGGTGTATTCCTGATCCTTGGCCTGATCACCGGCAAGCGGGTCCAGGACGGTCGAGCCTTCGGCAAGGTGAACGGACATGGAACCCCTCTGAGCCGGAACGGAATGCCCACGTATCCGACAACAGAATTAGAGCATGAAGGTGACAGTCCGACTGTGATGCGAATGACAAGAGGATGACGATTCCGGGTGCCGGGAAACCATGTTCCCCCTGTAACCTTTTGAAATCCGACGCTATGTTTGGACCACGCGACGAAATCGCGCGAAGAATCAAGGGAGCGGATGGGAAACGATGAAAAGCTTGCTCAGCGCCTTGTCCATCACGGTCTGTACCGTCACCGCCGCCATGACCGGCGCCGCCGCCGTCGGTACCGCCCATGCCCAGAGCTTCCAGCCCGCCATCGTCTTCGACATGGGCGGCAAGTTCGACAAGTCCTTCAATGAAGCGGCCTATGCCGGCGCCGAACGCTTCAAGAAGGAAAGCGGGATCGAGTACCGCGAGTTCGAAGTCACCCAGGAAGCCCAGCGCGAGCAGGCGCTCCGCACCATGGCCCGGCGCGGCGCCAACGTCGTCGTCGGCGTCGGCTTCGCCCAGGCGAGCGCCATGGAAAAAGTCTCGCAGGAATTCGCCGACACCAAGTTCTGCATCATCGACAGCGTGGTGGAACGTCCCAACGTCCAGTCCATCACCTTCAAGGAACACGAAGGGTCGTTCCTGGTCGGCATGATGGCGGCGCTGGCGTCCAAAACAGGCAAGGTCGGCTTCGTCGGCGGCATGGACATCCCGCTGATCCGCAACTTCGCGACCGGCTACCAGCAGGGCGTCAAGCACGCCAACCCGCAGGCCGAGATCTTCCAGAACATGACCGGCACGACGCCGGCCGCATGGCGCGACCCGACCCGAGGTGGCGAACTGGCGAAGAGTCAGATGGATCGGGGCGCCGACGTGATCTACGCGGCGGCCGGCGGCACCGGCATCGTCGCGTTCTATTTCGAGAACGAAGATGTGCTTCAGGCAATCCACGTCGACGTCGAGCGGGTCGATCTCCGACTTGTGGCGGCACCCCATGAAATATCTGGCCAAGTGGCCGAGCCGCTCATCCATCGCCTGAGACTCCATGCCGCGCCTGGACGGAATATCGGTCGCATTCCATTAAAATTATATGAGTGTCCGGCCATGACCTGCCGGACTGGATTTTTCAGCGGATTACCGGGGCTGCTGCAAAGCCTCACGACGCCGCATCCGGCTCCAGCGTGAACACCTCGTCCGCGGCTCCGATCGTTTCGGGCCGGCGAGTGATGCTGATCCGGGTGATCCTCAGTTTCCGCAGCGTGGCCGTTGCCGACGGACGGGCATCACGCGCCGTCCGGCCGGCGCTGCCGGCGGATCAGGTCGAAGCCCATGGAACCTTCACGGCGATGGAACCTTGCACAAGATAATCCGCAATCAGGGAGGAGCAAAAATGCGTAAAACCGTTTTCGTCGCCGGCTATGTATTCGCCGCCATTGCACCGGTTTCAGTGCATGCCCAAGTCTCCGACAACGTGATCAGGATCGGCGTCCTGACCGATCTGTCCGGCATCTACTCGGACATCAACGGCGAGGGCTCCGTCACGGCGGCTCGGCTGGCGGCCGAAGAGTTCGGCAATGAACTGGCTGGCGCACGGATCGAGATTGTTTCCGGTGACCACCAGAACAAGGCCGACATCGCCGCGAATCTGGCCCGAAGCTGGATCGACACCGACAAGGTGGACGTCATAGCGGACGTACCGAACTCGGCCGCGGCCCTCGCCGTTCAGGGGATCACGCGCGACAACAAGCGGATCTTCCTCATGTCGGGTCCGGGATCGACGGAGCTGACGGGCAAGCAGTGCAGTCCCTACGGCTTTCATTGGACCTGGGACAACCATGCCCCGGCCGCTGGAACGGCCCGCGCCCTCGTCGAACAGGGCAAGAAGAGCTGGTACTTCGTGACGGCCGACTATGCTTTCGGCCATTCCCTGGAAACGGAAGCGGCCACTGTCGTCAAGCAACTCGGTGGCACGGTCGTGGGGGACAGGCCAGCGTCTTCGTGCCGCTTGTTGATGCAGGCAGGCTCCTGCCGACATAGTCGATCCGTTGCTGTCCCCGATGGTGACTGCAAAGAAGCCCGGTCTGTGTCGCTGAAGCAGGAAGTTGAATGGGAGGACTTGAGCTGGTCTTACGAACCTTTCTCCCGAGGTAAAAGAACTTTCACTGAACCCGATGCTGTGCTGAACTCTTTTCGCGCCGTAGTACCCGGAACTGCGCTCTAGCGGCAAAAGGGTTTGTTTTGGAGAGGAACAAGAGGCTTGTCCGGCAACTGCATCTTCAGTCGCGGATCGGCTTGCTCGTAATTGCCTAGCCTCAAGGTCAAGGGTTGGCGGGGCGCCGGCCTCCATGGCCGACCCGACCTTTCCTAGTACGCTTTGTTCGTCGTCTGCCAGTCTGACGGTCTCGACGTTCGGCTGAACCAGACACTGAGGCGATTCCTTATCCGCGGCAGCGCCGGAGCCCATTTGGCCGGCCGCCTTTTCCGCGGCCGCCCGCAGTGCTTTCAATTCGCGCTCGCGGCGCGCCGCATGGCGTTGCCGGGCTTCGCGGTCGAGCCGTTCGCGCATCTTCACCGTTTCCAGCCTGAGCTTCAGGGATTGAAGCTTGGCAAGTCGCTCCCGTCGCTCAGCCATGGCCAGTTTTATGGGTTCGTAGAAGTCGGCAACTTCCGGCAGCCGCCTATAGGAAAAGCGCTCCCAGACAATGCGGAAAGCTTTTACGAATAGGTCTCTCGGCCATGATGCCAAAACCTCGACATCCATTTCCAAGGCGATGCCGTCCGGCAGATCGAAACCGCGCCGGGTCGCGAGCGCCTGGAGCGCTTCGATGACCTCGACCGGCTGACTGGGAGACAGTGCGGCAGTTGCTTGCGCAATCGCTGCCGGCAGCTGTGTTTCCAGATCGCCAAGTTGTTCAGGAAGAAAGATGCTCGGTTCGTCGTGCCAGGATTCGGCGTAGGCAGTCGTCGGCGGCCGCGCGGTTACGCTCCGCAAGGTCTCGGGGAGCGTGGAGCCTGGGGCTGGTGCGGGCGGTATCGCCTGTGCTGGACCCTGTAGTACGGTGCCGGGCACGATGGACATCGGATTTGATCTCTCTCTTGATCCAGGAGCGGAAGATTGACGAAGGGTCTGGAAGCCGCTGGCCGCCGTAGCGGTGGACGAACTTTGCGGTCACGGCGGCCACGTCGGAAGCAGTCAGGTCGTTTCGAGTGGTACCGGCGAACGCCAAGTCGGCTTCGCTTGGGGTCCATTCGGGAGACAGCGGAACGGGTGAGTCCGGAAGGGGTGGTTCCGCAACAACCGTTTTAACCCGTTCCGATCCTGTCCCAGCTTTGATGCCCGGCTCTCCCGCTGCGCGCGGTATCGCGCCAGAGAGAGAATCTTCTGTAAGGTGTTCGGAGTGTTCGTGTTCATCGTGCCGTTCACTGGCAGCGGAAACCCGCTTTGCTGCTGAGTTTCGCGAGAGTCCGGCCTTCGGGTCGCCGTCTTCCCGCAGCAGGCCGTCGATGAGATGGGCGTGCCCCTTCAGCCGGTACATCCAGCATCGTATTGCGGGATCCGGATGAGGCAGCCGCTCGACGAATCCCAGCGTGATCATCTTCTCCAGGCGCCTCCGGACCTTGCCGCGGTCCAGTTTCACGGCCTCGGCAATGGTCGCAAGACCCAGCCAGAGATAGCCGCGCCGGCAGGCATGCGTCGACATGAAGCCATAGATGCCCTGTTCCTCGCAGCCGCAGTCCGGATGCTGGAAGATCGCTATGGGCAAAAGGCCAACTCTCTGCCTGGATTTGTCTTCCATGCAGTCATTCCTTTCGAAAAAACCGGCATTCAAGCCGTAATCGGTCGTCTGCGGTATCGCTGATTCCCCCCGCCCGCTGCGACGTTCGCGCCAGCGTGGTTCGGTGGGACATACTGGGCTTGTTCGAACTGGTCGCTGATAGATCTCCGCGATATGGCACGGTCATCATTCAAAGCGTGACTGATGCATCCGTCATCGCCATTACGGCCCCTACGGCGTCACAGTGACGTTCCGGAGGGAATAAAGGCGTCTTCGGTGCTGCCCTGATGCCACTTGTGGCGACACCATGACTTCGCGTGGAGCATGATGGCGGCTGGTATTCTGGTGCCGGCATGCCCCATGGCACGTCACTGCGCCCGAATCCCGATCAGGCTGAGGCAAGCAGGTCCGGCCTTGACCAGCCAGCCCCGCTTGTTCAGCCTTAATGCCCCCCGATTGGTCACAGCGGGCTTTGTTTCATGCATCAGGATGGCTGGACCCCCCTTTCAAGCCATGATGACCCCCGGTCCGTCACCATGACGCAAGAGGGGCCATAACGGCTGGATGACCGGACAGGCTCAGGGACAAGTCGGTGAGTGCGTCGTTTTCAGACCGGACCCAAGAACTCGCAGGCGCCGTCATGCCCCCCGGTAAGTCACTGTGACATGATCGGCACCATGGATGCGGCGACTTGGCGCGCCGGTACCGCACCGGCGCCGTTATTCCCTCGGGCACGTCACGATGACATCGCAGGGGGGATGACGGCACAATTTCGCCGATGGGGCAGGGCAGGCGAGTCCGCGGCGCGGCCGATACACGCCGGAGCGGCCGTCTGTGGACGCCTTGCCTGCCGGATGTTATTCGACGCTTTGGCGCCCGCCGAGAGCGGGATGCCTTTATGGCCCCTGTCGCGTCATCCTGGCACCTCTTCGTGTGCGTGCCGGGTTGCCAGCATGGACCCCAACGAGTCACCATGACGGAACGGGGGCCACGGCGGAAACCAGGAGCGGGTGGGGGTTGCTTGCACGACATCGATGACGAGGCAGTGTCCGATTCCGGCTTGATCCGGAAGGCACGGGCCGTGCAGCCGGACTCCTCTCCTCGAACCAGCCCCTTGGCTGTTTCCAACTGGATTCACGGCGATCCGAGTTTTCTCAAGGTCAGGGAGCTGATCGAGGTCGTTGATCCCGAGCTTTCCGTGACAGACCGCAAGCTGCTCGACGCGATGCTGGCCCATGCGACCGACTCTGTGGTCAATATCGTCGCCAGCGGCAGGTCTCAGCCCGGCACGATCCTTTATTCGGCGCTTGCCACCGACATCAAGCGGGCGATGGGCTGGGAAGGCCACAAGAGCAACAAAAGCCTGCTGGCCGCCGCCAAGAAGCTTCAGGGGTCCGTGATCACGATCGGCTACTTCGCGCCGGGCGACGACAACCTGCGGCACATGAACATCAGCCTCGTGACGCTGTCCGACGTACCCGAAAACCAGGGTATCGTGTACTGGCGCTTCAGTCCCGAGCTCGAGAAGCTGATGTCGGTACGCGGCGAGCGCTTCCTGGTTCAGCTCAAGGTTCTGGCCAAGCTCACCTCCGGCTACAGTCATCGCCTGTATCAGCTGCTGTGCGCCAACGCCGACCGTGAAACCTTCTCCTGGACCGTATCGGTCGGGGACCTGCGCCAGGTGCTGAACGCGGCGGCCTCGAGCTATGATTCATGGGGTGCGTTCGAGCGCCGCGTTCTCAGGGTCGCCGTCGAGGAGATAAACAGGTACGCGTCTTTCCATGTGCGATACGAACTGATTGCGGACGAGAGAACGCGCCGCCGGACTCACGTCACCTTCGTCGTCGAGGGGCCGGCCGGCATTTTGCCGCCGCCCAAGATGGGGGCCGCGTTCCAGGACGCTCCCGGTCAGTTGGCGCTCGATCTGCCGCCGGTCGGCGAGGGGCCGGAGATCAGCCCGGCCTTGCTGGGGCGCAGGCTCACCCGACAGGCCCGGGATCGATTGCGGGCGGATTATCCGGGCGCGCCCATCGACGCTCTGATCGACGTGTGGTCCGCATGGTGCGGTCGGCACAGGATCAAGGTCGACCGTCCGGCGCGCGTCTTCGAGCGCTGGCTCACCACCATGTTTGGTGATCTCGTTCTTCAGGCTCGCGACGGTCAGCGGGCGGATTGGGCCGCGGCCATGACCCGCGACCTCGATCGGCCTGCCTGCCGCGCCATGTATCTACTGAGTACCATGGTGGCACAGCAGCGGCAGAGATGGTTGAACCTAGCCAGAAGCAAGGCCATGGACCGATCGCTCAGGTCGCGGCCGTTGAGCACTTCGGTGGATGCCATCCATTTTCACCAATGGGTGGACTTCATTCTCGACGAATTCGCCATGGCGAATCCGCTCTGAGCGAGGAAGCATAGGTCAGGCAAGCATGTTTCTCGTGGACTGGCCGGCACCCGCCTTCATTAGCGGTTTCTATCCGGAAGGGTGCAAACAAACGGATGCGGCAACTATCGAAAAGCGAGATTGTAGAAAACGGGTATTGATGTAAATTGATGCAATTGCCCTCCAGCTTCGGCACAGTGCATTGCTCACCAGTATGATCAAGACCATGAATGGAAGCTCGACTGCAAACCACTTGCGTGCTGCTGCCGGGTGGATTGTGAGCTTGGTCGTCGTATACGCTTTCATCATGCATTCGTTTGCCGGAGCCGAGAGCGTACCGCCTCGGAGCGGCTTTCCGGATGTCAAGGAGTGCTTGATCGGGAGTGGTTGCGATCACCCTTCCCGCGTAACAACGCTGCCGCCGAAAGCATCACGTGCGGGAATTTGCCAATCGGCTCCGATTTCCAGCCACTGCTGAAGGCGGGCCGCACCGCACTTCCAGGTCCTCAACCGCATGCCCGCTCGCCGTGGCCGTTACCGGATCGGCACGCTCTGCGCCTCATGCATCAGGACTGCCTTGATGGGGCGGAATTCACGGTGTTCCTGCTGAGCTTAGAGCGGTTTCCGATCAGGTTGCTTAGCCTGCCTCTCGGAAAAATTTGAGGCATTCTATCTTGGAGAAACCTCGATTGCTTTGCCGATGGCCTGCTAAGCGCCTCGCGGGTGTGCGCGCTGGTCTTTCGCAGGATAGTCTTGATCTTGGCGCAGGCCTTCTCGGTCGGGTTGAGATCTGGGCTGTAGGGCGTTCTGAACGTCATTGAGGTGGCTCTCTCAGTATTCCCACTCGTACAGCACGCCAATACTGGCGCCCGAGTTGGTTCCGACATCGGAGCGGATCCTCACGTTTCGGGTAAGGCTGATCTCGACCACGGCGCGGCTGCCCGCTTCGCCGACACGCTGTTCGGCGCCGACGTAGACATCGCGAGCGACGTAGCGGCCGGCGGCCACTGCGGTACCCGAAAAACTGTCGCCTTGGTTGCTGCCCACCAACCTAAGCCTGTCGAGGCCCAGCGAGCTGCGCATTGTACCGATAAAACCGGGTGTACCGCCAATGCCGCCGATCCCGGTAAGACGACTGATGGACTGGGCGATCAGGACGGCTTCGATCGCGTTCACGCTGCTGAACGGCTTGTTGAACAGAACGCGCGCAAGGATCTCGTCCTCGGGCAGTTCAGGGGTGGAGGTCAGCGTGATCCTGGGAGCGGAGGCCCGGCCCGTCACCGCGACTTGCGCCATGACGTCGGCGGCTCTCGCCTGGGCATTGACGTTCAGCATGGGATCGGCGCCGCTGTTGTCGAGGAAATCGACATTGGCCTGGGTGAATTCGAACCACACCGTCAGCAGCTCGAGTTTGCCGTAGACCAGCTTCAGCCCGCCGCCCAGGTTCGGCTTAGCCGTCGTGCCGCCAACCGTCACATCGGACGACATTTCGACTGCCAGCCCGCGGCCGCGCACGAAGATCTGGTTCCGTGCCTTGACGGTCAAGTCAAGCCGGAGCTGGAACGGCAACGTCCCGGCATCGGTCCGCTTCGCCGGGACCGTGTCGCCGCCCGGCCGGTTGATTTCCTTGACTTGGATCTCGACCACGCTGGATGGCATCTGCTCCGGTATCCGGATGTCGGCGCGTTCGATGGTGACCGGCCCCTGGAGCAGGGGATTGTCGAGCGGTCCGGTCAGGCTCAGCAGCGTGTCGATCTTCACGGTGGCAAGGTCGATCTGGACAAGCTGCGCGTTGGTGGCGCCGACGCGCACGTCGAAGGCCTGCGGGTCGGTCGGATCGACGTTGACGGAACCGGAGGCTTCCACCGCGCCGCCGCCGGGCGTGCGTCCGGCGAACTGGTCGATCGTCAGGCGCTTGCCGTCGCCGCGCAGCTTCATGACGATCTCGCTGATCACCGTGCCCGCCGCCTGATTCTCGTACCGTCCGTCGGCGATGGTGGCGTCGCCGCCGAGCTGTGGATTGGCGAGCGAGCCGCCGGCGTTCAGGTCGATGTCCAGCCGTCCCTGCGCCCGGTCGCCGGTGGTGGCGAGCAGGTCGTTGAAGGTCGCCAACTCGACATTGCCGCGCAGGGCGGCGCTGATCGGGGCGTTCTGCGGCAGGCCCACCGTCAGCGGCTCCTGACGCAGCACCAGCGGCACTTCCGCCTGAAGCCTCATGTCGATGCCGCCGCGCTTGCGGGTCGTGGCGTTGCCGTCCAGCGCCAGCCTGCCGTTCCGCCAGCGGCCGGTGGTGTTGATGTCGATGCCGGTAAGGCCGGCGGCCTCGCCGCCTTCCAGTCCCATGTTGGAGACCTTCAGGTTCAGGTCGGCACGCGGGTCGGCAATGGTGCCGGCGAAGGTCGCGTTGCCGTCCAGCTGCCCATCCACGCCCAGGTCGGGGGCCGCCAGGGACGCCAGCGACAGCGGCACCCGCGTCAGGGTCGCGGTGCCTTCGAGGCTGTTGCGGACAAGACCGGCGTCCAGGGCGATGCGGCCGTCGCGGCTGGCGAGCAGCAGGTTGCGCACCTCGTAGCGGTTGGGGCCGATGGTCGCGGTGGCGGGGTTGACCAGATTGAAGGGCTGGCCGCCATAGGTGCCGTCGAGCTTGTCGAGCCGGAGCTTCTGGAGCGCGCCTTCCTGGTTGAAGCCTCCCGCCAGCGTGACCCGCGCCGGCTGGGCCGGGGACCCGGCCTTGCCGTTGGTCTGCGCCTGGAACTGCGCCTTGGCCGGCGTACCGGAAGCGGATGCGGTCAGGGTCGCCAGGTCGGCGCCGCCGGCGGCGATGCCCGAACCGTCGAGCTTGGCGTCGAACCGCATCGCACCCAGGGCGTCCCTGACGTCGGCGTCGAGGTTCAGCCGCCTGACCGCAAGGACGGGACCCTGCGGCCCGGTGACGGAGATGTTCCGGCCCCGCACCGTGGCGGTCGCCGCCTGCTGTCCCTTGGGGTCGTCCAGCTTGACGTCCAGCCGTCCGCTGCCGCCCAGCGTCTGGCCGGCCAATGCGGAGAAGACGCCAAGGTCGCGCATGTCGCCGCCCAGCTTGCCGGATGCGGTCATGCGGTCCAGCGCCACCCGGATCGCGCCGGTGATGCGGTTCTGCTCCGCCCCCAGCGAGATATCGGTCAGGTTCAGCCTGTCGCCCTCCAGCGCGAAGGCCGTCTTGGCGTCGAGCGGCTGCTTGTCCACGACGGCCTGGGCCGTCAGGGTGCCGCGCGGCGAGCCCGGCAGATGGGTCGCCCGGACGGCCAGATCGGCGCGCGGCACGGTGCGGCCGGACAGCAGCAGGTCGCGGCCCGCAAGGTCTGCCCGCAGTTCCAGCGCGTCGAGCGGACCGGAGGCGGTGCCGTCCAGCACGGTCGATCCCGCTATCGGGGTGTTCAGCGGTTCGGCCAGCACGGCGAGGCGCGGCAGGCTGGCGCGCCACTTGGCGTTGAGGGTGTTGTCCTTGAAAGCGCCCGATGCCGTCAGCGCCACGTGCTGGCCGTCGATCTTCAGGCTGGACAGATCGACCGATCCATCCGTGCCGACGGTGACCAGCCCGACCAGATCCACCTTGCGGCCGACCAGGGCATCGGCGGGCGGCGGGCCGGGCCGCAGGGTCGTCACATCGCCGGACAGATCGGCCCGGACCAGCACCGCCCGGTTGCCGCCGCTGAGGTCGGCGTTGAGCCTTGCCGCCCCTTCCAGCGGCGCACCGGCCATGCCGGCAAGACGGGAAAGGTCCGGAACGTCCAGGACGGCGTTGCCCGCGATGTCCTGGCCGAACTCGCGGACGGTGGCATGGCCGGTCAGGCTGCCGGCCATCGCGTTCAGCGCCAGTTCGGTCACGTTGATCGTCTGGGCCGCATCGCCGCTGTCGGCGGCGAGGCGGAAGGTGACCGCATCGCCCGCCACGTCGCGGATCATCCGCTGAAGGGCGGGGTCGCCGCTGTCCAGGCCGGTGAGGTCGGCGGTGGCGGTTGCGCGCAGCGTCTGACCGCCTTCCTCCATGGCGAGGTCGGTGCGAACGGTGGCGGCCCCGGTGACCGGCACGTCCGGCAGTTTGGCGAGGTCGGGTATGTCGAGTCCCACCTGGGCGCCAACAGCCTTGCCCCACTCTTGGACGAGGGCGGTGGCCGTGGCGGCCCCGGCGGCTGTGTCCGCCCGCAGGTCATCGACGCGGATTTCGCCGGTGCCGGGCGTGATCACGGCATTGCCGGCGATCTTGACCTCGGGGCCCGCCACCTGCGCCACGCGCGGGTCGCCGGCCATGGTCGGGTTGGTCAGGCCGCCGTTCAGCGTCACGGCTATCGTCGAGCCGGCCTGATCCAGCGGACCCGAGGGTACGGCGCGGAGTTGCAGGGCGGCGCGGTCCACCGCCGCCTGAACGGCGTCGATCCTGTCGGCGGCGAGGTCGGCGGTGATCGTCGGAGCGTCGACCGGACCGGCGGCTTTGCCCGATAGCCGTACGTTCTGCCAACTCACATCGGGCGCCAGAGCCCGCAGGGAGGAGTCCGCGCTTGCCTCGGCCACGTAGTCGAAGTCCAGTTCCTGCGGGTCGAAGCGGTAGGCCCCGGAAAGGTTCAGGGTTCCGGCGGCCATCGTCACGCGGGCAGGGGTCAGGGCGATCTGGCGGTTGGGGTCTACGGCAACTTCCGCCTGAAACCCCACGCTGTCGCCGACGATCTGTGCCGTCTGCGGGTCGAGCATACGGGAGAAGGCGGTGTCTCCACGGATCGTCATGCCGTAGCCCTGAGCGCCTTCGGCGACCTGGATGCCCCGGATATTGGCGTCGGCTCCTATCCGCGCGATGTCGCCGGCATTGCCGTCCAGCCTTCCATCCCAGCCCGAGAGCGGGCCGGAGCCGCGCAAGGCGACGTTGACCGGCGGCAGTCCCGGAATGCTGGCGGCTCTGGCGATAACGCCGCCTTCCGGCTCCTCAACGGTCAGGTCGAGGTCGAGCTGTTCCGTGCCGGGCGCGTAGTCCAGCGCCAGCTTGGCCCCACCCGGCTTGTCCAATCGGTCGATCTTGAGGTTGGCGGCGACGCCGTCCTCGGCGCGACCCAGTCTGGCGCTGCCGTCGATCGTCAGGCTGGCGGCCTCGCCGCCGAGCACGGGAGCGCCGAGATCGAGCTTCTTCACCGCCAGACGCTGGAGATCGAGGCCGACCGGCAGGTTGGGAAGCTGAGGCAGGCTGAAGGGCTCGTCGCTGGGCGGAGGTTCGGGCTGGCTTGCCGGCAGGCGTTCGAGCGTCATATGGTTGACGTCGAGCCCGCGGATCCGGAACTCGCGGCGGAACAGGGCGCCGGCCGCCCAGTCGAGTTTCGCCTGATCGACGTTCAGCCAGACGCCGTCGTCATCGGCGATGGCTAGGTCATAAATGGTTACGTCCAGGCTCCAGCTCGAGCTGACCCTGCCGATCGTGACGGTGCGGCCGGGGCCGCTGAGCAGGCCCTGGATCTGGCGGGTGACCCAGCCGGGATCGTTTTGTTCCAATTCCTCCTGGGCGATGACGGCCCCCGACGCGCCCGCGACCAATCCCGCGAGCATCAGCGCCGCACCCCACCGGCGAATCCGAACTTCCATGTAACTCAGCCTTCACTTTACAGACTTCCCAGGCCTTGCACGCCGACCGGAACACCCCAGCCAAACACCTCAGGGCAGGAGATGTGCCCAAACCGGCATCCCGGTTGTTAACGGGATCGGACAGCGCCAAGCCCTGGGGAACAGCATGACACGTCCGATCTTTTGGATCATCACTACGGTATTGATTATGTGTGCAGCCTTCGATCCGGCCAGCCCAAACGCTCGGGAACGTGGATTCGACACGATCACCGTCTTCGGCGACAGCCTGTCCGATACCGGCAACGCGGCGGGTGCGCGGTTCACCAACGGTCCGGTCTGGGTCGAGCATATCGCCCGGCATTTTGGCCTCAGCGTCGATCCGGCCAGTTCCGGCGGGACCAACTACGCGGTCGGCGGCGCCCGCGCCTATGAGCCGGGCAGCCCGTACAACCTGCGCGCCCAGGTGGACGGCTGGCTGGGGCGGGAGCCGGAACGGGAGGCCGTGGAGCGGTCGCTCTTCATCGTCTATGGCGGCGCCAACGACCTGCTCGCCGCCGTCTACGGCCAGGACCCGGTCGTGCTGGCGATGAACGCGGTGCGGGCTCTGGGCACGATCGCCGACGACCTGGCGTCCGCCGGGGCGCGCCATATCCTGATCGCCAACCTGCCCGACCTGGCCAAGGTCCCCGCCGTCCGCCAATACGGTGCCGGTGTCGGTCAGGTCGCGACGCGGACCACCACCGGCTTCAACGAGGCGCTGGACCAGACACTGGCCGGTGTCGAGGCGCGTCACGGCGTCCGCATTCTCCGGCTCGACGTGTTCAGCCTGACCGAGCGGGTGTTCCGCGATCCGGCCGTGCTGGGCATGCCCGGCATCGACCTGCATGTCCCCTGCCAGAACGATGGCCGCATCTGTTCCGATCCCGACAGGCGCCTGTTCTGGGACCATGTCCATCCGACGGCCTTCGCCCATGGCCGGCTGGCCCGCGCGGCGCTGGAGGTGCTGGGTGGGCAGTGAACCGTGAGCGCGCATCCGACCGAAAACTTCGGGAACCGGGCGGACATGGACGAGAAGCCCGGTACAGCCGAACAGATCGCCATCACCGGCGGGACGGGTTCCAGGGTTCCGACCTGGGCGCGCATCCTGATATGGGTGCTGGTGATCTCCGCCGGGATCGCGCTGGTCGTGTTGCTGGGCCGGACGCTGGTGCCGTTCATCGTCGGTGCGGGCATGGCCTTCATCTTCGATCCCCTCACCGGCTGGCTGGCCCGTAAGGGCATCCGGCGCGGCTGGGCGGCGCTGCTGGCGTCGCGGCGGCTCGGGGTACCCAACGTGGTCTCCATCCAGGGCGGCGACGGGCACTGGGTCGGGTCCTGCTGCGAGACGCATCGGCTCGCGATGAAGCGGGGGCTCGGCCATGCGGGGGCGCTGCTGATCGGCGGCGA
>ERZ501031.227-NODE-227-length-15071-cov-4.242541_pt1 | contig 15071 bp, 8 predicted proteins | sample MGYA00248843_ERZ501031 | MGnify/ENA primary metagenome ERZ501031 (study PRJEB25958, sample SAMN03398557) | human skin metagenome | study: EMG produced TPA metagenomics assembly of the Human Skin Microbiome Metagenome (human skin metagenome) data set. | reverse complement strand
CTGATGGAACTCGATGATATCCTCGGGTCGCCGGAACTCGCGGCAGGACGGAAAAACGCCGTTCACCTCAATGAACCTGCGGACTTTTCTTCCCGTCTCTGTACGGGTCTTAGCACTGAGCTTTTTAAGATAAGTCGGAAACGCTCCCTCGATATCCACATAACTCCGCATATCAGAAGAAACGACGTAGCGAATGCAGCCTTCTCGGAAAGTAATGCGCGCTTGACTGGTTTCGACTGGTTGCCCCAAAACCCGCAAAGCTCGTACGCTTGGCCCCACAGACTCGAGGAGTAATCGTGGATTGTCAGCCAAGGGCCGTCCCGCACAATCTTTCGTAAGCACGGTAATACGGAACTTCCTGAATACCAGACGGGGGCGAGCCACCCAGTCTACAAAGCGCTCAGATTGTTTCATAGACAACAACCTCGTACGGTGATTTAGAGTATGAACAGAATTCATCCTTCCGGGTAAATACATGTTTCCTCTTTAGGAAACTTGAGCCTTCGAGGACTCATATGGCACTATTTTGCGGCTCCGGATTGACGAAAACAACATACAGCATTCTTGGTTTAGCGGCATAGGAGTTTGCTAATCCTTATACAATGCGATTAAGAAAATCTCTTTTTAAATTGTTAAATAGGAATATGTGCCATGGCGTTCCGGAAACCTTCATTGGGAACTGATATCAACAGCTTCTCGAAATCCGATTCTCTGATAAAGAAGCGGGAATCCGGTGTTGCCGGGATTGTAGAATTTTTGCTTGCTGTTTCTCGCATCCCTTCCTTCTCCAAGAGAGTTGGTGGTGCTTATTTCTGGCTTGATTAAGTTTATCACGGAAAATGCCAAGTATTTTTGCAAAGATGATGGGATGGTATGTAGATTCTGGTCAATTCTCATCCTTTAGAGCTAATCCTAGCTAACAACGTGAGTTATCATGCATATGGTGTATCCGTTCACCTTCCCCGGTCACGCTGAAAGTGATCTTCCCCTCGATGCCGTAATACCAAGGGCCGAAGAATTTGACCGGTGAAGACGCTCCTGCCGTAGGTTGGCGAGAGTATTCGCACAGGTCAATCCCTTCGGCTCATGGTATAACCGGCCTGCGGCCTTCATGTGTGGATGGCCCCTTGTTTCAGTCCTTGGTATCGGAGGTGATCGGATCAAGATGCGAAGACTGCGCGAGGCTCCTTTCATTTGATGGCTCGCCTTCTTAGCGGGCATCTCCGCTCAGTCGCCGGACGCCAGCGGCTTGACGGAGACGCGGGCGCTTCCGCTGTTGTTGATATAGAAAACGTTTGGGAAGCCAAGCGGCATCACGGCATCATTGACATAGAGGAACAGCTCATCCGTCTGGCGGGGGATCAATTCAGCCTCGAAGGTGCCGCCGCGATCCTGCTGATCCTGCGCTTCCTGATCAGCATCCAGAGGTTTGAAGTCCAAAGGATAGTAGTCGGAGCCGGTGACGCCGAGCCGGGCAACCGGCTGGTACCAGTCCAAGGCGATGTGGCGCTTGACCGGGGCGAATAAATCAGCCACGAGAGGGAGATCGACGCCGCGCGGATCGGCCGGGATCGTCAAATCGTTCCAGGGATCGCCGGATGTGATCGTGAGAGTGATCCGGTAGCGTCTGTTCGCTTCGAGTTGCAAACCGGTGGCGGCACAGAGAGCATCTGTCTGAAACGGCCCCTCCATCTCCATTCTGTCGGTCACTGGCCGCAACTCCTGCTTGGCACTGCCGCTACAGGCCAATCCGAAGGAAGACCCCATCGTGAAGCTCAGTTTGGTAACGAGGAATATACCGGATGCAAGGAACAGGACGGCGAAGATAATCGGGAGGATCCAACGTCGGAGCGCCCGGAAGAAAGCCTGATATGGTCGGGATTTGCGGAATAGTTCGACGAGCTTGTTCACGCGACCAGGCTTCACGGGTGCCGGAGCCTTCTCGAGCGAGGATGGTTTCAAGCATGGTATGGCGTACCAGACCGGTCTCATCGTATCGCTGACGCGACGCTCGAGCGCTTTCCCGATCCTGATGCCAATCCAGACGGCGAAGACAAGAGTGATGAAAACGCCGGGAGCCAGCGTATAGGTGTCGACCAGATCTTCGGCAAAGGCGGGAAGGAATACCTTCAGCAAGTCGATGGCGCCGGAAGCGAAGCAAAAGCGTGATTCGCAGGCGGTGCTGTCAGGCTTCCAGAACAGCGGCAGCAGGATCAAAAGTAGGGTGACAAATAACGTGTAGAAATAAGCGATCCGCCGCCACCACACCCAGTTCCAGGCGTGCTCACGCCGCTCCGCTCTTTGCGTGAGGGCCGGGATCTCGGCTGGAGGGCGGTCGTCTTCACGTTCAAGCACCCTGAGGTAATCTTCGAGCGGCATGATTTCGCCGTTTATCCGCACGACGTGGAAAGTGGGCGGCACGGCCAGGGGCGCGTAGCCGTCCTGCCCGATCATGATCCGGCGAAGTACGCTTTCGTGAATCCTGTCGGTCGTGACCTCGGCTTCCATAAGCTCGGGGAGGAGCTCGATCCGGCGCGGATTGTAGCGGTAATAGCCGGCCAGTCCGCGCCGGGAGTCGTGGATCGGGCCATTCTCGTCTTCCAGAGCCCGGAACTGGTCCCAGATCTCCTCCCTGAACCTGATGCCTCGCTTCGCTGCCTCGTTCATCATCCATTCAAGAGAAACATGCGCGAGGCTGTTATCCGGATAGCCGCCGCCGACGTCGGAGTGAACGCCGGCGAACCAGACCTGACCGATCCGGAGATCGTTGAGGGAGGTGACCGGCTGCCCGGCATGGGTTGTCCGCAGCTGCGCGTCCTGGTCCTTTTCGTCCCACAAACGGGGATGAAAGGTATTGCGCTCGTCGTCGAGGGCGAGGGCGTGCCGTGCCCACATGACATTGGGGTGAAGTATCCGGTCGCGCATCGTCAGTTTCACGAAGAAGAGGTCGACGGCGCGCGTCATTTCGTCAACTGGAAGGCCGTATGCATCGACCGTATCCCAGAGCCCTACGAACTCGATCTTGATCTCGATCCCGTCTTTCCCGAACCCGCGGTTGTCGCCACGACAGTACGGGGGCTGTTCGAGGAGCCTGTTCTTCGCTCCGACGACGAGGTCGCGGATCTTCCGGAACGGCGACTCGAGGCGCAGTTTCGTCCAGTATTTGCGGCGGAACTCGCGGTAGGCGGCGTTGACGTTGCGCGCCAGATCAGCCTCGTTGCCGTCGTAGGGAACGAGGCCCTGGTCCATGATCAGGCCGATCAGAATTCGAATGGTGAAGGCGCCCCGGCTGAAGCCGAAAGCGTATATCTTGTCGCCATCAGAGTATGTCCGGCAGAGGAAGGCGTAAAGGTCACGGACATTGCGCGAAAGGCCAAGACCGATGGCGCCGCCAAGAAGGGCCAGAGGGCGGAAGGACGAGGTGCCCACGCCGTCATCATAGAAGGCGAACTGCCGCGGTATCCTGGGCTTTTGTGGATCGGCGAGATCAAGGGCCTCGTAAACGCGGCGGACGTTCGTCTTGAACAAGCTGGCGGAACTGTTGCCGGTTCCGTCGGAAAGAAGGATTATATGCTTCACACCCATTCTAAGCCCCTTCCTTTCAAATCGATCTTGTTTTCACGGAGCCTATCAAGCCTTGGGTTGATAAGAATGTGAGGTTTCGCCTTTCAATGCGTGTTTTCCGAGTGGATAGACCCATGCCGATGCGATCGGCTTCCTGGCCGCCGGAGGGCAACCCTCCCCCATTCCCTTGACGGTCGTTCCAGGGCAAGGCGGCTTGATGAACCGGCTTCTGGATCTTCCGTCCCGTCGTCAAAGCTTGTTTGGCCGATTTCCTGAGAAGACTGCGCGCGATCTGGATATTCAGCGTTTGATCGGGTTCCCCAAGTGCCGGGTTTCCCGCAGATCAACCGCGTCACGGTCCTGTCAAACCGGCCCGTGCCGCAACCATAACGTGAGTTTAGGCAATAGACCTCCGCCTATTAAGGTATAGCGCAGCAGGATGGCTGAATGTTCAGGCACAATAGTTAGAACTCAAAGTAGAGGATCGCTCCACCCAGCGTATTTCGTGGATGTACAGGATGGCGCAAGGGGCGGCTTGTTTCGCTGCTCCGGGCATCCCTTCATGCGACCGCTCCCACGAATCTTTCCGATGGTGTTACATTCTCCGGTCCGGAGTGTTGACGGATAGTGTGCCGATGCATGCGGATGAGGGCCCACTTATTATCGGTGGCGCCAAACTCTGGACCGCGTTCCGCCGCTTCTGCCCGGCGCATTAAAAAGTTATGAAGGCCTTTGTAGTATTAGTGGCACGTCAATGGTGGATCGATGAGTCAGAATAGGACTATCCGTTGGCTGAAAATGGTGATCAAGGGGCATATGTTTGCCCTGGTTTTTATCATGACTCAAACCAAAGATGTGAATGGTTCTTTTACCTTCGATCAATATTATCCGCCCGTTGCATATGCAGTTGATTCGCATCTCGAATGCGGCGAGCGGGATCCAGATGAGCCTTCCTGGCGTGACGAATATGCGCCGGATGATCCGCCGGAAATAGCTTGCCGCTCTCGGGATGGAACACCATCGAACGGGAGAAAGCGTTTGACAAAGTTCTATGTCGACAATTCCATGTCGGCTTCCGGCAGCGGAGCGTCTTGGTCGTCAGCCTGGAAAAATTTTTCGGATATAAAGTGGAGCAGCGTCAAGGCCGGTGACACGATCTATATCTCCGGCGGGTCCTCCGGAAAAACATATAAGGAAACATTGTCGGTCGGCACCAGCGGTTCCTCCGGTCTTCCCGTCACCATCACGAAGGGTGTGGACGCCGGTCATAACGGCCAGGTGATCATCGACGGGCAGAATGTCCGGGGCAACGGTGTCGCCATGAGCGGGCGCAACCACGTCGAGGTGGAAAAGCTCTCGATCCGAAACCACTCGGATGCCGGAGTCAGCGTCAAGAACGCCACCGCCGGCGTCGTCATCGAGAATAACGACGTCTATTCCGGCGATCCGGGCGGCGGCAACGCCCGAGGCTACGACGTGCGCAACTCCAACGGCGTCGATTCCGTCATCGTCCGGAACAATTCGTTCAGTACGCCGGCAAACACGGCGGCCCAAACCGACGGTATCTGGAGTTCGAACAACAACGGGGTCGTTTTCGAAGGCAACCGTCTGGTCATCTCCAACAATAACACGGCTGGCCACAGCGACGGCATCCAGTCTTACCTTGATCGCAACATCACCATACGCGACAACTGGATCGAGCAGGCCAACCGTGCCGCGACCGACAACCATGGCATGTGGTTGTCGAACACCCAGGCCGGCGGAACGCTCAAGGTCTACAACAATGTCGTCTACGCGCCGAACCTGACCAGGGACAGCGCCGTCACGCACTGGGCGGAGGCGAGCTTCGGCCAGGCCGGCACCGTCAAGTTCTGGGGCAACACCATCTATGGCGGGTCCAGGAGCCTCAATCTGGACAAGACCCCCAACGCCGAAGTCGCAAACAACATTCTCGTGCCCGCTGCCGGTGGCGTGGGCATCTACATGGTGAACGGCAATATCCCGACCGCCAACATCGACCACAACTTGATTTGGGCGCCGAACGGTTCCATCGCTTCCGTGAACGGCGCCAAGAAAACCTGGGCCGGCTGGCAGTCCATGGGTTACGACGGCAAGGGCGCCAACGCCGACCCGGCATTCGCGAACCTCGCGGCGAAGGTCATGTCGCTATCCCTGGGGTCTCCGGCCATCGATAAAGGGCGCGTGATCGGCGAGGTGAGCACCGACTTCACCGGGAGCCAGCGGCTTCAAGGAACAGCGGTCGACATCGGCGCCTATGAGTCCAGCGCTATCCGGGGCGGCGCCACGAAATCGGCGACAGACGCCTATGAAAGCCCGACGTCGGCGCCGCCGTCCCAGCCGGCGGACGTCAAACCGGTTGACGCCAAGCCGTCGGACGTCAAGCCCTCGACCTGGGATGCCGTCCCGCCGTCCAGCAGCCTCTCGGGCGATACGGCGGTCAAGTCATCCACCCACAGCCTCCACTGGTGGGAGGAAAACCTCGTCCTTACCGGAACAAGCGATAGTTCGGGCACCGGAAATTCCAAGAGCAACGTGCTGATCGGCAATACCGGCTCCAACACGCTCAAGGGGGGCGGTGGAAATGACCGCATCTATGGGCATGATGGCGACGACCTGCTGAACGGCGGCACGGGCAACGACCAATTGATGGGCGGCGCGGGTAACGACCGGCTTGTGGGCCATCTTGGCAAAGATACCCATGCCGGGGGCTCGGGCGCGGATATCTTCGAATTCGGCGCTGCGTCGCATAGCCGTCCGGGAGCCGACAACCGTGACATAATCCTGGACTTCAGCCGGATCGAGGGCGACAAGGTGGACCTGTCCCGCATCGACGCCGACAGCGGGCGCAGCGGCGACCAGGAATTCATCTTCATCGGAAACAACGCTTTCACCAACAAAGCGGCCCAGATCCATGTCGTCCAGACGCCCGAGGCCCTGATCCTCGAAGGTGACACCAACGGCGATGGCGTCGCCGACTTCCAGATCGCCCTCCAGGGCGTGCGCGAATTCGGCATTCAGGATCTGATCGTCTAAGGATCGAATTCCAGGCGAAGTGTGTTGGGCCATGGACCCAACCTACGAGGTTGCGGCATCGTAGGTTGGGCCCGTGGCCCAACATTGCGTCCGCCATCGGCCAGGTTGCCGGAATGGAGCACTTCGCGCTCCAAGTCGAACAGGCTCTGGAGGCTCTCGGCCGCGCCTTCTTCACGGAGACGGGCCGCTCGGGGCAAGATCCGGGCCGAGTTCGTTTCTCCGTAGTTCATGACCTTCTGAGCTGCGAGCTTCGGCTTCCGTTCCCTTCGGGCTTCCAATAAAATGCGCAGGCTGGTCAACCGCCCGCGAGCGTGATCTTCGACCGGAGGAGAACCCTGGAACGATGCTGAAAGGCGGTGACCGTGACGGAACAGGCAGCCTCGCCTGAAGTTTTCACAGGTGAAAGAACAGGGCCGGCCTCATGATTGCCCTGGCCGGAACGGCTGGGCTGGCGATTTTCACGGCGATCGTCTTGCGGCCGCAGTTCGGCGCCTATCTTTATTTATTCCTGAGTCCTCTGATCGTCGGTGTCGCACGCGGGGATCTTATCCCAATTCTCCGGCCGAACGAGATCCTGGTGCTGACGATCATAGCGGCGCTGGCGGTGCGATTGCTGCTCGTGATGCTGTCCCGGCGGCCTTACCGTTCACCGATGAACGCAATGGACTTCGCGTTCCTGTGTCTCGCCGTTACAAGCTCCATAATCCCGGTGTTCTGGCGGATGGCTCGGGGTTTTCCGCTGACGCAGGACGATATCCTCTATGCCACCGTCCTTTGGAAGTATTTCTTTCTCTACCGCGCCTTCAGGGTATCCATAACGACCGTCCCGCAGGTGATGCGCTGCTTGTGGATTTCCATGGCCTCGGCGGCGGTGGTGGCGGTCATGGGGGTGCTTCAGGTAACCGAACTGTTCGGCGTTGCCGAGTTTCTCCACACCTATTACGACCAGCCATTCGAAGGGCCGACAGGGGTCATCGTCGAACGCGGCACCTCCACGATCGCCTCTTCGTTCGGACTGGCCGATCTGATGATCATGAATTTCATCCTCGCGATTGCCCTGTTGCAGGACAGGCAAGGTCCATGGTGGGTCCTGGTGTCGGCGGCGGCTGCTTTCCTGCTGGGATGCGTTGCGGCAGGGGCATTCTCAGGCATCATCGGGCTGGCGGTCGCCATTCTGACGTTCGGCGTCATTTATGGAAATCTCCACCGTCTCCTGATAATCGGAATTCCAGCCGCCATGGTCGCGTTCGCGGCTCTCTGGCCGGTCATCGAGCAAAGGCTCGCGGGCTTCCGAAGTCCATCAGGGGTGCCGCATAGCTGGAAAGGCCGGTGGGAGAATCTGGAGAACTTCTTTTTCCCCGAACTCCTCTCGAACCTGAACTGGGTTCTGGGGGTCCGTCCGGCCCCTCGGCTTCCGGCCTCTGAAACCTGGCGTGAGTTCGTCTACATCGAAAGTGGCTACGTCTGGCTGCTTTGGATCGGTGGCTTGCCGCTGTGCGCCGCCTTTCTCTTTTTCGTCTATGTGGCGGCATCGCGGTTGCTGCGCATCATCCAGGAACAAAACAACGCGGTCAGATGCGCGGCTGCGGCAAGCTTCACCTATTTGATGGTCATCGTCACGCTCATGCTCCTCGATCCGCACCTCACCGTGCGCGGATCGGCCGACTTTTTCTATCCACTCCTGGCCTTGGCTTTCGTCCGGGAGCGCGACGCGACAAGCACGGAAGCGTCGAAGTTCCGGACGACACCGGGCGCGGTCCCGCATCTCACCCCAATCGACCCCCGGAACGAACGATACAGGGCGTCAAACCCGCAATGGTGACCCCGCCCCTATGGGACCTTCGCTTGAGGGCAAGTTCGTTCTAAAACATGAAGATGATCATGTCAGCGCGAATGGCTCTTATTCCTCGGCTGTGAGACAAGCAGCTGCGACATAAGCGCAAGCCGACATGCGGTCTGCTCAGACGAGACGAGAACAAAATGCGTAATCATGAATATTACGACAGACTCGCCGAAACACGTTGGGGTAGGTACATAACCGATTTCGAGCGAAGAGCTATTTTAGCATCCCACGAGATGTGTGATGCCCCGTCAATCGCTCTCGATATTGGAGCATCTGGAGGGCGCTGGTCGGAATTTCTGAGCACGCTTGGCTGGAGGATGATCTGTACGGACGTCGATCCAACGTCGCTCGACCAGTGCCGAATCCGATTGCCTCAGGCTTCCTGCATACTTGTCGATCACGACGACACGGCCTTGCGAAAAGGAGAGTGTCGGCCTGATTCTGTGCGTCGAAGTCTTCAGCGTCATGCCGACTGACTGGTTTGCCGCCGAAGCCTTTAGGGTGTTACAGCCGAACAGACTGATAGTTGGTGTATTTAATAATAAACTATCATGGCGTGGATACTTGCATCATCTGACACATTCATATCGAGGTGTATTCGACTACTATGGAAATTCATACCTTCATTGGAAACGAAGATTTCAGCAGATCGGATTCGATATAAAATATGAAGAGGGATTGTGCTGGCTTCCATTCTCCCGTAACAGCGATTTCGTCTTTCTAGACTTTCTTACCAGCCTCGAGTACAAAACTGGACTTCAAAGTCTCCCTGCTCTGAGTCCATGGATTGTTTTTATTGCTCAGAAGAATTCGGATTATGAACATCTACGACAGGTTCGGGCACAGCCCTCCAGTCCTCCTATGCGTTAGCCCTTCCGATGCCAGCCTCCCTTTTCAGCCTCCTACGTCAGACATTTTTCAGTCTAACGTGGTATTCCTGCCAGCACAGGGCGGATTGCCCCGTTCGAAACTAACCTCTAAAAATAATCTTGTATCTACACACTAAGGGGCACAAATTCGATGATAAATGTCGAAAGAACATGTTCTAAAGCGACGTTGCTCAAGTGAGACCTTCTGAATAAACTAAATTTGTTACGCGGATATCACTCTTACATACCAACAAAATAAAACAGTGAATTTCCCGTAGAACATATTGAATAATACTGACGTATTTTTCCAGCGATGCGAGATTTGTATTTTTGCTGATGACTTCGCAAAAAACGACACCATGAATAATTCTGCTTCTTCGCGAACGCACTACCAAGATCTTCCCCAATAGAATGGAGATGAACAAGAAATAACGAGGCCGTAATAACAAGGCCGTAATGCGTTTCACGCATTAATAACAAAGGTCGTAGGGGAGCGAAGATGACCAGCAAATACCTAGGTGCGGATGGTTTAGATTTCTCGGTCATTGCCGATAAACAATCTGGCGGACTGAGTATCGGCGTCATTGGTTGCGGCTACTGGGGATCGAAGCATGTCCGCGTGCTCAATGCCATAACGAACGTGCGGCAGGTCGTGATCGTGGAGCCCGATCCGGAAAGCCGGGCAGCCATCCTGTCCGCTTTTCCAGCCGCGCGAGGCTTTCCCGACCTTGCGTCGGCCTTGCCGCATGTCGACGCCATCGTCATCGCGACGCCGCCAACGACCCATTTCGATCTCGCGCTGAGCGCGCTCAAGAACAACAAGCATGTCCTCGTCGAGAAACCGCTGGCGACGTCGGTCGTTCAAGCCCAAGTCCTCGTCCGCGCGGCACGTGAGGCGGGGAAAGTGCTCATGGCCGGGCACACCTTTCTGTTCGTTCCGGCGGTGCGCGAGCTGAAGTGCCGGTTGGATAAAGGCGAACTCGGGCCGGTGCACTACATACATTCGGCCCGACTCAATCTGGGGCTTTACCGGCCCGACGTGAACGTGATCTGGGACTTGGCGCCCCACGATATCACCATCATGAATTACCTGCTGCAATCGAGACCGGACACGGTAAGCGCCTGGGGCGCCTCGTTCGCCTGCGGCACCGTCGAGGATGTGGCCTACATCCGGCTGGACTACAAGCGGCTGGGTGTTTCGGGCTACTGCCACCTATCCTGGCTCGACCCCAGGAAGGAGCGGACGATCACGGTCGTCGGCACTCGAAAAATGGCGGTCTACGACGATCTCGCCGACGAGCGCCTTCGAATCTACGACTGCGGCGTGAGGGGCCTCGACCAGGAGTCTCCGCCCCATGAAAGGCCGCTCAGCTGCCGCTATGGGGACATCATCTCCCCCTTCCTGTCTCCGGACGAACCTCTCGCGTCCGAGGATCAGCACTTCGTGGACTGCATCCGCAAGGGCACCACTCCGGAATCCAGCGGCGTCGACGGCATGGTCGTCATCGCGATCCTGGAAGCTCTGGACCGCTCCCTCGAAGAGCGGGCGCTGGTCGAAGTCGATTACCCTCTGGACCCGGACCAGACCGAGTGCAACGGGGAAGAACAATTGATGGTGGGATGAGCGGCATGGAAATTCCTTTCATCGATCTGGGCGCGATGCACCGTGGCTTGAGCGTCGAGTTGGACGATGCCTGGGCCCGTATCCGACGGACCGATGCTTTCATCGGTGGCGAAGCCGTCGAACGGTTCGAGGCGGAATGGGCGGATTACTGTGCCACCGATCACTGTGTCGGCATCGCGAACGGCACGGCCGCCATCGAACTGACCCTCAAGGCGATGGATATCGGGCCAGGGGACGAAGTGATCGTGCCCGCCAACACGTTCATAGCGACCGCCGAGGCCGTGATGGCCGCGGGGGCGCGCCCCGTCTTCGTCGATGTCGATCCGGCGACCCTGCTCATGACGGCGGAGGGCGTCCAGGCCATGATTACCGGGCGGACGGCGGCCGTCGTCGTGGTCCACCTTTATGGGCAACCGGCCGACATGGACGCGCTCGGCGCCGTGGCTCGGGCCGCCGGGATCGCGATCATCGAGGATGCCGCCCAGGCGCACGGCGCGACATGGAACGGCAAGCCCGCCGGCAGCCAGTCGGATGCGGGCTGCTTCAGCTTCTATCCCGGAAAGAACCTCGGCGCGTTCGGGGACGCCGGAGCGGTCGTGACCCGGGACGCGGCTCTGGCTCGCCGTATCCGCATGCTCAGCAATCACGGACGCCCCGCAGGCACTCCACATCTGCACGAGATGGTCGGCGGCACCAACCGGCTGGACGCCCTCCAGGCAGCGATCCTGTCGATCAAGCTCAAGCGGCTGGATGCCTGGAACGCGGGGCGCGAACACGCCATGCGGCTCTACCAGAAAGCCCTTCGGGATATGCCGGTCGAGTTCGTCCGCACCGCCCCCGGCGCGCGGAGCTGCCACCATCTTGCCGTGATCCAGGTGGACCGGCGTGACGACCTGAGGCGCAGCCTCGCTGCCGCTGATATCGCCACCGGCATCCATTATCCGATCCCCTGCCATCGGCAGCGCCCCTTTCTGGACGAGCGGGCGCCACCCTTGCCGGTCACCGAAAGGGCGGCGCATCGTATCCTGTCGCTGCCCATGTACCCGCACTTGACGGAAGAGCAGGTCAAGCATGTCGCGGAAGCAATCGGACGCGCCATGGCCGAACCGGAGATGAAGCGGAGATGACGGTCGAAACGACACGCAGCCTGGGGCGGTCTTCAGGGCGAAAGCGCCATCGCCGGTCGCCATCGAGGGCCGCCGGAACGACGTTCGGGGGGCGGGCCGGGTTCGAACGCGACCTTTTTGGCGATGCCGGACCGACAGATGTCGAAGCCGCCCGCCTGGAGATCCTCGCCCGCGCGGGTCCGTTCGAAACGGCCGCCAAACGCATCGTGGACATCGCCGTCGCCGCTACCGCCCTGGCCCTGACATTGCCGCTGCTGCTGGCCGCGGCAGCGCTGGTTCGCATGACGAGCCGAGGGCCGGTCCTGTTCCGTCAAATCCGCATCGGCCGGGGAGAGGTTCCCTTCACGATGCTGAAGCTTCGCACCATGCGGGCGGATGCGGACGACAAGGCGCACCGGGAGTTCAACACACGCGAGCTTCGGGGCGAACTGGACCGCGCGACGGCCGATGAGGTGTTCAAGATCCAGGATTCCAGGATCACTCCGGTAGGCCGGTATCTCAGGCGCTACAGCATCGACGAGCTTCCGCAGTTGCTGAACGTGCTAGCCGGCGACATGTCGCTTGTCGGTCCCCGCCCGTCGCTGCCCTGGGAAGTCGAGCTCTACACGTCCGAGCAGCGGTTGAGGCATTGCTGCCCGCCGGGCATGACCGGTCTCTGGCAAGTCAGCGGGAGGAACCGGCTGAGCATGCCGGAGATGCTGGCGCTGGACGTCGCCTATGCGCGGTCCCGCTCCCTGACGCTCGACCTCCGGATCCTGCTCCGGACCCCTTACGCCATTCTTTTCGAACAGAACACACGCTGAAGAAAGAAAAACAATGACGACGCTCCTCGTTGCCAGCACGGGCGGCCATCTCACCCAACTTTTCAATCTTGTCGACAGGATACAAGGTTTGGATGAAGACAGGCTCTGGGTCAGCTTCGACTGCGAGCAGACACGCACCCTTCTCCGGGGCGAAGAAACGAGATTCGTTCCCTACATCGCGGAGCGGAGCGTCTCCGGGGTGATATGCGCCGCGGGGCATGCCCGCAAGATCATGGGCAGGAAGGGCGAGGTCACGGCGGTCGTCAGCACCGGGTCCGCCATTGCGCTGTCATTTCTGCCTTACGCCATCAGCCGGGGCATCGAGGCGCACTACATCGAGAGCGCGGCCCGAGTGGACCAGCCGTCGATAACCGGCAGGCTCCTGAGCCTCGTCCCCGGAGTGCGTCTCTACCGGCAGTACCCGCACGTCGCCAACCGGGACTGGAAATTCGGCGGATCGGTGTTCGACGGCTTTGCCGGCGCTTGCGGCGGCGGCAGGGAGGTTCGCCGGGTCGTCGTCACCGTCGGTACGGACAAGGGCTTCCGCCGCATGATCGCGGCCGCCGCCGCGATCCTGCCCAAGGACATCGACGTCCTGTGGCAGACCGGCCATACGCCGGTCGACGACCTCGGCATCAAGGCCCGTCCCTTCGTACCCGCGGCGGAACTGGAACAGGCGATGCGGGAGGCGGATGTCGTGCTTGCCCATGCCGGCTGCGGCTCGGCTCTTTCGGCGCTCGCGGCCGGCAAGTACCCGGTGCTCTTGCCGCGCGATCCGCAGCACGGCGAAGTGATCGACAGGCATCAGATCGAGATCGCCCGCTGGCTCGGGGAGCGGGGGCTCGCCTTCGCGAGCACGCCGGAGAGCCTTACCTTCGGCGACCTGCAGGCGGCGGCGGCCCGCATCGTGGCGCAACGCGCCGCTCCGCCATTCGAACTCGCGAGGAGCTGATGGCCGCGATCATCATGAATGTCCGCGACGGCGAATTCTGGCCGGGCACCGAGACGCATCCCCTGGGCAGCCTCTTCTCCTCCCCGCCATGGGTCGAGGCCCTGACCCGGACCTACGGCTTCGACATCTCGGCCTCGGCTTCGACACGGCGTGGCGTGGTCAAGGATGCGATCCTGTTCAGCAGGGTGTCCGACCTGCGCGGCGACCGGATCGTCTGCCTGCCCTTCTCCGACTACTGCGATCCTTTTGTCGAGGATGGCGAGATTTGGGAAGAACTCATCGAACCCATCCTCGGTTTCCGGATGCCGGTGTCGCTCCGGTGCCTTCGCAACGAGGTCGCGGTCACCGACCGGCGCTTCACCCGCGTCGGCCAGGCTCTCTGGCATTGCGTCGACCTTACCCGGCCCGAAGACGACCTGTGGGCAGGGCTGTCCGGCTCCGCCCGCCAGAATATCCGCAAGGCCGGGCGCAACGGCGTCACCGTGAGAGAGGGCGACAGTCTGGAGGATGTCCGCCTGTTCCACAGGATGCACCGCCATCTCCGGAAAGAGAAGTACCGCCTCCTCGCGCAGCCGGTTGCCTTCTTCGACAATCTGCATGCCCTGTTCTCGCCCAGCCGGCGCCTGACCGTGCTGCTCGCCGAGAAGGACGGGGTCCCCCTGGCCGGCATTTTCTTCATCGAATGGAATGGTACGCTCTATTACAAGTTCAACGCCTCGCTCGACCCCGCATTGTGTCCAAACGATCTCCTCGCCTGGGAAGGTATCCGGCTCGGCCGCCGCCGGGGACTGGCCCGGCTGGATTTCGGGCTCTCCGACATCGCCCAGCCGGGCCTTGTCCGCTACAAGCGGAAATACGCGACCGAGGAGCGGACGATCTCCCTGCTTCGCTGGGAGCCGCCGGGCTATTCCGACCCCAGGAGCAAGCAAGCTTCGGAGACCCTCAGGCGCGTCACCGAGCTGCTTACCGACCCTGCCGTGCCCGAGGAGATAACCGGCGCGGCAGGCGACGATTTCTATCGTTTCTTCTGTTGAGGCCGCGACCGCTCATGGACCGGCGCACCCGGTTTCGGGACCAAGGCCCCGCATGTGACGATACCGTAGCGCTTCGCGGGCGGGAGCTTGGCGTACCCGCCAGATCCATGACCGATTCCGGGATCGTCGCCTTCTGGGTCCTCGTCAGCCGCCTGACGGGCTTCGGGCGGGTCGCGGTGATGGGCGCCGTACTCGGCCCGA
>ERZ501031.226-NODE-226-length-15090-cov-9.834187_pt1 | contig 15090 bp, 17 predicted proteins | sample MGYA00248843_ERZ501031 | MGnify/ENA primary metagenome ERZ501031 (study PRJEB25958, sample SAMN03398557) | human skin metagenome | study: EMG produced TPA metagenomics assembly of the Human Skin Microbiome Metagenome (human skin metagenome) data set. | reverse complement strand
TGTTGATTTCCCGGAACGACGCCGCGACTTATGGAGGCTTGTTTTCCATGGCGCTCAAGATTTCTATTCAGTCACACCGATCAGGCATAGCGGTGAGGGCTGGTTGTGCCTTCTGTCCCACGAAAATCCCGAGCTGCTTCAGGAGGAGGTTTGTGATGTCCTTACCTTCAATCGCGTCGACACGTCAACTCGCTGTCCAGCTGTCATCCCCTGCTTTTACTGGCGTATCGCCACGGATGGCCGGCCTCATTGCCGACTTCCAGCGCCTGAGCGGAGAGATGGCCGCAGCCGAGCACTCCGATGCCCTCTACGCCTGGGACCGTGCAGCCGAAACTCGCGGGCCTGCCCTGGATGATCTGGTGTTCGAGCGGCCGGTCACGCTCGCCGACTTCGCGGCGAAGATGCGGGCGCTAGCCAAGTTCATGGCTGAAGAGGACACCGAATTGTTCGTCTTCAGGCGTCTTGCAGAGGATGCCGCCCTGCTGACTGAGGGCGCGGTGAAATGACTGTCCAGAGCATTTCTTCCCATATCCTGTACGCCTTCGGCGTGAACAGGCTGGCCGAGAGGCATGCTGTTGGCTCAGTCCCATACCCACACCGGCTTGAACACGCCGACGAGGCTTTCCGTATGCACTGGCCCGTAGGCCCGACCATCAAAACTGTTCCAGATCCGAGGCGCGTAGGTGAACCATTCATCCACGCCCAGGATGTATAATTAACAATTAGGTGGACGTGTAGTTGAAGTTATTACGCTGCGAATCCGCTGTATCGTTGGTGCTGTTACACTTGAAGTCCAATCAGATGAACTACTGCCTTTTGGCTTTAAATCTGGCGATGGCGTTGGTTGCATTGCCGGTGGCCTCCAGGTGGTTGGCACACTGCCTTGGCGCAGTGATCCATCGGAAATCGCATCATCGACACTCTTGTAACCGGACAGAACTACATCGGGCACCTCGATCCCGTCCAGCCCCAGGACATATTTGATAGCATTCGTGCCCATCCCGTTTTTCTTCATAGTCGCGATGTCCTGGCTGATCTTCGCGCCGTCGATTGCCGGGATGGTTTGACTATCGTGCCCGCTTTCGGCCAGGGCCGGAGATACCATCAAAGTTGCGGCCAGAAAACATGCCCGCCGCCAGTTTGGGAATCTACCCATTCGTTTGCTCCTTCTTTTAAGTGCTGTATATTAGCACAACAGGGGAAACATGAAAGCTGTCAAGAGGACAGTCTTATGTTTTAGACTGCGGGATTGATGTCCATACCTCGATCTCGGAGGTATCTCCGGAGCGCTTCCAAAACGAATTCAGACTGCGAAATCCGATCATCCGAGCATCGTTCCCGAAGTCGCTCATAGAGATCTGGCTGGAGCCACACAGTCCTTGGCTTGATCTCCGCTTTTTCATCGGGACGCAGCCTGGGTGCGGCCAGATAACCGATGTGCTCGCCGTTATCACGGATGTCTAGAAGATGCGCGATAGCCTCGCGCAACAGGTCTGAGCGGTCCATGCCCTGTGCCCCAGCGGCATCCTGCAATGCCTGCCAATGATCCTTGGTTATCGGATAGATCGATACAGATATGCCGTTTCGTGCCACGTCAAAGTCTCTGGTTGTGTCGCGCGTCTGAATTGACTTGCCGGGATTGTGCGGCACCATAACGTTTTATCTCCTAATGTGAAGCTGGATATTAGCCACCTTACCACTTTCGGTATATCAATCGCGATAGCGTTCTAATTGGATGGGGCGAGTCACCTGCACCGCGATTTCCTCATGCTTCGCTGTCATCGTCGGCCGGCGTGACAATTCCCGGTCAACCAGCCGTTCGGCCACACTGGCTCCACGATCTGTTAAAGCGCCGCCCAAGTTCACGACGACGTCATTGCCATTGCCGCCACCGCCGAGGCTTCCGGCCAGTCCCCGGATCACATCCACGGCAGTACCGGCCAACACAGCCCCGGCCAATGCGCCGATGTGATTGTTCACGTCGGCTCGAAGGCCAGCGCCGCCATCCCCGGCAGCACCCGGCATGCCGCCCAGCGGAATCATCCGCCCGTTGGGCAGGATCAGTGTTGTCCAAGCAAGCTGGATGCGCTCCTCGCCGTAACTGGTGTTGGCGTTGAACGTGCCCACCAGCGTTGCCCCCGGAGGCGATGCATAGCATTGCCCCTTGGGGCCGGCATAGATTGGCCGACTCGTCTTCGCCGTGACCTGCCCCGGCGTATCTGTCGAAATCACCCCAATGGCGTCGGCGAACAGGTAATAGCCCGGTGCAACGGTACAGGGACCGATCTGCCCCATGATCCCGGTCGGCTGGAATGCGTCGCTGCCTCGTCCAGCACCGCCGTAAAATCCTTCACGACCGGAATTGGCGACCGGTTGAACCTCGCCGGCCCCAGGTGCTGCCGATCCGATGGGACCGGCAGCGGGTGCATTGCTCCGGTTAGCCCCACCATCCAGGGCGAGCATGGAACTGCGCTCCCGTTTCTGCGATGGCGCCGCGCGAGGCGCTGTCGGTGGGGCAGGGGCGGGCGCTGGCGGTGGGACTACCGCCGCTTCCGGTTTTGGCGCTGCCGGCGGTTCGGCCGGTGGATTGTAGACGACTGGGGCGTAGCGGTCGGGAAATGCCAGCGGACCCTTGGTGGTGCCGGTAGACTGCGACCGGATCGGCGGTGGTCCCGATGCCACGTCATCATCTCCCGGCAGCCACCTGTCCATCGTCGCCAGTCCGCCGATAATGGCCACGGCAGCCACACCGGCCACCGGCCAGATCAGAGGATTGATGCGCCGTCCCGGCTTCGGTTTGGCGTAAAGGGTTTCAGGATCAAAGGTCATTATTCGCGCTCCCTTTCGATGGTCACGGTCTTTCCGTCTCGGCGCAGCTCGGCTACCTTCAGCACCTGATCCGACACGACGATGTATCGCTTGTTGCTGACGTACCAGTTCACCACCCGATCCTGGCCGGTGCTGGTATCCACGACTTGCGGCGGGCGGATTGGGCCATTGCCCGCAGGCAGTTCGATGTAGGTCTTGCCGCCATGACTAAAGACTGCGCTGGGTTTCCACTCGACCCTGTCTCCGCTGGTGCGGTAAGCGTAGTCACCGGCATCAACGGGAATTCGAGGCTCAGCGCCAAGCGGCTCGACACCGGGCGGAGCATCGGTCGGCGGGAATACCAGATCCCTGGCCGGAGCCGACATGCGGACACCACGATGATAGGTGTTGCCCCGGTAGGTGTTGACGTTGAACCGGTGGATCGTCCTGTCAGTCTTGATAATTAGCGACTGGTTTTTCAGGCCACCGCTCAGCGGCTCGATCAGGATTGAATAGACGGTTTCACCCTCTTCGTTGGTCGTGAAATCACCGTCGATGATCTCGTACTGATCACGCCTTGCGATCACGACCTTGCGGTAGCTCTCACCGGGCGGCAGCTCGATCGATGTCGGCTGATTTTCGCCGAGATAGATCTGGTAGACGACGTTCGGCACGGTCGGCACGACATAGACCGTGCCGATGTAGTTGTTCGGGTTTGGAACGCGTACCGAATTCTTGTTGACCTCGGCCAACACCTTAAGCGGATCGCGCGGCTTGGGCTCCTTCTCGACCGGCGCCGTGAACGGCTCCTGCACGCCCTGCACCGGCACAGAAAGTCCCTGAACCTGCGGCGCCGCCGGTCCCTCGATCACTGTCTCCCCGCTGCCGGATTGGGCTGTCGAGCACGCTGCCAACGCCGTGGTAGCCAGCAGCAAGATCATGATTGAGCGCATAAGCGGTCCTCAGTATCAGTAAAAGCATCCTCTGTGCTGTATTTTAGCACAGAGGATTGCCATGGAACAGATCAGCGGGCTGGAGCGGTGCGGAAGACCTCGCTGTCGAGATTGACGATGTGCAGGCCACTCGGATTGGCCCGGTATTCGGCTTCTGTTTTCGGTTGACGATGGACAACCATGAAATTGCCGGTGCGCTGGCGGGCCGGCATCTGCTGGGCGCCGCTGGTTTCGTATTCGATCCAGTCAAGCCGGTAGGTCTGGGAGTCGGTGCCGCCGATTAGGGTTACACCTTCCGGCTCGACCACCCGTGACAATCCTTGGGCCGCCAGAACACGCGGGTCGTTTTGACGCTGGTTATGGTGTTCGGTCATCAGCGCCTTGGGGATATCGTCCAGGGCGGCATAGGCGCTGGTGATGTCGCTGCCCATCCGGACCAGATCGGGAGACACCCAGCGGGTCTGCTTGATCCAGTTCCGCAGGAAGGCGTCCACATCGGCCAGCATCGGGCTGTAGGGCCGCTCGGCGCCGAACATCGGCTGAATGATGCCGTCCTTGTTGCGCTCGGCGACGTAGACCTGGACCGGACGAGTCAGGCGGAATTGATCGAGCTGGTGATCCTTGTAGATCCCGAACCCGATGCCGATCACGCCGATCACCATGCCCCAGCGGCCGAAGCTGTAACCGATCCCAGCCATGCCGCCCAGGCGCCAGAAGTTCTGATCGAACCGGGATTTACCCGGCTCGGCGCCACCCAGATCAGGAAGGACAGTCGCGGAGGATTTGAAAACTTTGCTCATCTCATTGGCTCCGTTATTATATTTCGTCAGACAGACGAGGCGCATTGCCCGATGCATGCCCGTCAGTTCCAGTCGGGATCGCGTTACGAACTCGTTGCAGGAAGTCTCCGCGCTGACCGCCACCCTGCGGCCGACGCGCTGTCGATGCGCTTCGTATGGATGCGGCGGCACCGGCACCGCGCTGTGCAGGAGCACCGGCAGCACCAGATGCTGCTGATGCTGCACTTCGGGTTGCTGATGCGGCGGTTGATGCCGCTGGCGTGAAAGCCTTCCCTACGGCGCCGGCCGCACGGCTGGCTGCGGTAGCCGTAGCCGATCCGACCGCCCTTGCTGGTGCTGACGTGGCAGCAGCCTTCATGGATTGCACGGCGCCAGTCATCGCCATGGCCGTCCCTGCCGCCATCATCATCGGCACTGCCGCCGACAGCATCGGCCCGCCGGAAATTAATGCTGCCGCCACGGCTGGGACCATGATGGCAAACACCGTGATCAGGAACGCCATCATGGCCGATGTCATGGCCTGATTGATCGTCGGGTCGGCTGGCAGAAGGGTGCTGTCGAAGTAGTTCAGGCTGAACCCCAGCAGCATGGTCAAGACCATCAGCTTCGCGCCGACCGCGAACATGAACCCGATCGGCCGCTCGGCGAGAAAGGTCGAGCCCTTGAAGACGCTGAAGGCCAGAAACGGCCATGCCGCCAGCGCAATCGCGTGGAACTCGACCACCGTAAAGAACAGGTTGGCATAGGAAAGGAAGAACGCCGCCTGGATAAAGAACTGCGCCACCTCCAACGAGAACGCCTTGCCGGAGTTGGTTATCACACCCAGACCGCTGTTCAGCTCGTCTATCCGGCGGGTGATCGGTGCCGTTGCCAGATCCATGCTGGCCATGACGCGGCTGGGCTTAGTCAGCATGTCGCTGGCCGCTTCGACGCCACCGGCCAACCCGCCCATTGCTTGGAAATACTCTCCAATATGCTGGTACAGGGTCGGCCACGCCTTGATGATCCAGACCATGAAGCCGATGAAGAAGACCTTGAAGAAGAACTGCACCAGGACCGACTTGGCTTCCTCGCCAGCCAGAACGAACTTGAATCCCAGCAACCCGAACGTAATTGCGATCATGATGGTTGTCAGGCCAAAGACCTCGCCCTGAATCGCACCGAACCCGGTATCGACCAGCCCGATGATGCGTGCCAGGAACTCGTCGGCAATGGCCCAGGCGCCCATCATCGCACCCATTTGGTGCTGACAGGACCACGCGGAGCGACCATCTCACGCTGGCGCTGCTCCGGCGGCAGGGCATCCTGCTCTTTCAGACGCTGCCAGCCGGGAGAGTCCCGGGTCACCTCTTCACCCAGCTTGCGCGCCTTTTCCTGCTCTCCATCACAGCCGGTCAGCCAGCCCGCGAGATTGGCCAGCACGACTGCCCACAGCAGCCACTTGGTCATGTGTGCGATACCCATCATTTCCCTCCGTTGCTGATACGCGCCCATCCGGGCGAGTCTTTGACTAGGTCATCTCCGATGGCGCGCTGGCGGTCCACGTCGTTGGCCTCGGCAGCCATGACGCTCTCGACTGCGCGCTGGTGAGCCATGGTGGTCGATTGCATGTTGGCGATTTGGCCCGACAGGCTGGCCAGTAGCTGGTTGCCGGCCTGGATCGCCGCCGTCTGACCCGGTGCCGCCTGGGAAGCTGCGACCAGGTTGCCGACGCGTCGCGCCGATGCTTCCTGTTCCGCCACGGCAGCCGCCTCGACCCGCCACGACTCCTGCATGGTGGCCTCAGACACCCGGCGCCAGTCCTGCACCTTGGCAGCCAGATCGCGCTGGCTGATGCCCCGCTCGTATTCCTCCGGCCAGCAACGCCGGAACAGATCATCACTGGCGTTGATGCTCTCGATCGCGGGATTGAGCACGCCCATCATGGCTCGAACCTGCTGCATGCTGCGGACCACATCGCCGCTGCTGTTCATGCTCAGGCTGGACAGCATGCGAGCTTGATATTCGAGCTGCTTCACTGTGTTGACGACCGTTTCGATCTCCTTCATGAGAACCATGATCTGTGTCGGTTCGGTGGCATAGACGACAGCGCGGGCGGGTGCCGGGGCGATAACCGCCCCGGTGATTGCCGCTACGACTGCCAAGCTGACAATCCGCCTCATGATGCACACCTGCTCCTCTTGTTCAGTGCTGTATTTTAGCACGATTAAATCACCAAATCACTCGGCTGCCAAACGGTCTGGTTGATCTTCCAGAACCTCGACCACATCCCAGAACTGATTTTTGACCATCCAGCCTTCGAAAAACCTTTCGGTGCCGTACTGGGCCAAGACGTCGTCGGCCATCCTGTGATGCTTGTCAGACGATGCACCGCAGATCGATAGGCCGACAGGAGTTGCATCCATGTCCAGATCGAAAACCCGGCTGCCGTCGCGCGATACCACGAAGTAATCCCGCTTCGGCACCATGGTGGCGATACGGTCGATCTGATCCTCCCGTAGGCCAAGACGCTGGTAATAGGGGCTGATTTCCGGAGATCGCGCCTCTCCGTTGGCGAGATAGATCTTAGTCAGGCACTCGGAAATCAGCGTCGATGCCTGGGCGGAATTGACGCTGTCGGCAATTTCCTGGCTGGAGAACACGACCGAAACCTTGAGCTTGCGCAGAGTCTTGAGCCATTCGCGGATTTTCTTCGCGAACTCGCCAACCAGCAGGAACTGCCATCCTTCATCCAGGAAGACCACGGTCGGCCGACCATCGAACAGGCTTTCCAGCCGGCGGAAGATGTAGGACAGGACCGCGCCGGCAGCGCGCGGAGCCTTCAGCAGGCTGCCCATTTCAAAGGTGACCCACCGATTGTTGAGCGCCAGAGGATCACCCTTGCCGTTGAGCCAGTGAGCATAGGCGCCGGTTGTGAAATCCTGCAACGCCGCCTTGACCGGGTCGTCACGTGTCTCGGATCGCAGAAGCTGCACGAACCCGGTCATCGTGCGAAGATCGGGATTTTTGACGGCAGCAAGGCTTTCCAGGGCGGTCCAGACGCGGTTTCGGATGCCGGGATCGATCACGACACCGGCCTGTTCGACCCGATCGCACAGCCAGTCACGCGCCCATACCCGTTCGGGCAGATCGTCGATATAGCGGAGCGGCTGGAAGGCAAGGCTTTCGGTGTCGAGCGAATAGTATAATCCGCCGGCAGCAAGGGTCGGGATGCGGGCACTGCGCCCCTGTTCGAAGATCCGGACGTTGGCCTTCTCGTAACGCATCATCTGATGTGACCACAGGCCGATCAGGGCGCTCTTGCCCGAACCGTTCGGGCCGAAGAGATTGACGTGCCCGACGTCCTGTACCCACGGATTGAAGCGGAACGGGTCGCGCTCCCCAGTCGAGCATGTGATCAGCGGAGCGCCCCCCAGGAACTCGTTGCGTACCGGTCCGCTCCACTTCGCCGTGGTTCGAACCAAGTGCGACAGGTTCATGCTGGTCACGACGCGCCGCCGGATATTGGCAAACGGGTGCCCAGGCCAAGACCCGACCATCGCCTCGACCGTGTTGTAAGTTTCAATGATCCCGGTCATCGACCGGCCGTTGATATAGCCCAGCACTCTGGCTGCCATGTCATCGGCTACAGTCTCGTTGCGATCCATGACCGTTACAGTCAGGGTTAAATGGCCCAGCGATATCAGCTCGTTGCGCACCGCCGACGCCGCTGCCTCGACCTCGGTGCCGCGATCCACAGCGGTGCCGTCCAGATCCTCGGCCGGTTTCTTCGTCCAGGCTTCCCAGAGGACGGCGCGCAGACCCTTCCTTGCTCGCTTCCAGCGGTCGGCCACGGCATCCAGGAAGTCGTCGGTTTCGGCGGTGTCGAAGGGTATCCAGCGCCAGCAGGCCCGATACTCGATACCCAGATCATCCAAGCCCGCCAGCAGGGTCGGGTAGGTGTATCCCGGAAAAGACAGCACCGACACCACCCGGACGTGATGACCGCCTAGGGTCGGCGCGATGCCGGTGACAAGATCGCAGTCAGCCAGCATGTCATCGACCGGCGCACCCCAAGGCATGGCAGCAACGGGATGGTGCCGGTTGGAAACGCACGAATGCAGGTAGGTCAGGGTCTCGTCTGTGTTCAGCAGCTCCACACCGGGCATTTCGCATTGGCGCATGGCATTGGCAAAGCTCTCGACTTCCTGGCCGAACTGCCGATGGAATTCCCGGTAATTGCCGATGACGCTCTTAGGTCCGTTCTGGATCAGCATGTTTCGCAGCTTAAGCTGCCGGTCTTTGGGCAGCATCCGGCAGTAGGTGATCTGACACTCGGTCTCCAGATGCGCAGAACCCTGATTGTAGTGGTGCTCTCGCTCAGCCTCTATCACCCAGCTCGCCGTGGTCCCGAACGTCTCACGCGGCGCTAAGGCATAAGCCGGCGACTTCCGTCGCCCCGCGTCGATCCACAGCGCGCAGTCGCCACCCACCCTCTTCAAGACGTTGTTGATCCTGCTGTCGAAATCGGCCTGAACCTGCTGACTGCTGGACTGGTCATCAATGCCCCGGAACCGGACGGTGCGCTGCAATCCGCCCCATTTGGTCAGGATGGTGCCGGCGTCATCGATCGGAAACGCCCACGGCAGGGCCGTCCTCATCATTCCATCGGCAGGATACTGCGGCCAGATCAACTGCCGCAGTCGTCCCGGCTTCCGCCTGTAAGCGCCAATATCAAACACGCCAGTGTCCTCCAAATCGGATTGCGCGAAACGCGATGGTGACGGCCTCGGGATCGTCTGGCTCGCCCCTGCTCTTGCTTCCCTTGTGGAGCTTCCGCAGGAACAGGTGAGACAGGACGCCCATGCCCAGGCAGACGAACGGGTGACCGATCGCAAACCCGAACGGCACCCAACCGACCATCATTTGACCGACAGCCAACCGCCATGGCACGCCGATGAATAGGGTTTGTTGGTAGAGGGCGGGCCAGCACTCGGCCCGCCACCCTTCCGGTTCCTGCCCTGCGATCACAGACCAACCACAGGCAAGACACCACCAGCGGCCATGCCAAAGGTGGTCGGGCTGGTTGCCGCCCAGGCGATGATACCGGCACCCAGCACGAAGGTGACGCCACTGGCCACCGCAGCCCCGCCACCACGGGCCATGACGACAACGCCGATCAGAGCGCAGGCGATGGCGATAGCAATGGCGCCCAGCGGGCCGGTCACGTCCTGCATCAAGTCGGACATGTTTTTGACGAATGGGTAATTTCCTGCGCCGGCAAAAGCGGTGGCCGGCAGCGAGGCGACGGTGACGGCAACAAGAGCAGCAATGCGGTTCATGACTTTCTCCATTTGGATCGGGCTATAAAAGCCTAGTGCTGTTTTTTAGCACGATCAACCGGAAGGTGCTAGGGGACCAACGGCGCGCACCTATACAATCCGCTCTCGCGGTCATAGCTGATCGGTTTGGCCACCTCTTTGACCTCCCGGCCAAGCACGGGATCGCGGGCGATGTGGACGATGCAATGCATCGTCTCGATCAGCTCACCAGGATGGATCACCTTGCCGCCGGCAGCACACAGGTTCTGCAATCGGCGCAGACCACTAGCGGGATCATTGGCGTGAAACGTCGTGGCGGAACCCTCGTGGCCGGTGTTCCAGGTCTGGAGCATGTCCCAGCACTCGACGCCTCTCACCTCACCCACGACGATGCGGTCAGGGTTGAGCCGCATGCTGTCCATCAGAAGCTCCAGGATCGTCTTCGGATCGGTGAACATGAACTCGACATCGTCGGCCACAGTACGCAGTTCCGGCACGTCCTGGATGATGTGCAGGCGCTCGTCCGCATAACCCGGCTCCGAAAGGATGGCATTCAACAGCGTGGTCTTGCCGCTGCTGGTCGCACCGATCGTCGCGATGTTGCGCCGGTCGGAAATGGCCTGCCGGATAGCATCGACCTGCGCTCTGGTCATGATCCCGCGCTCGACATACTCATCCAGCAGGAAGATGCGTCGCGGCGGGCGCCGGATCGCGAAGGCAGGGCCGCGCGTGCTCGGCGGGATCATCCCGTGAAAGCGTTCGCCAGTCGGCAGGGTGGCCGCGATCGACGTGATGGCACCGCCCAGTGGTCGGCCGGCGAAGTCGGCAATCACGCTCAAGATGTTGTTCATGGCATCCAGGCTGATGCTGTGCGACAGCTTTTTCCGACCGCAAATGCCATTGGTCCGCAGCCTCCCGTCGTGGTTGGCATAGACCTCCGTTACATCGTCATCAGCCAGAGCGGCGCGGATCTCATCGCCCAGCAGGTAATCGATCATGTCGAGCCGACGCTGGCGGTCCTCTTCGGTCATCGACAAGTTGGTAAAGATCACGGTCATGGCGTCATCCATTCTGGCTGGAAGTCGGGAACATCATCACTCGGCAGGGCAGGTGTGGTTGATGGCGTCGATATCGTCTGCGGCTGGACAGGCGCCGCGCGCCACCACGGGCTGGGGATATTGGACAGGCCAGGATAGGCGCCCTTACCATCGCCAACCGGCGGCGCCGGAAGAAGTCGGCCCCTAAATATCGGCTCTCTGTCGTACTGGAGTTTCTTGGCTTTGACCGGCTTGCACCCGTTCACGAACACCAGCTCGGTGTCGGCCGGCAGCTCACGGACAGCACCGGTATCGAGCACCGGCCGGTAGACCTCGCGCTCTCCCGTCGTCGTGACACCCCCGAACCATGCCCCGGTCGGCCGGCTGGTACTGACAGTCGGTTCCGTTTCCGAAGCGTTGCCGATCATGCTGACGATGCGCTGCGCCGTTCTCGGATCAGCGGCAGCAAACCAGACAGACGCGCCGCAGTTGTCGATGATCGTGCTGGCGATGTTGGGCGAATAGACCTCGTCGAGCTGAGACACGGACTGGATGAACAGGTGCGCCGTCACGCTGTACCCCGGCATCTGGGGCATTTTGGAAATCAGCTCGTCCATCCGGCCCAGCGCCGTGAATTCGTCTAGCAGCAGCACAGTGTCATGCTTCTTAATGTGTCCGCTGGCCGTGCGGTCCATAGGCTGCGATACCAGATCGCCCAGGATCTGGCCGATGATCAGGGCCATCAGCGGTGCGGCTCGCGTCTGGTCGTCGGCTGGAGGGACAAGGTATAGCGCGGTCGGCACGTCGTTCTTAACCAGATCGGCCGGCTCGAACTGACACAGGCCCGACGTGATCTCGGCCGCGACAGGGTCATCATAGAAGCTCAGGAAGTCGCGGGCAGTGAAATACAGACCGCTCCTCATCCCCTTGACCTTGTCGCTGTCTTTTCCTCCGGCACCACCGGGAAAGAATCCCTGCGCGATCCGCGCAGCCAGCGGGTGAGCCTTCACGGCCATGATGTGCTCAAGGCCTTCGTCGCCGCGATCCAGGAACCGCCCCATGCCGGCAAGGTTCTTCTCGGCGTTCGGCTCGTCATAAAGGATGTGCAGGCCGATCGCGAGCATCATCCTGCCGCCGCCCTTCTCCCAAAAATCCTTCGGCGCACGGCCCATCAGCGTCAGGATCAACCGCTGCATGTCCGACACTTCGTTGTCGCCCTTGCGGACCATCAGCAGGGGATTGTAGCGGGCGGAGCGCCGGTCCTTCGGATTGAAGTAGACGATCTTATGACCCAGCTTCGCCCGCAAGCCCGATGTACCGGGAAAGCCATGCTTCGGATCACCGAACATAAATTCGCCCTTGCTGTCGTGGAAGACGATGCTGCACGCTAGGGAAAGGGCTGTGGGGATGCCGATGCCACGACCCTTGCCGCTGCGGTTGCCGCCGCAAACCAGGACATGAGCTGCCCCGGTATAGGTGATGAACTGATCGGCGACCTTGCCCAGCACCCGGATCAGCTTCGATCTCTGATCAGGCTGCATGATCAGATCTGCGGCGATCATGTCTTTCAGCGTTGCCCATTTCGACGCGCCGAATTCCTTTTGTGCCGTCGTGTCTCGACGGCAAAAGTTCGTCACCAGCCCTGCCACCAGGGCGAAGGCGAGGAAGATCAACAGCCCGTGAAGCTGCCGGTCAGAATGTCGCGCCATGCAGTAAAGCAGCCACTGGTGAGTCTTGAACGGCCAGTACGTGATGTAGCCGCAATACCATGCCAGATAGCCGGTAGACGCCAGCGCGCCCAGTACCAGCACCGCCAGACCGGCGGCAATAGCCCTGATCATATTCATTGGATTTCTGTCCAGAGAGGCACAAACACGCCGATCACATCTGACCGGCTGACCGGCCCGAATACCCGACTATCCACGCTGTCGATGCGGGCCGGCGCCAGCAGGAAGAGTTCTCCGTCTTCCAGAGTGCGACAGCCGTTCCAGTTGGCATCGGACCGTTTCAGTGCGGCTGATGTGCTGTTGATTAGCACGATGGTGCGATCACGAAGACAAACGTGATCTCCGCCAGCGGCTGCCACCGGCTTGATCAGCGGGATGTTTGCGGGCCAGCCTGCCACCTGGGCGGCGATCGGCGGGTCGATCACCACGATGCGGCCGACAGCAGGTTCGAGCGGCACCCGGAGATACCAGCCGGTCGGCATCGACGGCGACGGATTGCGCACGACCAGCAGCGGTGCCGACGACACCGTGCCGATGGCAGCACCGGCACCCAGCACGACCAGGGCCAGGACTACCGGCATGATCCACCGCTGCATCAGCGCCACCCCAGAATGCCGGATTTGCGGGCCGGTTCTGGCTCGACAGGATCGGCGGCAGCTGGTGTCGGCGCTGCACTCCGCTCGACCACGGCCTTCACGTCCATCACGATCTTGCCCAATGCATTAAGGCTATCGGCCATCTTCGCCAGCGTGGCGTTCTGCGCCTTGACCCGCTCGTCTATCTCGCCCAGACGCCGCGTCTGTGTCTCGACCGCGCCGAAGACAGACTCTCGCGCGAAGTAGTCGGCCAGCGCCGCCTCAATGATGGCGTTGGGACTTTGCCCACCCAACGCTGCCGTCTCATCAATCCGTCCCGACAGGTTAGGCAGGATGTAGACGGTCCTCTTCGATCTTTTCATGGCGTCATCTCCGGTTCATGGGTTGGGGTGCGGTCGATCGCCTGCCGCACCTGCTGGACGACCTGATCCTTGCCGCCCTGGCTGCTCCTCGTGTACTGCCGATTGAGACTCTGAGCCTGCCGCTGGCTGATGGCGCCGCGCTCGACAGCCACCGACATCAGCCGATCCTTCTCCAATCGGTGCTCGCGAAGCTGCTCTGACCGCTCCAGACCATCGCGAATTTCCCGCTCCGACCTAGGACCAATCTCCTTTGTCACGCGCTCCGAGAAGCGATAAGCGAACCCCTGTCGGATGTACTCCGGAGCGATCAGCAGCTCCTGGCCATCCCGATCGACGCCCCGCATGATGACGTGGGCATGCCGCCCCTGGGCATCCTTGTCCCGGTCGTGTTGATAGGCGATCCACTCAACGCGGGTGCCAAGATCCCTCTGGATCTGCTCCATTGCCGGCCGGATAACGGTCTTCATGTCCGCGATCCGGTCGCCATTCTGGGGCGAGACAATCACGTGAAAATACCTTGGGTCTTCAGCCTGCCGCCACACAGCGGTGACCGCGTAGCCGTCCACGGCGTCGGCGGTTTCCGAAAACCCAACCACCTGTTCCTGCTCATGGCCGTCTTCGTCGAGTCCGTCATGGGACGCGTAGCGCACTAAGCCGCGAACGCCGCCGACCTGATGATAGCTGATTTTTGCAATCACTCGCTGCATTGACAGCCGACCCGACCGGGCAGACATGCCAATGTGCATGGCCGTCCCTCTGGCATGACGAAGACTCCCCGCCGGCATCTTCGGCGGCGATCCAGGCTTGCCAGACATCTGTGGCCTTATCTCCTCCCGCTCCCCTGCCGGTGCTCTGACCGGTCGATTTCGCAGCATGACATCCGCTCCTTTTTGTGCTGATATTTAGCACGATACATCAATCAGGCACTTTGAGGAAGGGCCGCACATCCGCCGCAACCCCATTGCCGCGCAAACGCTGCGCTTATCTAATAAACGCAGCGTGGAAAAGGCATGTGAAACAACTGGATAGCAGGCCAAGCGCAGCGAACCCCTTTAACTTGCTACGGAAGTTGTGAGACTCACCGGAAGAACACTTCAACCCTGAGCCGAGGGAGCCCTGAAATGCCGAATGAACAGCCTGAACGACGGCGGATGATCCATTCAACGCCTTCTGCCGGAGGGTTGAGGGGCGCGGCAGGGGCGGCCGCATGGGTGTCGGGTGACCGGCGGTGCCCGGAGCATACCCGGAAGCTTGCCCGGAGACGCGCCCGCTTCATCCCCATAACTTACCCGCTCCATGCCCATTCTAAGCCCGCCCTATACCCGTTTCATGCCTGCAACATACTCGTGTCATGCCCGCAGAGGTGGCCGGATTTTTGCCCGTTCCATGTCCGGAAATTGCCCGGAGGAATGCCCGGACACATGCCCGTTCCGTGCCCTTGTCTGGAGGCGGTTTCCTGATGCCGGATCCTGATGAAACAGGCGGTCTGTCCGACTTCAGGGCCGCA
>ERZ501031.224-NODE-224-length-15137-cov-4.501127_pt1 | contig 15137 bp, 10 predicted proteins | sample MGYA00248843_ERZ501031 | MGnify/ENA primary metagenome ERZ501031 (study PRJEB25958, sample SAMN03398557) | human skin metagenome | study: EMG produced TPA metagenomics assembly of the Human Skin Microbiome Metagenome (human skin metagenome) data set. | reverse complement strand
AGGCGAGGGCGATGGCCGCCGCGAACATGAAGACGATGGTATGGAGCGTCAGGCGCGCGGAGACAGGATCGGGAGCGCCCTCGATCTCGGCCGACTCCGACTGGAAGTCGTTGACGAGCTGACGCGCGGCCTTACGCTGCCGGCGGGCTGATCGAAACATACCCGGTGCCACGGCTTGTCTCCTGGCCAAGATGGCCATTCTGTTGAGTCCACAGGTCGCGGTAGAGCAGTCGGCAAGCAGTTCCTGATGCCTGCCCAGCGCCGCCGGACGGCCGCGTTCGAGGACGAGGATCGCGTCGGACGAGACCAGCGACGCCAGCCGGTGCGAGATGATGATGACCGTCCGCCCGAACGCGATCCGCTTCAGGTTGGCGCTCAGGATCGCCTCGCTCTCGGGGTCGAGCGCGCTGGTCGCTTCGTCCAGGATGAGGATCCGGGGGTTGGTCAGCAGGGCGCGGGCGATCGCGATCCGCTGGCGCTGGCCGCCGGACAGGTTGGCGGCGCCTTCCTCGATCATGGTGTCGAAACCGCGCGGCAGCCGCTCGATGAACTCCTCCGCACCGGCGAGGCGCGCCGCCGCCGCGATGTCCTCCAGCGTGCAACTCGGCTTGGCGATGCCGATGTTCTCCCGGATCGTCCCCCGGAACAGGAAGCTGTCCTGGAGGACGACCCCGATGCTGGAGCGCAGATGGGTCAGGTCGAACTGCCGGATGTCGATGCCGTCGAACTTGATCAGCCCGCCGTAGCTGGCGTGCAGTCCCTGGAGCAGACGGGTGATCGTGGTCTTGCCGGAGCCGCTGCGCCCGACGACGCCGATGGTCGATCCCGACGGGATCAGCAGGTTAAGGCCGTCGATCGCCGGAGTGGCGGTGCCGGGGTAGCGGAAGCTGACGTCGATCAGTTCGATCGTCCCCTTCAGGGGTGTGAGAATGCCGGTGCCGGCAAGCCCTTCCTCTACCGGATGATTGACGACCGTCGCGATCGTCGCGATCGAGCCGCGTGCCTCCTGGTACCGCTCGGCCAGCTTGGCGATGCCCAGCAGCGGACCCATGGTGCGGCCGGTCAGCAGCGCGAAGGCGATCAGCGAACTCATCTCGAGCGGCGAGTCACCAGAAAGGATCATGTAGGCCGCGACGGTCAGGACGGTGATCGGCAGCAGGCTCTCCAGCGGCGCCATCACCGTCTTCATGGAGTTCTGTATCCGGCCGAAGGCGATCCGCTCCCGTGCGGTGCGCGCCATCAGCAGGTCCCAGAGAGTGCGCTGCCGGGCGTCGAGCGCCAGCGTCTTGACCGTGCGCATGCCGTGGACGGTTTCGACCAGATGGGAGTACTGCTCGCGTTCGGCACGGACCAGGTTCTCGTGCCGCCGGGTCAGTTCCGGCATGAAGACCATGTTCGCCAGCAGGATCGCGGCGCAGCCGGCCAGCACCAGCAGCGCCAGCGGCGTGCTGATGAAGAACAGGACCGGTATGAAGACGATCAGGCAGACCGAGTCGAGAAGCGTCCCGAACACGCTGGTGAGCAGGAAATTGCGAATCCGGCCGATCTCGCCGATCCTGGAAGTGATCTGCCCCGTCGACGTGGTCTCGAAGAATTCGATCGGCAGCTTCAGCATCCGGTCGAATACATGGTGTCCCATGCGGATATCGGCCTTGGACACGATGTGCAGGATGATATGGCGGCGCATCGCGCCGAGGATGGTGTCGAAAACGACGACGAAGACGAACCCGGCGACGAGCAGGTTCAAGGTGTCGAGACTGTTGCGCGGCAGCACGATCCGGAACAGCAGCGACCAGTAGATGACGGGTGCCACCGCGAAGGCGCTGATGAACAGGCCGCCGATCACGATGTCGCGGATCAGATGGCCGTCCCGCAGAATCTGTCCGACGATCCAGCGCATCCCGAACGGCTGGCCGGCGTCCGAAACCTTGTGCTGGCGCTTGACCAGCAGGACGGCACCGTCCCAGATCGCCTTGAGGCGCGCTTCGTCCAATGCCAGCACGGCATCGGGTGCGGCCAGCGGATCGCGGAGGATCACGAGATCGCCCTGGGGCGATGTCCGGATGCCGGCTATGACCATGTAGCCGCCGCTGCGCAACCGGACGATCGCCGGCAGGGCCTTGTCCAGGCCGAGCAGCTGGTCCCACTGCATCTTGGCCGGCGCCGCGCGGAAGCCGTTGGCCCTGGCTATCTTCGCCAGTTGCGCCATGGAGACTTCGTGGTCGCCCAGGAAGTTGTCGCGTACGAGCTGATCGAGGGAAAGATGAACGCCGCGGTGCCGTACGACGTCGATAAGCGTGAGCAGGCCGCTATGTGAACAGGACACTTGCTGAGCGCCGGCTGAGGCGGGAGGCAACTTCAACATGAGACGGCAAGGTCTCCCCGGACAGCTTCAAGTGGTGACGGGACGCCAGCCGGCAGCATCATACGAATCGATTAATGATCTATTACTTGCTCATACTTTCGGTGGAGTACGAAGGTGGAGGAAATTGATCAGGGATGATCGCGAACCGCGATGATAACACCCCCTACCCGTACTCGAATGTCATCAATTGTCATCATGAGAAGCTTTAGATTGCAAAAGGCCCGCCGCCGGCCATGCCGGCGTCGGTCCAATCATCCGTGTCCCAGGCGCCCTCAGGCCCAGACGCCCAGCACGAGCGCGCTCAGTTCCAGCCCGGTTTCAGACAGGCCGGCAGGCAGGGGGAGCGCCGTGTCCGCCCTGACGCAGACATAGGCGATGCCGTCGAGGGTGCGCGGTCCGATGATGTTGGGCTGGCCCATTGCCGCTGCGGCGACGGCTTCGGGGGAGCCATGCCAGCGATGATCGATCATGACGTGATCCTTCCAAGGGTGGGGTTATCAAGGCGGCGGGAAAAATAAGCGATACGTCGGATATGACCATTGTACGGGCGAGCCAGGATGGACCGGTTCCCGATATGCAGCAGATTGATGGCCGGTACAGTCCCCAGGGTGTCCGACAGGGCGGCGCCCCCGTTCGCGGCCCCGGCAAAGTCGTTCAGGCGGTATGCCCCGGCAAGCTTGTTGACCGCCCCTGAGCTTGCCGCCAGCGACAGGTTCGCCTGATTGGCGCCACCGGTCGATACGTTGAAGGCGTAGCTGGAGGGGCTGTCGCCGTAAAATTCCAGCAGGTTACTGGTCGTGCCATCGGAAAAACTTACGGGACGGGCGCTGGACCAGTTGATCGTCCCGAGGTTCCGCACCTCAGCGAACAGAGTTCCCTCACTCGCATCGAATGCGAACGCCGAGGTCGGGATGGTGCATACATCCATGGCGCGAGTGACGGTTGCGGAGCCCGTGGGAATGTAGCTGGTGGCAAATCCGCCCACTTCGAGTTGGGCGCCCCACAGGTAAAGGCCGGATGCGCCGTCCCCGGCATATGAAGCTCCTGTGACGGCAGGATTGGCTACGTTGGACAGGCGGTAATCGACATAGCCCGAAGTGCCGCTGGCATCGATGGTGAATACGGCTTCACATCGATACCAACCGTTTCCAACCCGCGTTATCGACTGCGAACCTGTCAATCCTGCCGCACCACCTGTAACCGTCCCGCTTGACAGATCGAAATGCGCGCTGCGGTTCAGGGAAGCACCAGAGCACAGCATCGTGAACACGCTGCGCTCTCCGGCTTTTGCAAACACGGTCGTAGCAAATGTCTGACCTGCCGTGGTCGTGCCGAGACCCTGTCTTATAAGGTGAGAGCCCGTCGTTGCGGTTTCCACAATCTTGCCGGCGGCCAGAGAACCATCGGGTGCGACCATGGAGTTTGGCGAAACGGAGACTCGGGTCTTTGCCCATGTCGCGTCCGAAAACTCCGAACTCCGCAGGAACATGTTCGCCCTCTGCTCTTCGAACAGCAAACCGCGTAGTTGCAGCGTGGTCGGATCATGATCGAATCGCGGCGCGTTGGCGGCATGCTGGGTGAGCATGCCTGCGCCGTTGACCGCCCATGCGGTCGAGGCGCGGGTGAATGTTTCGATGCCGGCCAAGGCGCCGGTGACCGCATAATTCAAGTCAAGGCCGGGTACCGGATACTTGCCCGCCGACAGGCCGGAGGATCGCCGGAACATGTCACACCCCCTGCCAGATCTTGGCGGCGTACCAGACGGTGGACCCGGCCCGGCGCCGGAAGACGAAATGGGTCTCCTTACCGGCCGTGGTCGCGATCATGGGGGCCACGGTCGAATAGTCCCACTCGATCGTATCGCCTGATGCCGCAGCCCAGGTAACCGACCGGCCTCCCGTGCCATCCTGCACCAGCTCCACCTCCAGGATGGTGCGGGCATTGGACGCGAGGGTGGGCGATGCCGGCAGCGTCAAGGTGGCGTTGCCGGTCAGCCTGACGCGCACGATGGCGCTGGTGGGCGAAAGGGTCAACGCTGCCCCGCTGTCCACCTGACCAGCCCCGATAATGCTGGAGAAGGCGTCCACCGTCAGGCCATTGCCGAAGGAAGCAGCACCCGAGACGTTGAGGGAGGCGAAGGCGGCGGTACCGGTAAAGGTGGGATTCGCCCGAGGCGCCAGACCGGAGAGGTCCGGCGAGGGAAGCGTGTGATAAGCATTGCTCATGGCATCACCCGTAGAAGGACAGGCTGACGGTGCAGGCGGCAGGGGCAACCAGCCCCAGCGTCTGACCGGCCCGGACTGCCCGCCCGGAAGGGTTCAGTTCCGGAGCGGTACCATCCAGTATGTCTGCGGCGGGAACGGCCGGAGTGCTGTCGGCGCTCAGCCAGAAGTTTCCCGTGGCGGAAAACAGGACGACCCGCGCTTCGGCGGGAACGGTAACGGCCTTCGATACTCCGGCAGATAGAAGAAGGACGAGGGTGTAGTTCGAAATGGGAAGGACGCTGGTGCCTTTTCCCATAACGTCGTCAAGTGTCTGAAAGGAGTGCATTTTATACCTCACTGGCAGCTTTGGAGAGCAAGGCGTTCTGCCTCTGGGGGATAACATGTTCGTGATTTGTTCTTATGAGTCGCATTGTATAGGAATTTTTTCTGTAATCAAGAAAACATTCTGTGGACAGATAGAAAGAATGCACTGACAGGCAAGGTCGCTGATCCAGGACCCGCTGAACCGTGAGAATGCTGGGAGCTCTGGGGCGGGTCAGTCGCTCGGCCACGCCAAACCGGCTCTCCACTTCGGCCAGCAGGCCCATGCCCCGTGCGACGACGATCGTTCGGTATCGAAGCTGGATGCGACAGGCTTACCACAGACCGGTGGCAGGCTGACCAATAGAAGTGTAAAAGCAACTTCAACGCGCATATGCTACGGAAGTGCGGATTCGACTTCAGCAATCGAGTTCATGGCTGTGCCAAAAGTTTACGTATTGCCGGGCAACCTTGGTGAATTGTCCAGGCTGGGGCTGGGTCGCAAGCGACACGAAGGTGTGATGGATGACTGACCAGAAGAATGATCTTGTAGCGCCAGCTACCAAGCGTTGGCGCAGAATTAGAATTCATAACCGGACTAGCGGCTCGGCCGAGGTGGCATTGCACCTCGGTGATGGCGTGCCCGACGATAAAGTAGCTTGGGGGAATGTGAAGGAGGTTCCAGCGCGAGAAACCTTTCTCTGGGGTATTCGTCACGTTGGTATGATAACTCTCCTTACCCGATGCTCGGAAGGCAGTAGCCAGGGAATAAGCATTAAAATTGTAGAAGATGTGGCTGATTATCATCTTGTCATTGATGGCGATGGATTGCATGTCTTTTCTCGGGACGGCCGCTGCGGTCCCGATCAACCAGATGGAATTCGCCGCGTCCAAGTTGGATGTGGCCCGCACAATCTGTTTCCTGACTGGTGGAATGTCGATATCCGTCCCTTCGATGGTATAGACGCAGTGATGGATGCGACGACGGAATGGCCGTATCAGAATTTGGACTTTGTTTATGGAGAGCATTTTCTTGAGCACCTGGATCTGGAGGGTGCGTTGCGTTTCCTTGTCGCTGCCGGTAACAGCCTGCGTCAGGATGGTGTACTGCGCCTGACTACGCCTAATCTCGATTGGGTGATGCGCAGCCATTACCCTCTCGACCCGGCAACCGCCAGTGAAGCGCATCTCGGCACACTGGCCATCAACCGGGCGTTTCACGGCTGGGGACATCAGTTCCTGTATTCACGTCCCTTTTTGGAGTTCGTCCTTAAAAATTTAGGTTATGGTGATGTCCGTTTCTACGATTATGGTGAAAGCGACACTCCGGCCCTACGAAACCTGGAACGCCATGGCGGTTATTATTACGCCTATGGTGTGCCGAACTTGCTGGTGGTTGAAGCTACGAATATTGGGCCGACAGCCTTGCCGGACACGGTCTACAACATGTTAAAAAAGAATTTCCTTAATTACTTTTGGGGTGGACATTGAGCGATACCAGCGGCATGAAAGATTAACCGGTCAAGGGTACCAGCTTGCCGGGATGGTGCCGTCCCGGCAAGATCAATTGGCGTAAAGAGCGAGGATCTGGCGGTCTGCGGAAAATGGCTCACAGCTATACGGCATGTTGATATCATTACCGAATAATACCAGCGGCACTCTATTATGACGGCTAAACTCAGTTCAGCGAACCGTGTTGGGCCCATGGCCCAACATCGCGTCGGCAACTGGCCAAACCGCCGCGAGTGAACGCTTCGTTCGCCAAGTCGGAGAGGTCCTCAGAGGTCAATGTTCAATGCCGTTGGTATAATTTCAAACATATGGTATAGACAACCGTATTTATCTGCAGCCTGCCAGTCAGTTTCATGCCCAACAATCAGTGGGAAGCGCTAAAGTCGCTTAAACACACCGGTGACGAACATAAACGACGACATTTCATATCCAACACCGCGCATGAATTTCACAGTTTCAGATTTATCGATCTGTGAAAGGGTGAAGTTATGCATTTCAACGAATACATAGCGTGGACGGTATTTTATCCAATCATTCGAAACAAGCGCCTTATAATCAAAGCCCTCGATATCAATATCGAAAAAGTCGATATCCTGACCTGGGGGAAGATGTTCGTCGAGGATCGACGCTAGTGTCCTGGTATGGACAATCTCTTCTCGCTTGATTACACTCTTACGTCGCGTTCGGCGCGCGCGCATGGAGCTGTCAAGTGTATTTACGGCGCCGTCTGTGTAGATAGTGATATTCAATTCTTGGTTGGGAATATCCGAGATTGCCGCTAAGACATTACGATCATTCGGACGCTCAGTTTCGAAGCGGGCGATTGCATCGGGATCGGCATCGATGTTGATACCGGACCATCCAGCAAAGCGATGGAGCAAATACGTGTTCGAGAAGCGTTGTGGGTGATGAGCACCCACATCGACATAGAAACCATTCTGTTTGCGATCAAATAATTTCCAAAGAAGAACATCCTCGCAGGCCTGGGAGAAATAAATTCCTCCATGTCCTGAATCAAAAAGGCTGTTTAGAACTTCGGTGGACAATCTGCCTTTGACGTTCATCAGGTATCACTTCTTTCTGTTATAATCCAACGCTTGTTACTTACCCGCTTCAATTTCTGCGAGAATCAATGTGCGTGCGAGTTCGTTGGAGTAGTTGGCGCGACGCGAGGCAGCGCGATGCGTATCGAGGCTTGTTATTGGAGTTGTCCAGCTTGGCACTGTGACAAGAGACGAGATTTCACGGCCAAGGTGAGAAATGTCCAACGTTTCCATGACTTGGAGATCGTCGTCCAAGCGATGTATCTGAGAAGAGTAGCTTGCATAATAGTCGGTGCGGGAGACCCATCCTGGGTGGAGTCGCTTTCCGAACTTACGCACGGTATAGCGCCAGCCGCCAGTTCCGACAAAGTAACCGCTTGGCACGGCGGCAATGCCTCGAACGTAACCGCGCGGAAATTCAACCTGGGTAAGCCTGTCTCGGCTTATACGCAGCAATGAGGATGCAGAGGCATTGGCCACAAAAAGGGCACCGTCAACGACCGCAAGTTCTGAAACACTATCAAGAGCGGCAAGAGAGACAGGCAAGGCGCAGTCGGAAACGAGACGGACGGCGACCGCAAACTTTCGGTTTTCGTGCAGCTCTTGCCGTGCGGATGCGTAAATCAGTTGACCTTCCCGCAACACAAACTTGATTGTGCGTGCGCCTGGAGGAGTGTCAATCAAGCGCTCCAATGTCAGGCGGCACGGATGACTCTCGATATGTAGTAAATATATTCGATGCCCACAAATTGCATAAATTTCATTTTCGTCAGAAAAAATATCATTAATTTCAGAAGTGATAGCATCTGCATGGCTGTAGCGAACGGTAAGATTTTTATCAAGCAAAAGGAGGCGTTTAGATCCTGCGGAATTGCGGTACAGAATAACCACTTCATCATTATGACGCACAGCACGGATTACACTATTGATGTCAACATATCCAGTCCTGTCAAGCCAACAGAAGTGATGGCTCTCAGTATCAAATAGACCTACAGAGCAGGAACCAAACAGATTGACGTTTGCAAAGGTGACAAGAAGAGTCGTCACTTCTAGAATCCTTCTCTTGTCGATCCGATACGTACAGAGCGGCGCTTTCTGTTCTTGGCCCAAAAGTCGAACACTGATCCTATATCGAGGGCGATGCCGCCTGCTTGTTTGATCCAGTGACAATAGATCTTACCGACCACGCCGGCACCTACTAGGTGAATTTCACCCGGACTCGTCTTCATCAGGACCTGCCGAAGTTCCTCAAACCGCTCTGGATAGTGTCGGTAACTTTGGCGCCTTGGGTCGGTATAACGAGCATGCCCAGGAATCGGAATCCAGCCAATCGTGTCGATATTGAAATGTCCGCGAATCTCATCGACCAAATCATAGTTGGATAAGACGATGACACGTTCTCTACCTTGCAGCATAGATTTGAACTGATTGTTCTCCTGCCAATCATAATGAATATTTGCATTTGTCAGAATTGCATCGCCGGCAAGGTCGGCGTATTTTCGAAGCAATTCACCAGTAAGGCTATAGCGTTGCGTTACGTTATCGCATGTGTCAAAAAATCCAAGTATATCGGCTGTGGATGCGGATTGTAGTAGCCCCGTTCTCAGCTTTTCGACGAGGTCCCAATCGATCGAGGTCCAATGCCACCAATGATGGAGAATAGAAGCAACCTTTTCATCCGGTACATCACGGCCCGCTCCAAGAATGATAGCTTCACCATCGTTCTGTCGAACCATGGAAAACGGCTTTCGCGCTTCGATTGCCTCCATCACCTTTTTTATTGCTATATCCCAGGTAGCACGCTTGGCGATAACATCGCTCAACTCGAATGGCATTTCATCTATTCCCTACGGCCATAATACATAAAATCTTTTCCAATAGGGGGCTTGTACCAAATTCACAAAGTTCCCGGCGGTCGTGAGTATATCGACTCCGGTGGAATGGTCGGGCTCAAGAGGCCCGACATAGACGCGTCGACAAGCCGGCACTTTCTGAATCTGGTAATCATACTCAGCCCGTTTCTTGGCTTTGTAGCGAACGATTGAAGCGCGCACCGGCACCGGCGCCGTCCGTAAGCTGGCGATACGTCTCGATGATCCGCTCGGCGCGATGGGCGAATGTGTGGCCGGCCAGGACGATCGCCCGCGCACGCTGGGCGCGATCTTCCGCTTCAGCGGGGTTGGCAAGGTAATAGTCGGTTTTTTCCTTCAGTTCGGCGGCGTCCGCGACGGTTTCGATGGCGTCGCCGAATACCGTGGCAAGACCGCGCACCTCATCGGTTATGATGAAGGCTCCGGCGGCGCTGCCATCGAACAGGCGGTTGGACAGGAAGCCATTGTCGCGCATGGTGTCCCAGTGATCGTTGAGAAGAACGCCGCACGATCCGTACCAGCGATGAAGATCGGCGTTGTCGATATAGGTGCCGCCGATCAGCTTGGCCGGGATCACGTTGTCCCACAGGCTTCCATAGACCGAAACATCGATGCCGTTCTCGACGCACCATCTGACGATGGTGCGATATTCGCGGCGCGAATTGCCCACGAACAGCACCGGCGATGGCAAGGCCGATTTGCTTGGGGGCGGGTAAAAGACGCCGGGGTCGGTGGCCTGGTGCAGGGCGCTGACCGGCGTCCGCGTCTGGTCGCGCAGTATGCGGGTGTAAATATCGGAAGCGACGAACACATGATCGTAATCCGCCGGCTCGTCCTGCGTCATGCGGTCCGGATGACTGATCATCCACATCAGGTTGACCGACTCGCGATGCGTCTTGTAACGGTGACGTCCGCGCAGCACGAGCACCACGTCGTCGCCTGTCCTGTTCCATTCATCCTGGCAATCGACCCGTACCGCCCAGCCACGCCGCTGTAGTGCCGCACCCAACTGCTTGGCGAAGTGATAATCGCCCCATTCATGCGCGACGCGCGCATTGGGCGCCGCGATCTTTATGGCCATGGTCACCGGCTTGGCCCGTTCCCGCACGGCGATCGTGGGCGCACGGCGGCGTGGCAGGAGTGCCGGACTTGCGTCGATGAAGCGATCCGTTCCCACCACGCCGACATGGATCAGGCGATGGCCGGATTGAATCACCTCCTCGGGAACGACCAAGGGAAGGCTGAGCCACAGGCCGGCGGGCCGCAGTGAATCGATTCGCGCCACGGCGATGGCGACCGTCTCTTCGCCGACGATGCCGGCCACAACCACGGGAGAGTCGGAGTCCCTGGGGTCCTGTCGAACTCTTACGTAAACGACATTGTCAACGATCCGCTCCACAGCGCCTTCGCAGGGACGGCTGCGGAACCGCATCGGGCTTCCAGGAATGTCCTGATCGTCGTCGATGGTGACGCGAACCTCGTGGACGACGCCATCGAACAGGCTCCTGGGCGCTTCGATGGTGAAGCCACAGGATTCATCCGCGAGCCGGTGCAGAGCGAACTGCCGGGGCTCCACCGCCATGGCGGTTCCGATCACGGCGCCGTCGATCCTGAGCGTCACACGCTTGCCGGGAGAGGTCCAGCCGGTGACCTTGCCAAGCAGGACCGGGTCGAGCCGCCCGGCGATCACATCAGATTTCCGCGTCGCGCTCATGTCCGGGCCTCCTTGGTGTCCAGCATGATGGTCAGGGCCAATTCAATCCGGTCCTGCATCGACGCCCATTGATAAAGATGATCGAACCAGCGGCGGCCACGTGCGGTCATGCGGCCCTTGTTCTGATCGGCGACCGCGGCGTTTACCTGCTCCAATAAGGAACCGATATCCGCGCTCTTGCCGCGATGGGCGCACTTGGCCAGAATCCAGCGCGAATAGGCCGGATCATCCACCGCGAACAGCACGCTTTCGCACCCAAGCGCCGCGACGGCGATATTGGTCGTCAGCAAACGGTCAAAGGCGCTTGGAACCGCCAGGACCACCGCCGCGCAATGGCGGATCGTGCCCAGCAAGGCCCTTGGCATGAGTTGCAGCGCCCGCGTCCCGCCTTTCTCGAAGCTTTCCACGATCTGCTCATGCCCCTCACCGAGGCTGATGAGAAGCGCCGGCGGACCGGAGCGGCTGCGGCTCTCCAGCGCGGCAGCCCAGGCGGTGCGGGCCGATGCGGCGGCGAACACCATGATGCGGTCTTGACGGGCAAGGTCGAAACCGGCCTGGGCAAGAGTTTCCACGTTTGGCAGGCTGTTCAAGTCGCCCAGTTGCGGCGCTCCGATCGGCATGCTGGACCCGGTCGAGCCAAGACGGGCCAGCGTGGTTCGTTCGGCATCGCGGCCGAGCCGGAGAACCGGCGGGCCGGGATCGATGCCGAGGCCATCCCAATCGAAATTTTCGCCGATAATGATTCCCTCGCCGGCAAGGGAGCGCTGTATGTCGGCGTTGCCGTTCAGCCAGACGATTCTGGCCTCCCGCGCCAGATCGGTGCGCCGGACGAAAGCACGCAAGACCGGGTTGTCGGGAACCAGCAGCCGGATCTCGGCAATGTCCCGCAACAGCTCGGCCAGTGCGAACAGATCGCCTGCATCTCCAAGTCCGGCATCGTCAGGATCGGCTTGGCAAATCAAGGTCAGGACGAAGCGGCGGTGCCCGTCGGGATGTGCCACGGTCCGTCCGGATCGCAAGCGCTCCAGCGCATTCGCACGGACGACATCGTTGTAATTGGTGTGGCCGAACAGGTCGGTCACTTGGCCCCAAGCCTCGTTGCGGCGGTAAAAGGCCGTCGCCGACGGTATTTCGATGGGATCGATCAGGCGCGTATATTTGAGAACCAGGTCCCAGTCCTGCACACGCGGCAGGGTTTCGTTGAAACCGCCGAGCGAGTCGTAAACCTTGCGGTCGATCACGATCGTATTCAGATCGATGTAATTGCGGCTGAGCAGCGCCTGATAATCGAATTGCCGGAATTTTATGGCGCCTTCGCTCAGGCGGGCGCCCGTCATCCTGGTGTCGATATAGCCGCTATAGGCCATCGGCCTCGACGAGGACATCAGGGCACCTATCGACATGGACAGGAAGAAGGGGTGCCATAGATTGTCGGAATCGAGGAAGGCGATGTAGTCGCCGCGCGAGAACTTCAGGCCGAAATTGCGGGCAATCGCGCCATTCGCCTTCTCAAGTTGCAAATACCGGATTCGCGGGTCTTTGAAATGCTTGATGACGAAAGACGTCTTGTCCGTACTGCCGTCGTCGCAGACAATCAGTTCCCAATTCTTCCACGTTTGATCCAGAACCGACTGGATAGCCTCGGCAATCAGGAACCCGCGATTGAAGGTCGGCATGATGACGGTGACGAGAGGCTCGTCGGTCACCGGATGCTCGATGAGCCACTGTGCGATATCGGTCTCGTTGGCGTCCAAGGCTTGGCGAAGCCGCTGCGCCTCGGCGCCATCCGACATGCCCATATCCCGGATCAGGCGATCGACATAATCATCGTAGATCGTTTCCGGCCCGCGCCGGAAGCCGATGAGATTGCGGACCACAATCCGCTTGGCCGTGCTTGCGGCCGATGCCGCCGTTCCGGCCTTGGCAGCCGGGGGGAGCGCCTTTGGTGGTGTCGACAGCGCGGCGAGCCAGGCGGTCACCACTTCCCGGCCATTGGCGCCGGCACCCGGATTGGCCAGTCGATAGGCCGCCGGATCGAAGGCCGGTCCAGGGCGCCGCCACTCATCGGCGCCGATGGTGAGCCAATGGAGAAAACCGGAAGGGACCGACTCCGACGCCACCGCCTCGGCGGCATCGTCGTTGTGCGCCAGATACCAGAGTTCATCGAACCAGAAGTTCGGGTTCCAACCCCGCGCGGCGCCCAGCGCCGACCAATGTTCCGCAGCCGATACCGCCAGGCCCTTGGCGATTTCGATGGCCGCTCGCGGATAGGCCGCCAGATACCAATCGGCGTCGAAGTGGCGATGAAAGATCTCCAGCGGCTCGTCAGCCTGTTCCAGTGCCGCGCCGTCCGTTTGCTCCGGCTCCCCCGATACGGCCGGCTGCGGCCGCACCCTGTTCCCGGACCGGTCCAGATCGAAGGCGGCGATGAGGTCCGAGCCGGCTCGATGGAACGCGACGTGCCGGGCGTGGCTTGGCAAGGGGACCGAGAACCCGCATCGGCGCATGCCTTGCCCGACCGCGTCAAAGCCGCCGCGCCGGCGGTCGGCCCGGACAAGGCCGAACATCTTGCCGTTGATCCAGAGTTCAAGGGTAAGCGGTGCCGAGGGCTGTTCGGTGTCGATCACCCAACCGGAAAGTTTGGCGGCACCCTCGGCTTCGATATGCATCATGTATCGCTGGCGGGCGATCTGAACAGCGATCGGACCGCCCTGGAGTTCGGCGCCATCCTTGACGCGAACCGTGACCAGATGCGGCAATCCGTCCCGAACGCGGTCCGGCAGAGGCACGCGGAAGGCGCACCGGCCGTCATTGTAAGCGGCGCCAGCCAGGACCGGGTGCGGCTGATCGGCGACGATCTGATCGGCGATCTCGTTGTCCACGAGTATTTCCAGCCGGACGGAAGCCGAAGGCCGGCTCCGATCCAAGGCCCATCCGACGAGATCTCCCCCGGCGCCAAGTTGAACAAGCCCTTTGAACGGCGTTTCCAAACAGACCCGCATCGGGCAATTGCGCAGGATTGCTCCACTGTCGGCGAAGCGGATCTCGATTTCGTGATCCAGACCATCCAGCAGGCGTGACGGCGTCTGCATACGGAAACGACCCGGCGCCAGGGTCCCGTCCGGGGCGGTGTCGCCGGACAACGGCTCGGCTATCAGAACCGAGGCCAGTTCGCCATCGATATGGAGTTCCAGGGGTACGGAGTTCGCGGCCTCCGCCGCGCTCCACGCGACGCCGGAGATTTCCCGCATATCCGCAAGCGTCAGAATGCCGAAGCCCTCTTCGATCGCGGCGGTAAACGCGTTGCCCAAGTCCAGTGCCGCCATGCTCGCGCAGTCGCCGACGCGCATGACCTTCGGTCCGGTACCCGGTGGCGACAGGGTTGCCGTCGATGGCAATGGACGCGCGCCGCATCGCAGCACCTCAAGACCGCCGACATCCAGGACCGTCCCGGCGCGCATGTTGAAGACAAGATGCAGCAGGCCTTCGGACTGAGGGTCCAGCACCTGCAAGATCACATAGCGTTCCGACCAACCCTCGCCGCAGTTCTGCCACGCCGGTATCTTCGCGGCAGGAACCTTTCCGCCCCTGCTGGCGTCCGAGGCCATCAGGGTAACGTCGATGTAAGCATCATCCTCGACGCTCGACCGCATGCGCGCGAGCCATCGGAGATGGATCAATTCACCGGCTTGGACGCCGTGCAAAGAGAAAGAAAAATTGAAGCGCGTATAGGCTCCCGGATCTTTGCATGCGAAAGTAACGCCACGGTGAGGCCATGAGTCGGAAACAAAGGTTGCTAGCTCGAACTCGGGTGGAGCATCCCCTCTGTATTCGACATGAACGCCGTCGATGAATTCCGAGCGGTTCTTGTACTCCTCGGAAGAAGTGGACGTCTCGGTGAAGCCATCATCGGGGGGAAAGGAATAAATCAAGAACCGTCCGTCTCCAGAACCGTCCGCGACATCTTCCAAAGGCAGTTCGTCCGTCCGCACTATGACATTCTCCATAAGCATACCTGACGCATCTACCCGTTGGGGGCTGTCGGACGCCATAAGATGCATAACTCGTTTGCTCCAACAAGAGGCTTTTGGCCTATATCTTTGAAAC
>ERZ501031.220-NODE-220-length-15259-cov-3.734412_pt1 | contig 15259 bp, 14 predicted proteins | sample MGYA00248843_ERZ501031 | MGnify/ENA primary metagenome ERZ501031 (study PRJEB25958, sample SAMN03398557) | human skin metagenome | study: EMG produced TPA metagenomics assembly of the Human Skin Microbiome Metagenome (human skin metagenome) data set. | reverse complement strand
CGACCGTGGAAAGAATGCGATGCGCACCCGGAGCAAGCGGTTGGTCTGTCGATGCCCAAAGACGGGTTCCGCCCGGTTTCGGAGTTCGACGGCAAAACGCTGGAAGCGATGTTCACCGAGGCCGGCGGCGGTGCCGGCGGTGGCGGCGGTGACCTGGAACTGGAGGATAGTGCCGAGCGGAAGGGCGGGGAAGGTGTCCGCAAATGGGGCGCCGATTACAGCGCCGCCGCATCGGCGGTCGCCGGCCTGGACGTGCGCACCCTGGCGACACGTGCCGCCATGGCGATCGGAGTGGAATCCGGAGATTTCGGCGCGGATGGATTGTTCGATCAGGATAACGCCGACGGTTGGACGGAACTGCTGCAAAACGCGGGCGCGGTGCGGGAAGGTTGTGGCTTCGAGGCCGGGGTTTCATCCGGTGACGCTGCCGACTGGATGGCGGGACTTGATAGCGGGGCCGACTTTCCGAACTTGCGCGGCCATGGTCTGCTGCCCGATCTAAGCGATGCGATCGGGAAGAGCGGCGCCTTGCGGCAAAAGGTTGCAGATTTCGTTGCATCGGGCCAGGGGGGAACCGATGCGGGCTTCCTCGCCGCGGTGGAGCAAGAAGTGACCGGCATCCTGTACGGCTGGGCTGGACTTGATGTGCCGGCCGGCGATGCCGGCGAAATGCGGGCTCGGTTCCTCGACAGCTATTTCGGCACCGCTTCCGGCGTCGGGATCGGCGAGGTCCTGCCGCCGGAAGCGATCTCCGAGATGTTCGACGAGGTTCGCGACGCGGCCATGCTGAAACTGGCGGGGCAAGGGCCGGTGGCCAGCCTGTTCCGTGATCTGGCATATGATGCCGGCTCCGACCGCCTGACCGGCAACGCCGCGATGGACCGGGACACGCTGTCGGCATTCGGCCGCAGCGCCGCGACCTTGGGTCCAGACGGAGAGGCCGGGGCTTGGCGGGCACTGGCCGACCTGACCCATGGTTTCGAGTCGGTCCTTGGATCGGCAGGGGCGTTGCCGACCCTCTTCGCGGCGGTATGCGGCCGTGGCGCAGAACTTGCCTGCCAAGTCGGCGAGGGCATGCGGGCCCTTGGCATCGATCCCGGAAGCCTGAAGGTCAAGCTTCCGGAGATGGAGGAAGAAAGCGAGGGCGGTGAAGGCGACGAAACCGAATACAGTGAGGAAGAGTCCGACTCGGCGGATGCGGGAGACGCCGGAGTGCCTGTTGGCTTTGCCGATGCCGCGCCAAATGGTGCTTACGACCGCATGGAAGAGGCGCCGGTCACGGTCGCCTCGACCCTTGACTGGGACGTCTATTCGGCAAGTCGGGACTGGGCTGCACTGCCGGGCGGCTCCGACGGCGCTCAAGGCTTCGGCAGCCTGTTCGGCGATTACACCGCAGGTCCATCGCGATCGCGAAATTCAGGAGACGCCAACTTCGAGCGGCAAGATGCCGAATTGTTCCAGATGCCTGCGATCACGGGATTTTCGATCTTTGCCTGCTTTGCTCAGCCATCCTTCGTGATTGTACAATAGGACGTAGAAAACAATTAATACAATGTATGATTTTACCTCATCGGATCGGGCGATACCTTATTCCACTGGGTCATTCGCTAATTAAGCTTCGTTTAATAAACAAATGTGAACATTTTGAAACGGAGCGCGCAAAACTCCGAAACAACCAAAAAATGGATCTGCCAGCCTATGGACACCATGCTGAGCGGTAAGTCGTTCCTGATCGGCGCGGTCGCGCAGGAAGCGGGAACGCTGGGGATCGAAATCGCCGACGTGGCCGGCAGCGTCGAAGATGTCAGTTCGCGTATGGCGAAGAAGACGGAGATCTTTGCCGGCCTGAGCGATGCGGCACATGGCGTGACCACCAGCAGCAGCCACATCGTCACGGCGGCCAAAACCGCCCGTTCGGTTGCCCACGGGGCGCTTACCGAAGTTGAGCAGTCGCGCGGTCGCCTCAAGACCTCGCTGACCGACATCGGCGCCCTCGTCGAAGGCGTGACCGGCATGGAAAGCCAGCTTGCCGGTCTTCGGGAGGCGCTGACCCGGATCGGCAAGGTCGCCCAGGAGATCAACGCGATCGCCAAGCAGACCAACCTTCTGGCGCTGAACGCGACGATCGAGGCGGCCCGTGCAGGAGAGGCCGGACGGGGCTTCGCCGTGGTTGCCGGAGAGGTCAAGGCGCTGGCCAACAAGACGGCGGCGGCTACCGCCGAGATCGACACGACCCTGCGATTCCTCAATGATCAGGCCCGCCTGCTGCTGGCCGAAAGCGGCGAGAGCATGATCAAGGCCAAGGCCGTAGGCGTCGGCACCCAGGCGATCGGCGCCATGATCGACATGGTCGGAACCGCCATGGTCGAGGTCGATCGGGAAACCAGCCGGATCGACGATGCCGCCATGGTGATCGGCGAAACATCGCGCTCCTTCGAGGCGCGCATCGCCGACGTGACCGGTGATGTCCTGCTTTCCAGCGGCGATCTGAACTCGGCGCGCGACCGGGTCAACAAGCTGCTCGGCGTCAGTGAAAGGCTGATCGGGATCATTGCCGAATTGGATGTCGAGACGGTCGATACCCCTTTCATCCGCCACGCGCAGAACGGTGCGAGCCGGATTGCCGCTCTCTTCGAGGACGCCATTCGGGCCGGAAAGCTGAGCGAGAGTGCCCTGTTCGATGACGCTTACCAGCCGATCCCGGGAACCAACCCGCAACAACTGCGGTCGCGTTTCACGGATTTCACCGACGCCGCCCTGCCGGAGATCCAGGAGGCGCTGCTGGAGGCCGATCCCCGGATGGTGTTCTGCGTCACGGTGGACCGCAACGGCTATCTGCCGACCCATAACCGTAAGTTCTCGAAACCGCATGGCGACGACGTCGCCTGGAATACGGCCAACGGCCGCAACCGGCGCATCTTCGACGATCGCGTCGGCCTGTCCGCCGGACGCAACACCCGGCCGTTCCTCTTGCAGACCTACCGCCGCGACATGGGCGGCGGGAAGTACTGCCTGATGAAGGACGTTTCGGCACCGATCACCGTGCTCGGCCGCCATTGGGGCGGCCTGCGGCTGGGCTATACGGCATCGGCGGCCTGATTCGCAGCAGCCGGGACGATAAGTCAGGGGAATTATTAGCAACAAACGCGACGAAAATCCTGTTACCTTGGCAGTATGTCCTATAAGGAGGGGTGCTTACTGCGATTTTGCAGGAATATTCACTGTTTTCTTGCAAATCGTAGCCCTATCCTTGCGAACTTGCATGGACGCCATCATGGTGCCGCCGGTTTTCGCACTACGGGGTTCGGCCGATGCAACAGATCAGGTTATCGCTCTACCGCTGGCTGAAGTCCGTCATGGACGAGCGCCAGTGGACGGCGTCCGCGTGGGCCAAACGCGCCGACGTCACCGCGACCAACCTTACGCGGTTCCTGAAGGACCCCGAGAACGCAAGCATGCCCAGCGCGGAGACGATCGGAAAACTGGCCTTCGCCGCCGGGTCGGAACCGCGCTTCCTGTCTACCAATACGCCCCTGTCCCCTGCCTGCCGAGTACCGGTGCTTAGCCATGACCAAATCCTGAAGGTCATGGCCCTATCCCGCATCGCCGCCCAGGATTACGTCAGCGCCGCCTTGCAAGGGGGTGGCCCCAGCGTTCTGCTGGACCGGGCAACGTCGCCCCGCGCCTTCGCTCTCCAGATCAATTCGCTGCACATGAACGCCGGCGGCCTGCTGCCGCGCGACCAGATCGTGATCGAGCCGGTCGATCAGGTGCCGCCCCGCAAGGGCGACATGGTCATCACGGTCGATGGAGCTTCGATCTGCGCCTATCGCTACTACCATCCCCAACTGGTTCCCATCAGCACCGACCCGGACTGCTGCCCCATGGTCGCCGATGGCGCCGAGGTGGTCGGCGTCGCCATCCTCGTGGTTCGCCCGCTTCGGGCTGACGCCGCAGTCTGACACCTGATCAAGGTTCTGAAGCCCGGTATTCGCAGCCGCTCCGACTCGGAGGTGGTCCCGATTCGGATTCTCTTCGTCGTTCACATTTTGTTCTTGGTTAAGTGCGAATTCGCAGTTAACATTGGGGAAACTATGCCCATATAGGGATGATGCTGATGCGAAGGTGCAGCGGCTCAGGGATCGACAGATGGCATTGTCCGAAGACCAGAGAGAATTCCGGGCCGGGCGCATTGGCTCCAGCGATGCCGTCCGTATCATGGATGGAGACTGGACGAGCCTGTGGCGGGAGAAGACCGGGCGGGCGGAGCAGCCCCGATTGGACTTCGTTCCGGCGGTACAGATCGGCATCGCGACGGAACATCTCCACGCCCGTTTCTATACTTTTCGTACAGGAATAGGCGCCTATCCAGCCGATCACCGTACCTACGTGCATCCCAGGTTCGACCACATCGTCGCGAACCTGGACTTCATGACTTGGGGTACGCCGCCGCGCGACCCGATGGAGCCGCCCGATACCATCCTGGAGGCCAAGTTCCATTCCGGCTTCAGGACCGACGAGGATCTTGCGACCAAGTACTACTGGCAACTCCAGCACCAGATGATGGTTTCAGGGTTCCCGTGCAGCATCCTCTCCGTCCTTCGCCCCTCAGGGTATTCCTGCCTGACGGTGGAGCGAAACGACTCGGACGCCGGCCTGTTGCTTGAAACGATCCAGGCATTCTGGTGGCACGTGGAGAACGATATCGAACCGGGCGACCCGCTGCCGGTGGAAGCGCCCGATATCGAGGACATGAGCGTCCTCGACATGTCCATGCATAACCGCTTCGTCACGGTCGGCGCCGTGCTGAGCGACAACCACGACCGCGTCCAGACCTATCGCGCAGCGGAAGCCGAGCTGAAGGCGATGATGCCGGAAGGGGCCAGGATCGCCTTCGTGCCGCCGTCCGATCCGTCCGCGCGCGGCATCGTCCTCAGCCGGTCCCGTGACGGCAAGCTGTCGCTCCGGGTCGGCGATCTGCCGCGCAAGTACCGGAACCGGTCGGAAACCTGGGTGCCGGAACAAGCATCGGAACTGGCCGCCGCCGAACTGAGCTACGACCTTCTGAACGATTGAGATTTCGAAAGTTCGACCCTTGGAGAACCGCAGCATGCCACGCTTAGCAAAGCCGGCCGAAGGGCCGGAAACCGAAACCACCCCGTCCAGCGGCCAAGTGCCCATGCGCGACAACCTGGAATTCTGGAACGCCCTGAAGCGGACCGATCCCAAGGCGACGAAGCCGTTCCAGCGGGCCGGCGGGTTCCGGGGCACTCAGATCGACCCGGCGTGGCGTCTCCAGATGATGACCGAGGTGTTCGGCCCGGTCGGCAAGGGCTGGGGCTATGAGCAGCTCGAATGGACGATCGCCGAGCGCATGGTCTTCATCTGCTGCCGCGTCTGGTACGTCGATCCGCAGACCGGCGAGAAGCACTTTACCGGACCGCAATGGGGCGGCACCGAGATGGTCCGCCGCAACCGCGACGGCACCGAACGTCCAGACGACGAGTGCTTCAAGATGTCGATGACCGATGCCATCGGCAAATGCATGCTTCAGGTCGGTCTGGCCGCCGACATTTATCTGGGCCAGTTCGACGACAGCAAGTACCGCGAGGAGTCGGAAGTCTTCTACACGGTCAAGAGCAACCCGGACCTTCAGCCCCCGGCTGTCGAGAAGTTCGAAGCCGATCTGAAGGAAAAGCTGGATGCCGTCGCCGATCTCGACGCGCTGGACGACCTGTGGCGCAGCGGAATCAACGCCCGCATCCGCGAGATCGGGTCTGTCGACAAGGCGGCGCAGAACCGCATGATTTCCGCTTTCTCACAGAAGAAGAACGAGATCCTGAAACGACACGAGAACGACCAGCAGGCGGCTTGACGCCGACTTCCGCCGGTCAGGAGAATTCCCGATGTATCAGCGCTTCATCGCCGTCGGCCGGCTTGGCCGTGATCCGGAAATCAGCGTCACCGCCGGCGGCAACCGCATGGCGAGCTTCAGCCTTGCAACCAGCGAAGTCGCCAAGGGCGAGGAGCGCGCCGAGTGGCACCGCGTCGTCGTCTGGGACGAACGGCTGGTCGACGTGATCGAACGCCGTGCTCGCAAGGGTACCCTGGTGGCGCTGGAAGGCCAGATCCGGACCCGCCGCTGGAGCGGCAGGGACGGCAAGGACAACCACTCGACTGAGGTCGTGCTGGATCGTTTCACCAGCCGTTTCCAGGTCTTGTCGGGCGCACGCCCGCATGAGGAAACCGTGGACGGGGTCGAGACCAACCAGCCGGTATTCGATAAGAGATTCGCCTTCGATGAACTGCCGTTTTGATGGGTGCGATATCGCATTTTTCGGAGGAGTCACCATCTTAAAATCACTGCGTGAACGCAGCTCCGCGCCCGGAGGAAGCCTCACCGGAGGACCCCTCGCATGACCATGATACACAACGCCGAAGCCGGCGAAATCTTCCGCTCCCCCAGTGGTCTGCTGACGCGCACCGCCTGGGAGGACGAACTGGAAAGCTCCTTCGATCAGATGCCCCGGTGGTACCGGTCCGCCGCCGAACGCGACCGGCGTTTCGCCCGCTGGGTCCATGCCGAAGCGAAGGGTCTCGCCTGTCATCTCGACCGGCTCGTCCGGCCCGATACGAAACCGGCGCTCGCCCGCCATATCAACGCCGTTGCTCAAGCGCTATGGGCCGATGCCGAATGGGCGCGCCACCGCATCGACGGCAGCATGGATGAGGCCGCATGATGAGAAAGACATCCGACATGACGCTGGAACAGCTTCAGAAGCGCCTGCGCGAAGCCCATGCCAAGATCGGCTTCGACGGCCGGTTCGCCTTCACCATCGACCAGTCGGCGGCACTGGGCGCCGGCAAGGGACACGGCGGCTGTTATGTAACCCACTGGTTCCGCCCGACCCCCTATGCGTTCGAGGACTGCAAGGCCGTCGGCGCCGGTTCGGTCGCCGACTGCGTCGCCGCCCTCGACCGCTACGTCGCGTCATACCCGAAGGCCATGACCAACGAGGAAGTCGGCATGACCCTGGGCGTGATCCCGCAGCATGAGGAACGTTACGAGGTGGCCGCCGAATGACCTCCACCCTCTTCCATCTTGGAGGAGGGCAGGGGCGAACGGCTGCCAAGCCGTCGGCCACCAAGGCGTGCCGGCTTCAGCCCCTCGTAGCGCGAGGCATACTTGCCGACAAAACCTTTCATGCAGGCGCGATGAAAGCGCTGGGACTGTGTCGCCCAATCGTCGCCGGGCCGGACCCAGCTTACATAGGTCGCGCCGGTCCTGTGATCGGTCCGCAGATATCGCCCGATGCCTTTATCGCCCGTGACCCACTGGCCCGGCTGAAGGCGCAGGGCTCCCTCCGACAGCAGCATGGATACCTGTGACGTGAGCTGGATGGTTGGAAGATACCGCATGGTCGTCTCTCCGTAACGAGGGCTGAAGCCCCGGAACAGACATGCCGCAGGATGGCGCAGTCGACGTGTCCGACAAGCGGACAGCGGAACGGCCGGATTGGTCAAGGCAGCTTTCGGGGACAGGTTATATGTGGTGTGTCTAATACATCTTTCAAGACTTGCCATTGTTCTTTATTGGAACGAATCATGAACATATAATCAGATTGAAGACCTCTTGTGGTCTCTCTTTTGGGAAAACTTTGGAACAGATGATGGCAGCGATGAAAAACCGCCCCTCCGACACTGTGGCGGCGCGTGTCGAGCACGCTCTCAACCTTACCGGTGGCCGGCTCAAGCTTTGGCTTGTCTTCGACGACGATTCAGCGGTGGCTGAAGCCCGAACGCTGATCCAGCAGAAAAAGGCCCGGCATCTTCTGGCACTTTCCCGCAACGACCTTGAGCGGCGGCACGAGAAGGCGGTGCGCGAGATCATGGAACGGTATGCCGGCGTAGCACAGCCGACGGCATCTCCACCCGAGACCGAAGCGCCTGGGCAAGAAACCAGAACACTGCCGGAGACGAAACCGGCGCCGCGCGGCCGCGCGAAATCGCAGCAACATGCGGAAGCGCTTTCCGGTTAGGATGAGTCGAAAACATTGGCGATAGCAGCGGTTCAGCCGAGGGTGGCACCACAGACCACGCCTGCGTCACCTGCCGCTCCGGACCGGGAAGTGCTGGCCGGATTGGTCGAGCGGGTGACCTTCCATAATGCGGAGAACGGGTTCTGCGTCCTCCGCATCAAGGCGCGTGGTCACCGCGACCTGATCACCGTCGTCGGCCATGCGGCTTCGATCTCGGCGGGAGAGTTCGTCCAGGCGACCGGCGTCTGGAACAACGACCGCACCCATGGCCTCCAGTTCAAGGCCGGCTTCCTGCGCACGACGATGCCGACCACGGCGGAAGGCATCGAGAAGTATCTTGGCTCCGGCATGATCCGGGGGATCGGGCCGGTCTACGCGAAGAAGCTGGTGAAAGCCTTCGGCGCCGATGTCTTCGACGTGATCGAGCGGGAAGCCGACCGGTTGCGCGATGTCCCCGGCATCGGCCCCGTGCGCGTCAAGCGGATCATCTCCGGCTGGGCGGACCAGAAGGTGATTCGCGAAATCATGCTGTTCCTGCACTCCCATGGCGTCGGTACCTCGCGCTCCGTCCGCATCTTCAAGACCTATGGCGCCGACGCGATCCAGCTCATCTCCGAGAACCCCTACCGGTTGGCCCGCGATATCCGGGGCATCGGTTTCATCACCGCCGACGCCATCGCCGCCCGTCTGGGGATCGAGAAGACCGCCATGGTGCGGGCGCGGGCCGGCATCGCCTATGCCCTGGCCGAAGCGATGGACGAAGGCCACTGCGGGTTGCCGCACGGCGATCTGCTGAAACTCGCCGAGAAGTTGCTGGAAATCCCCGAGGTGCTGATCGAAGACGCGATAGCGCTGGAACTGACCGACGGCACCGTGATCGCCGACCGACTGGACGAGCGCGACGCCGTCTTCCTCACGGGCCTCTACCGATCCGAGCAGAACATCGCCGCCCGGCTGCTCGATTTGGCGGCGGGTGCGCCGCCCTGGGGCGGCATCGACGCCGATTCCGCAATCCCCTGGGTGGAGGGCAGGACCGGACTGACGCTGGCCGAGAGCCAGCGCGCCGCCGTCCGGCTGGCGATCTCATCCAAGCTCCTGGTGATCACCGGCGGCCCCGGCGTCGGCAAGACGACGCTGGTCAACTCGATCCTGAAGATACTGGCGGTGAAGGGCTTGAGACTGGCGCTGGCCGCTCCTACCGGCCGGGCGGCCAAGCGCCTGACCGAAAGCACGGGCCTGGAAGCGAAGACCATCCACCGCCTGCTCGAAACCGATCCCGCCCATGGCGGCTTCAAGCGGAACGAGATGCAGCCGCTGGAATGCGACCTGCTGGTGGTCGATGAGACGTCGATGGTCGACGTACCGCTGATGAACGCGCTGCTGCGCGCCGTGCCGCCCCAAGCGGCCGTGCTTCTGGTCGGCGACGTTGATCAGTTGCCCTCCGTCGGGCCGGGGCAGGTGCTGGCCGACGTGATCGCCTCCGGCGCGCTGCCCGTGGTGCGGCTGACCGAAGTGTTCCGGCAGGCGGCGGAGAGCCGGATCATCGTCAACGCCCACCGCGTCAACCAGGGCCTGATGCCGGAGTCGCCGCCGCCCGGTGACGCCCTGTCCGACTTCTACTTCGTCGATGCCGCCGATCCGGAGGACGGCGTCCGCAAGCTGATCCATATGGTCCGCGACCGCATCCCGCGCCGCTTCGGCTTGGACCCGGTGCGCGATATCCAGATCTTGTGCCCGATGAACCGGGGCGGGCTGGGCGCCCGCTCGCTCAACATCGAGCTTCAGAAAGTCCTCAACCCCCCACGCGATCCGCGGATCGAACGATTCGGCTGGACCTTCTGCGAGGGCGACAAGGTCATGCAGATCGAGAACGACTACGACAAGGAGGTCTACAACGGCGATCTCGGAGTGGTCAGCAAGATCGACACGGACGACAATTCCCTGCTGATCGAGTTCGATGGACGGGAAGTCGCCTATGACGCCGGCGAGTTGGATCAGGTCGTGCTGGCCTACGCCACCACGATCCACAAGTCTCAGGGTTCGGAATATCCTGCCGTGGTCCTGCCGCTCACCACGCAGCATTACACCATGCTCCAGCGCAACCTTGTCTATACCGGGATCACGCGCGGCAAGCGCCTTGTCGTCATCGTCGGACAGCGAAAAGCGATGGCCATGGCCGTCAAGGGCAACCAGAGCCGGAAGCGCTGGTCGAAGCTGAGGAACTGGCTGGAATCAGCTAGGCATTGACAATGACCCGGCGGATTGCTTCCAATCCGCCCGGCTGTGAAACGCACCTCGAAATCCAGGGTTGGCCGGTTGAAGAAACGCCGCGAAACCAACCAGCTAGACCTCTTCGCGCACGGGCAGGGGGCTCACGGGCTGGGGGCAGTACCCTCGGCTGAGCCGCCGCCTGAACCCTCAGCGGCGGAGATCGCTCCCCCACGCCCGATCGGTGAGTGGCCGACGGATCATCTGCTGGATGCCCTAAACCTTCACCTTTATGCCGAGGCTCCCGACGATCCGCCCTTGGTCGCATCGATCATCGAGTTGGGAGAGCGCGCCGAGCCGCGCGCCGTTCCGCTCCTGATCCGCACCTGCCGCCGGTTCGCCGGTTTCGACGCGCAGCAGCCGGCGGCGGAAGTCGTGGCGGCGCTGGAGGCGCTGGCGAAAATCGGCCCGGCATCAGCCGCCGTGCCGCTGATCGACCTGATCCGCCGGGGCCTGTTCAGCCCGGCCTCGACCGTTGCGGCGATGGACTGCTTCGGCAAGCTGCGCTGCCGCCCCGCCGCCGACCTGATCCCGATGGGGCTGTCCCACGAAGCTCCGCCTGTGAGGCAAGCGGCCTGCGCGCTGGCGGCCACCCTTCACAGGCGCGAGGACATTGGCTTGCTTGAGCCGCTGCTTTCCGACTCGGATCGCGGAGTGGTCAAATCTGCCCGTCTGGCGCTCGGAGCGCTCGGACACAAGCCGGCGCGCGAGCCGTTGGAGGAGTTGCTGGATCGCGCCACCCCGATCGACATTCCCCTGGTCGCCCAGGCGCTGATCGCGGTCGCCGACGACGATACTCCCGTCAAACTGGCCCGTGCCGCCGAACGTTGCGACGAGGAGGGGCGCTGCGCCATAGTCGAGGCGCTGGGCGCCATGGAGGCGCCTACCGCCGTCGCCCAGCTAATCCGGCTTGGCAGGGACAGCCGTCCGGCGGTCCGCCTTGCCGTCATCGAAGCGCTCGGCCGTCATGAGGACGACCGGATCGTCCCGGCGCTCGGAGCATTGACCCAGGATGCCGACGCCACGGTGATCGAAGCGGCGGAGGCGGCGCTCAAGAGCTTCGACACGTCGCCGGACTGGTGAACGACTAAAAAAAGTTCGCCGGGTCGCGAAGACCCGGCGAGTTGAACAGGGAGGCTTCGCGTCTGGGAGACGCCGGATAAAGGGGCAGGTCATCCAGGACCGGCCAAATAGTGAACGCCGTCAAGCGGCACTCACACCTTCACAATACCCTTATCCTTGCACCGCACAACGCTACTTTAGGTTACCAGTACTTTGGTTCAATGTGAGTTCGCGCCCCTCGGACTACCGTCACGCCGCAACCAGCCGGCGCCCACCGGCCCTGATCCTGCGTTCCATCGCTGTTCCAAGCGGATCGTTCAAGGGATCTGGAGGTGGTGCCTTGCGCTTGCTCCGCCGGACGGGCAACGCCGCTGCGTCCACATTGACGACAGGGAGCAGGTAATTCGATCCATCGCTCTGGTGAACGTTTTGCCGAAGGGTACGCTGCTCGACCCGCATGCGCACCTCCTTCACGAGTGCGGTGTCCACCGTGGAAGGCGCAACCGGCGAGTCCACAGCTACTGTCCTAGTCCTTGGGCTATTGCGGTTGGGACCGCGTGGCTGCGAAGACTTTCCAGACGGCCCTTGATCGGCGAAAAACACGTGTCCGTCGATTCGGTGGCTGACGGTCATCGCGCTCGTCCAGACCGGCATCCGGCGGAGGAGCTTGGGCGCTACGTAATGAGTGGCGCCCTGGCTATAATCCGGTGCCAGTCCGACCAGGGACAATACGGCGACTTCCGCCGCCCGTTGCCAGGCGTCACGGTCGTCTATCACCGTCGGCCGTGACGCCGGTCGGGAGATGGTCCATGAAAACTGCTTCTTCTGGTAAACGACTCCGCAGACCCCGTCGGACCAGCGCTTGTCCCGCACCCGGTTCATTGTGACCGCAGCGACCGCGTACTGACCGCGCGATCCTTCGCCACGGGCTTCGAAATAGATGTTCCGCGCCAGACACAGAGCGTCATGCCGGTCTACGCCGGCCGCTTCCGGATGCCACGATGCCACTGCGGAAATCATCTGAATCACGGTCAGCAGGGGAGTCCATTCGGGAGCGAGCATGGAACGGGCATCCTGTTGCGGCTGATCCTGGAAAAACGCTGGCGCCAGTCGGCATCGCGTCGGCATTTTCCAGAACAGCGCCCGGACATGCTTGTTCCGCCCACTCAAGGTATGCCGGACTGCCCGTTCGGGCAGGCACACTGTCCCAAATTGCGGGATTTTGTTGATGGTTGATTATTCCAGGAGCTAAGATAAATTTTCCATAAGTCACAACGTGTCACAACAGCCGGACGCTGGAGGTCACGATGAAAACCAACAAAAGTCGCAACACCGATGGGCTTCCTCCTGTCTATTTGATGGCCGGAGCGGTTACCGCCATTTTGGTATGCGCGCTGCTTTCTATTGGCTTGGGGTGATTGTTCGGGGCTGAACATCGGGGTCATCAATCGCTGATCTTCGAGGTTCCAGATGCGCCCCGTCGAACAGATCAGCGCTGCGGCCGCCAAGCCGGACAGCACCCCGACTGCTGCCTTCGTGCTAGTGGGGGAGGCGGTAATAGGCCGCTAGGGGTAAACGCTGGCGCGCAGACCTATCCGAAAAAGCGGTTAAAAAGCCGTTAAACAAATGTTGACCACAACAAAGGCAGCAAGCATTATGCGCTCAAGAGAGGTAAGCACCCCTCGCAATGAGCGGGTTCAAATGCCTCCAACGGCCTTAAAACGCACTTTCTTGTGGCGGTAAGGCCCGAAGATGAAGAACCAATGCGCTGAATTGAGGGATTTCGAGATGACCGAACAAGATACCATTCTGATCGAGCCTAACCGTTTGTTCCGTGAAGGCATCAAACACTTGCTGGCAGGTAGCCCCTTTCGTCTGAGCAGCGAGTATGCCTCCATCGAGCAGGCGGTCGCGGCCGATGTGCAGTCCTGCAAGCTTGTCATCGTCGATTACCCGGTCGATGCCGACGAAACCCTGGCAGCCTTGCGCGCCGGTTTCCCGAATTCCCGAATCGTCGTCCTGGCTTCGGAACTGTCGGCCGACCGGCTCAAGGCTGCCATGGGCGCCGGCGCCGACGGCTACCTGTTGAAGGATGTGTCGCCGGAAGCGCTGATCCAGTCGCTGCAACTCGTCGTGATCGGCGAAAAGGTGTTCCCGACCAACTTGGCCGCACTGCTGCTGTCCCAGATCTCCGCCCCGGCGCCGCAGGGTTCCTGGCGCGGCCTGTCGGCCCGCGAACGCGAGATCCTCCAGCATCTGGTGATGGGCGCCAGCAACAAGCTGATAGCGAACCGCCTTGGCATCACCGAAGCGACGGTCAAGGTCCACCTGAAGACCCTGCTGCGCAAGATCGACGTCAACAATCGTACCCAGGCCGCCATCTGGGCGATGAACAACGGGATTCTCCCCGAGCAATCGATGAGCGGCGACATGCCGGCCACGCGGCGTCTTCAGGCCGTTTCGGCCTGACCGATCTGCTTCTTCGGCGCGGACCGGACGTCTCTTTTCGCGTGTCCGGCTCGCCGAGGTTGGCATATATCGAGAACAACCTCTTTTCATCGCCATAGGATTGCCAGTAATACCCATTTGGTGTGATAAGCGTGCGCATCCGGATTATCCGGACTTTCCCATCGGGATTAACGGGATTCGATGCGCATGCTCTTTTCTGATCAGCGGGGCCGTCTTAAACATTTTTCACGCATCCTCGCCTTCATTTGCTTTCTGATCTGCCTCCCCGCAGCCATTTCGGCTCAGTCATCTTCCAACGATTTCAAGGCTACGCTGAGCGGCTGGCAGGCGGCGCTCGACAAGATGGCCGCGCGTTTGAGCCGGGGGAATCTCGACGACGGCGAGTATGAGGAGCTGCGGGCCGGACTGGTCGCCGTAGCGGAGGAGGCGCGTCGGTTTTCCGCCGGCACCTCGGACGAACTCCGTGACAATCAGCAGCTTGCCGACGCCCTGGGCGGCGCTCCGGTCGAGGGTGCTCCGCCGGAGTCGCCAGCCGTTGCCGCCGACCGGCTCCGGTTGAGCAGGATCATCGCGGAACTCGATGGCCACCGGCGGCAGGCGGAACTGATGGCGACGCGGGCCGACATGCTGAAAGAGTCGGCCGCCGACAAGCGGATGAGACAGTTCACCGAGTCCCTGCTGCTCCGAAGCGCCCTGCCGCTCGCCCCCGAAACCTGGGCCGGCCTCCCGGCTCAGGTCGAGTTCCTGCGCGACCGCGTTTCCCGAGCCTTCGCCGTTGTGATCGGCAAGCAGGCGTGGCGCGACCATGCGATCGAAATGACGGGCGCGTTCTTTCTCGCTTTTGGAGTGGCTTGGCCTCTCCGGCGGCGTCTGCGGAGCCGCTTCGGCTACCGTGCCCGGATAGCCTGTCCCAACCGCCGGGAACGGATCATGGCAATGGCTGCGGAGGCCGTCAGCCGCTGCCTGCTGACCGTATTACCGGTGGCGGCGGTGACCGTCGCCGTTCTGACGACGCTCGGTACCGACGGCAAGACGGCGCCGCTTCATGCGATCACGATCGCAGCCGCCGGGGGCATCTCGATCTACCTGTTCTTTTCCGGATTGGGAAAAGCCGTTCTGGCGCCCGATCGGCCGGACTGGCGTCTCCATGGCATAGATCCGGCTTCGGCCCGCAAGCTCACGTGGCGGATCTCCCTGTTCGCGCTTGGCAGTGCCGTCGCCGGCGCCGCCATCGCCTTGCAAAGCCACTTGCTGTCTCCTCCCGAAATCCAGGCGGTGACTGGGTTCGCGGCCCTGTCCCTGACCACGGCGGCCTTTCTGCCGCTTCTCCCCGGCAAGCTCTGGCGCGCTCTGCCGTTCGAGGTGCCGGCATCGACCGAGAATGCCATCAGCGACGCTTCGGCGGCGCCGTCGTCTGCGCC
>ERZ501031.219-NODE-219-length-15304-cov-4.907273_pt1 | contig 15304 bp, 23 predicted proteins | sample MGYA00248843_ERZ501031 | MGnify/ENA primary metagenome ERZ501031 (study PRJEB25958, sample SAMN03398557) | human skin metagenome | study: EMG produced TPA metagenomics assembly of the Human Skin Microbiome Metagenome (human skin metagenome) data set. | reverse complement strand
CCCCCCCTCGCCTACCTCCGCTCCGCCATCGCCGGGCCTAAGTACGACGCCGAGCCGCTGGAGCAGGTGCTGCGCGACTTCTTCGGCGCCACCAAGCTCTCGGACGCCATCGTCCCGCTGCTGCTCCCGTGCTACGACATCGAGCGCCGGGAAGCCCACTTCGCCAAGTCCTGGCGCGCGACGCGCGATCCCGCCGACGACTTCCTGACCTGGGAATACCTGCGCGGCGCCACCGCCGCCCCGACGTACTTCTCCCCGGCCCTGATCAACTCCTTCGGCGGTCAGCGCCTTGCCGCGATCGACGGCGCCCTCTACGCCAACAACCCCGCCATGTGCGCCATGGCCGAGGCCCGCGTCCTCTTCCCCGAAGCCGATAGGTTCATCGTGATTTCACTAGGAGTCGGTGAGTTCCGCTCCCCGCTCCCCTATGAGAAGGCGCGCAATTGGGGCCTGCTCTCCTGGGCGCCGCCCGTCATCGACTGCTGCATGGATGGAAGCGCCGACACCACCCACTACCAACTCAGCAACACCTTCGGCCCCAACGTCTCGTACCACCGCTTCCAGATCGACCTGCACGACCCCGCCGCCGGCCCGGCCGCCAACCCCTCCGACTGCATCGACGACGCCAGCCCCGCCAACATCGGCAAGCTGATCAACAGGGCGAGGCAGATGATCGCCCGCGACGCCGACGAATTGGGCCGGCTGGCCGTCCTGCTGCCGAGCTATTCACGCCTATCGATGATGGGGTTCACCGCATGATCGCAGACGACATCGCCTCTATCCGCGAGGGCCTGCGCAAGCTCGCCCAGGCCAAGGTGCAGGCCGAGGCCGAAGCAGCCAAGCGCGCGGAAGCCGACGCCAAGCCCGCCGACCTGCCCGCGCCCAAGCCGCTGTTCTCCGAGAGCGCACCGCCGTTCCGGGGGTTCTTCGTCAGCGAGGACGGCGACATCATCCCGTTCGACATGCCGCCCGAACAGGCAGCCATCTTCGGCACGCTGCCCGGAGGAGCAACCTGGATCAAGGAATTCATGGGCGGCTACGACATCACGCAGGAAGGCAACGATACCACCGTCCAAGCCGCCAACTGCGCGTCCAACCGCTTCAGCTTCTGGGGCTACCGGGGCGAGGACCCTGACGGGCAATGACCGAGCACAGCCCCGTCATCCCCGAAGGCCGCATCGTCGCCATCTACGCCCGCTATACGCCCGGCACCGGCCCGGTCGGCTGCGTCGGCATTTACCAAGCGAAAAGAGACTTTGACCCGGTAGAGGAACACAGGCTGTTTTCCGCGCAGTTCCCCGACTACGGTGATCCCGTCACATGGACCGAGCGCGACCGCCACGACTGGGCCGCATGGGCAGTGGGGGCAAGAGGCTTCCTGGAGCCGTATGAGCCGAGTTACATCTTCATGGAGCCGTTCCAGGAACAGCCAGAGGCGCAGGCCACGCCCCCGGAGAAGGTCGCTCATGGAGATAGCTAACAAGCGGCTCGATGAGTTGCGACCATACTCCAAGAACGCCAGCAAGCACCCGGAATCTCAGATCGCCCAGATTGCCAAGAGCCTCGCCGAGTTCGGTTGGTGCCGCCCGCTCGCGGTCCATAACGGCAAGACAGTCGTGTACGGTCACGGCACGCTAGAGGCGGCAAAGCGTCTGCGCAAAGCAGGCACCCCTATCCCCAACTGGCCGGACAATGCTTTGGCACCGACCGTCGATCTGTCGCATCTCTCAGAAAACCAACGCAAAGCCTATACGCTGACCGACAACAGGCTTGCGATGAACTCGGTGTGGGACAACGACTTCCTGTCCAGCGATATGATGGAACTCTACGACGCCGAATTCCCGATCGACGTCATCGGCTTCAATGCAGACGAAACGGCGTTTATGTTCGGCATCGACCTCGAACCGCCGGAGGAAGCCGCCGCCGCCGAGAACGCCAGCGAGAACGCCAGCAAGTACAAGCTCTCGCTGGAATTCGACACCGAGCGCGAACAGCAGGCGGTGCTCGCCGAGATGCAGGGGCGGGGCATCACATGTAAGGCAAGTGGGGGGTAATGGTATGTCTCATACGCCATTCTATACCCCACAAGATTTGTAGACTTTGCGATTTACCCCATGAAGCAGCCCAAGCCTTATGCCACGTGCGGAGCCAAGAACCGCCAGGGCGAGCCATGCCAAAGGCCCCCCTTGAAGGGCAAGTCACGATGCAAACTGCATGGCGGCGCGTCGAAGAAGGGGACCGCCAAAAATAAACGCAACACACGGCACGGCCTCTACACGCAGTCGCTCACCGAGGACGAATACGCGCTCTGGTCCAGCATCGAGATCGGCAATGTCGATAACGAAATCCGCATGGCGAAGGTGATGCTCAACCGCGCCCTTGTCATGAACGCCGATATCAGGCTTGACCCCAACAGCCCGCAGAACCTCTCCGGGTTCGAGTTGTCGGAGATCACCTACTCGTCCAAGGGCGGCAAGAAGGACTCGTCTATGACGTCGAAGCGCCCGGACACCTTCGCGCAGATCGACCGTCTCATGGGGCGCATCGCCGGACTGGAGAAGACGAGAGCGGAGTTGATTGCCGCCGCCGCCGACAAGCCCAGCATGGACCTGAAGTTCGTGGTCGAGATACCGCCGGAGAACCCCGCTGCGGAATGGCTGGCGACATACAGCAACCCGCCGCCGCCGACACCTTCCGATGCAGAAGACCCCGGCAATGACGAGGACGCTGACTGATGCCGCTCGATGGCGTCGAAACCCTCTGGAAGCCCCAATACCGGGCGGACGGCAGCCGTGGGCCTCAGTTCGCCCTGCTCACCTGCCCATATACGGAAGTGTTCTTCGGCGGCGCCCGTGGCGGCGGCAAGACGAGCGGCATGCTGGGGCACTGGCTGGCCCATGCGCAGCGCTACGGCAGCAAAGCGCGCGGCGTCTTCTTCCGGCGCCGGTTCAAGCAGTTGGAGGAAGTCCAGCGCCAGTGCAACGAGCTATTCCCGAAGCTCGGCGCGTCCTATGGCAAGGCAGAAGCCATGTGGACGTTCCCGAACGGCGCGACACTGAGGTTGCGGCACCTGTGGGACGCCCAGGCTGCGGAATCCTACCAAGGCTGGGCGCTGACGTGGATTTGCCTGGAGGAATTGACGAACTGGCCGACGCTGGAGCCGATGAACAAGCTGCGCGGCTGCCTTCGGTCGTCAGACGGCGTCAAGTGCGTCATGATGGCGACGGGCAATCCCGGCGGTCCTGGGCACAACGTCGTGAAAGCCCGATACATCGACCCGGCGCCAGCCGGCTACACGCCGATCGTGGACGCGGAGAGCGGTGAGACGCGCGTCTTCATCCCGAGCCGGCTGGAGGACAACCAAGCCCTCGTCCGCGCCGATCCCATGTACGAGCGCCGGCTGATGGCGCTGGGCAATCCCCAACTCGTCAAGGCATGGCGGTTCGGAGATTGGGCCACGACATTCGGTGGCGCGTTTGACGACCTGTGGCACCCTGATCGTCACGTTATCCGACCATTCCAGATTCCTCCCGGCTTCACCTATCGCCGGGCTTTCGACTGGGGCAGCAGTCGGCCATCGGCGCTGCTCATGTTCGCAGTCAGCGACGGTTCGCCGATCTATGAGATGGGCGGGTTCGTATTCCCCCGTGGCAGCCTGATCCTGTTCGCCGAGTGGTATACGGTCGCCAAGGACTCCGGCGGCAACGTCAAACCCAACGAGGGGCTGCGGCTGACCAACCAAGCGCTGGGCCATGGCATAGCGGACCTGTGCCGCGACAAGGAATGGTCTGGCTGTGTTGCCGACCCCGCCATCTTCGCTGAAATGGGCCGCGAGAGCATTTATGCCGAGATCAAGAAAGCCGCTGCCGAGCGCCGGCACAACCTCGTCTTCACCCGCGCGAACAACGACCGCGTGGGCGGCTGGCAACGCATGAGAGACATGCTGGAGAATGCCGCCACCGACCGCCCGGAGAAGCCCGGCCTGTGGGTGTTCAACACCTGCGTCAACTTCCTGCGCACGGTCCCGACGCTACAGCGCGACGAGAACAAGCCCGACGACGTGGACACGGATCAGGAAGATCATTGCCTGCATGGCGACACCTTGGTCGAGACGAGGCACGGCCCTGTCGCGATCAAGGATCTTGTCGGGACAAAAGGCGAAGTGCTCAGTATCGACGGCAAGTGGGAGCCTTACTGGCATTGCAGGCTTACTCGAAAGCAAGTTCCTGTCGTTTCTGTTCAGACTAAAGATGGTCGGACGATTGTATGCACAGAAGACCATCGAATTTTAACAAATAACGGATGGGTGAAGGCAAAGAATTTGTTAGGAAATTCTATTGTCGATGTCGCTGATTGTGCTATAATATCGCATGGCATCAGCGATGGCGGGACCAATGGAAGTAGTCGTAATCAGCGACACTATTCAAGAGTTCTTGGGAGCACGGTACTATCTTTGCGGCTTCTACTTTCAGAAGCGCGGAAAGCGTTTGCATCGCACGGTATGGGAAACGCTAAATGGATCGATCCCCAAGGGCTATCACGTTCATCATGTGGATGGGGACAGGTCAAACAACCAGCCGCAGAATTTGCAATTGATGCTTGGGACGGATCACCTGTCCGAACACATGGCCGACCCTGCGCGGAAAGAGATGGGGCGATCTCATCTGCCGAAGGCGCGGGATGGAGCGGCAGCGTGGCATCGTTCCGAGGAAGGCAGGAAGTGGCATGCGAAACACGCTCGGGAGAGCGGAGCCGTTTCAATCCAGACGAAGGTGACGAAGACGTGCGAGGTTTGTGGCGCCGAGTACGATGCGCTTTTGCTCCAATCAACGACATCACGCTTCTGTTCCAACGCCTGCAAATCCGCCTTTCGCCGGGCATCTGGCGTGGACAACGAGACGCGCAACTGTGCGGCTTGCGGCGCGGAGTTCCAAGCCAACAAGTACGCCAAGATCAAGACGTGCAGCCTGAAATGCGGATGGGTGGTGCGCAAGGCAGCGAAGTTGTTGCCATCCGGTCAGCAGGTGTAGCTGACGTTTACAATCTCGAAGTCGATGAGACCCATTGCTTCGCCGTAGCTGGGGGTCTCATCGTCCATAACTGCGGAGATGCGGCACGCTATGCCTGCAACAGTACGCCCAAGGTCATGACCGAAGGCAGGATGCGGCTCGGATGACCTACCGCCCCCAATTGACCGCCGCCCAGCCCGCCCCACTCGGCGGGCTTTTTCATGCCTGCAAGGACGCCGCCGAATGACGACCGACGACGGCACCTTCACGCTCTCCGTCACGACCACGCGCAAGGTCCGCGTCCAGTACAGCGTCGAGCATGGCTTCCACCACTTCACAGCCGCGAGGTTCCGGGGGCCGCCTACTACGCCAGGGACAAGGCCAAAGCCTACGCAGGCTTCGTTGCGCGCCTGAAGGAGCGGGTCAAATAATGCGGACGCTGCGTGAAGTCCTCTGGATCGCCGGGCTAATCGCGCTCGGCCTATACATCAGCTACCTATCGGCAGGCTGGGGGCATCCGACTGCTGTGTGGCTTTGGCGAGACATCCTTCATGTCTACCCGTAACATGATCGGCGGCGGTGGCGGTTTCGTCCGCCTGGAGACGGACCAGACGCCAATCCGCACGGTCCGGCTGACCCTGTGCGCCGTGTCGCTCTACGACGGCTGGGCCTGGACGGCGTTCCCCGATGGCTCCGGATACGGCGCGTTCCCGCACGACACTGACGACTACCGCGACCTCGCCCAGCGGCTCGGCTACGGCGGCGACACGATGGCGTACTGCTGGGAGCACGAGGTCTGCCACTCCTTCGTCTCGGAACGCATCAGCGGGCGCCCCTCGGCGATCCTGTGGGCATTGGCGCACGGTCGCCGCCACCCGGACAGCACGGTCTACGAGGAGGCGCTTGTGCAGGCGTTCCAGGGCTTCCTGCGCGGCGGCACCCCCATGACCGCCACCGCGCCCGATGTGGACTGGCACGCCCTGCGCCGCGATGCGCTGTGGCTGCTCGACCACGCCGCCGATCCGCTGCGCGATCCCGAAGCCGTCGCCCTCTGCCGGTAGCCATGCGCAGCCTCTGGCCGGTCCTGATCTTTACCGCCGCCGCTGCTGCTTTGGGCATTCCCGTGGGCATAGGACTCGCCGCCGGCTGGTTCTGCACCTGCGCCTGCCACTAATCACCGGAGCATTCCATGACGCTGAAGACCGTGACCGAACACAACTCGGCCCGCTACGACGCTTGGCGGGATGAAAACCGGACCGAGGCCGGCAAGCCTACCGGCATCGCCTGCCCGACCTGCGGCGAAGAACTCGCCTACATCAACGACTGCCTGCTCATGAGCTTTCCACCGCAGCGGCAGACGAAGTGCAGGCAGGGCCACCACCACCTCGTCGCCGCCTGACGGCCAGAAGCCACTGATCCACAAACAACCCGAGGACGTATCCGGACATGGACGCCGACGCCGAACACCTGCCCCTGGACGGCTTCTGGTTCTCCGCGCGAGGCGTGGGCCTGGAGGCATATCTGCTCGTCCGCCACGACGACTGCCCGGCGATCGAACGCTACCCGCTCTCCATGCCGACCAGCGCGATCCGGCAGGCGTACCGCGAGGCGCACCCACCCAAGGAATCCAGCGATGTATGATCCTGCACCAAAATTCGGCCGCTTGTTCGCGCCGGACATCCGGGATGGCAACCATCTCGTCCGGCAGATCAACCCGATGGCGGCGGTGGAGGCGGCCAATATCACGAACCGCTACCACGCTCTCGCCAAGAAGCGGTTCCGGAATCAGGAAGAGACCACGGCATGCACCGGCACCGCTATCCGCCACTACCTCGACGCCGGGCCGATCCAGAACCTCGGCGGTCCCGATTGGATGGAGTTCTACAGACTAAACCAGTTAAATGATGAGTGGGACGGGGAAGAACCTGCGTATTACGGCTCCAGCGTTCGGGCGTCGTTCAAGGTGGCGAAGAAGCTCGGGTTCATAAAGTCCTACGCCTGGGCCTACGATCTGGAAACAGCCATCAACCACATCCTGACCGAGAGCGGACTTGTGGCGGGCACGTCCTGGTTCACCGGCATGATGAGGACGGACAAGGACGGCTTCATCCATGCTGACGGTCGGCTGGTCGGCGGCCACGCATACTTCATCCGAGGGTGCAACCGAGAGAAGCGCTGCCCTGATGGTTCGCTGGGTGCCGTGCGCGGGGTCCAGTCGTGGGGACTTGACTGGGGCGATGGCGGGCAGTTCTGGCTGTCGTTCAAGGACTTCGATGCGCTGATCCGCGACCAAGGCGAATGCGCTGTCGCCTACGAAGCCAAAGCCCCCGCCACGACATGACGATCCCCCCGAGACGCCGCATCCGCCGCTGGCCGTCACGGGGGTCAGCCATCCTCTTCATCGCCGACGTCGTCATCGCGCTCGGCCTGATCGCCATCCTGCTCTGGAGTTTTTCATGACAGCCCTCGTAGACTGCCTTCACCGCATCGTCCGCGCCAAGCGTCCCGAAACCGCCGACGAGCGCATGGACCGCGAAGCCGTGTTCGCCCATCCCGAGACGATCGATTTGTTGTTCATCGCCGGGCGCCTCGCCATCAGCGACGACGCGGGCAGTGCCTATTGCGCCACCCACTTCGCCGCATCCGACCGTGAGTGGCCCGGCAAGCGCATCTGCCCGAACGACACGCTGACGCCCGGCAAGCTCTATAAGCGCATCAGCCCCGAGCCGCTGGCCGACGCTGACTTCGCCGTGCTCCGGTCCACCACACCGGACGGCAAGCCGACGATCACCCTGTCCTGCCCCAAGGCCGACATGGGCATCATGTTCGATGCCGGCACGCCGAGGTCCGTCATGCTGGAGCACTTCCGCACGGTCTACCAGCAGAGCCGCTCGCGCTTCCTGTCCTGCGTGCCCCCGGCGATCATGGTGGTGCCGTTTCATGACTGACTATACGGCGTCCATCTAGGGAGCGAGACATGGACAGCATTGATACCATGAAGCTAGGCATGTTCTGCGCGACTGCCTCGTTAAAGGCGGCGTTCCAAGCCATGAAAATCGCATCCGCAGACGTTGAACAATCCGAGCAGCATCGGCTGGGAGTTGTTCGAGGCATTGACCTCTGTCTTGAGGTGATTGCCGAGGTTGAAGCTGGTGCCGATAAGATGCTCGATGAGGTTCGTCAGGAATTGGGGCGGCCATGACTGACGACGGCTGCGAAGTTAACGAATGGGTGCCGATCACTACGCTCGCCTGCGTCTTCGAAACCCAACTCAACGTCGTCACCGGGGAAACCCGCCACCGCCGCCAAGCCATCCAGCCTGACTACTCCGGCTATCCGCAGGAGGTTATCGACGCGATGGCCGTGGAACGCCCCTGGACGTCGGGCCATCCGCCGACCGATTGACATGACCGCGCACACCGCCATCCCCGTCAGCGATCGTGACTTTCTGTGGTGGTTGGCGGAACGGCTTGTCAGCGAATACGGGCAGAAACGCAACGCCCAGGCCGTGGACCGCCTCGTCGCCATCGTCCAGGCCATGCCGGTCGACCAGAAGACAGTCTACATCAACGCTATGGCCGACGCAGGCAGCATGAACAGCCAGCACGACCGCGACTTCCTGCACGCGCTCGCCAACGTCTGCATCGCGCACCACCACGAGCCGCCGTACATGGCATTCATCGTGCGCCTGCGCGGCATCGCCAACGCAACGCCGATCTCGCGGATCTCCGCCTGAGCCTATCCGCCCCCCACCGCATCGCCAGAAGCGATGCAGCCTCGATTCCCTCGCAGGGACGGGGCCTTTCTTTTGCCTGAAAGTCCCGCCTCATGCCGGTAACGATTTGCCACCAGCAATCACGGTTGTTGCCGAGTAAGGCGGGCATAGAGTGCAGCGCGCTGCTCGGGGGTCATAGCTTCCAGTGCGGAGAGGAACGCGGACATGTAGGCGGGCATTTCCCAATGGCCGTTGAATTGCCTCGATATGGTGTTCGGCGCAATACCAAGCATGTCCGCCAACTGGGTCTGCGAAAGACCGAGGGCTTTCAGTCGAACTCTGTGCGGCGTGTCGTTGCTCATGCCGGACTTTCTCATAGGTCCGAAGATCAACGCAACGTAGATTATCGCGTTGCCCACAGAATCGACGTAGCGTATAATCCTGTCTGGTTAACAGGGTTGGATTTTGCTATGTCGAGGAAGCCGACTTCCGAGAATAACTTCGCTGTCGATCATCCATCGTTCGCGGATTTGTGGCACCCAGATAAGAACGGTTCATTGAAGCCATCCTGTGTGTTGACAGGTTCATCAGCCAAGGTGTGGTGGTTATGTTCATTCGGGCACGAGTATCAACGATCTCCGTACAATCAAGCTAAATACAAAGCCAGTTGCCCGTTCTGTTCTGGGAGATACGCCACCCCAGAAACTAGCCTGGAGGCGAAGCATCCTGAGGTTTCTCGGCAGTGGCATCCTTGCCGAAACAAAGACCTGCTCCCCGCAAATGTATTGCCATTGTCCAATAAGTCCGTTTGGTGGGTTTGTGATAGAGGGCATGAATACAAGGCGACAGTCTATCACAGGACAATGGGAACGGGTTGCCCATGTTGCTCAGGAAGAAAAGCATCTGAGGATGATAACCTTGCTGTAAGATTCCCCCAAGTCGCGGCGGAATGGCATCCAACAAAGAACGGAATGCTAACGCCATCTACCGTACGTCATGGGTCTGACTATCAGGCGTGGTGGCTGTGCCGCAAAGGTCATGTGTTCCAGTGTCGGGTTTATCTCAGGTCACACGGCGCGAAGTGCCCACACTGTGCTTTGGAAATACTCCGTGCCGAAAAATCGATAGCCGCGATGAATCCCGCGCTTGCATCTGAATGGCATCCAGAGAAGAACGGTGAGTTGACCCCTGATCAAGTACTTACTCACAGTCCGACAAAAATTTGGTGGATATGCGAGAGCGGGCATGAGTATCAAGCCGCTCCGCTATCGAGAAGGACTACGGGGTGTCCATTCTGTGCGGGTTGGGAACTAGCCGAAGGAGAATCCCTTGCCGATCTATTCCCATCTATTTCTGCGGAATGGCATCCAACACGGAATGGAGATCGACTTCCGAGCAGTGTTAGGCCGAGGTCAAGTGAAAACGCTTGGTGGATATGCCCGAATGGTCATTCGTTCCAGTGCTTGGTCCGCAACAGAACTCGATTGGGGGTGAACTGTGGTGTCTGCTGTGGTCGCCAGATTGATGGGACAAACAGCATCGCAACGGCAATGCCCCATATCCTTGACCAATGGGATTATGACAAAAATATCGGATTAGACCCCGCCCAGATATATTTCCGGAATAAAACTCTAGGGATTTGGTGGAAATGTGCGCAAGGCCATTCATGGAAAGTGAATGCCGGTTATCGTGCAAAAGGATCAAGTTGCCCACATTGCGTTCCGAAAACCTCAAAGATGGAAATATTCGCTTACTGCGAGGTCAAGAACGTTTTCCCTTCTGCCCGATGGAGAGCCAAGGTGGGGGGAATCGAAGCGGATATTCTGATTCCTGACATTCGGGTCGTTGTAGAGGTTGATGGTGTCTACTGGCATCGTGACCGGGCAGATAAAGATGGCGAAAAAAGCAAACGATTGCAGGACTTAGGATTCACCGTATACCGAATTCGAGAACATGGCTTGCCTATGCTGTCGGCCAGAGATGTTTCATGTCCCCTTGCGTCGTGCAATGCAACGGTGATCGGGCTTCTTTTCAAGAAGATGTTGGCATCCAAAGAAATACGAGGGGCCAAGAAAGCCCGTATGCTCGAATACATAGGAGACGATGAGCAGAAAAACGGACTCCTGTTCGATGAAATGGTTGATTCTATAAAACTAGGAAGGGCGCTTTTGCCAAAAGCATCAAAGCAACAGAATAGGAAAAATGATCAATGCCAGTAACAATTACACACCAAGATTTTGATCTTCATGAGCCGCAATGGCGCAGGATTGACGATGCCCTGGCCGGCAGGGACGCGGTTCTGCGCGCCACGGTCGATTACCTCCCAATGCTGGCCGGTCAGATCGACGATCCCCGTGCATACGAAGCCTACCAGAAGCGCGCGGTCTTCTTCGGCGCCACGGCGCGCACGCTGGAAGCGCTCGTCGGCGCGATCTTCCGCAAGGACCCGACGTGGACCGTCTCCGCGCAGCTTGAGAAGCGCATGGAGAACTTCGACGGGCGCGGCAACACGGTCTACACCTTCGCGCAGAAGGTCGTGAAGCACGTCATGTCCAAGGGCCGGTACGGCGTCCTCATCGACATGCCGCAGAAGCCCAACCCCGGCGATCCGACCACATACCTGCCGTTCTTCGCCGGGTATGCCGCGCAGAACATCCGCTCCTGGCGCATGCGCGAGTTCAACGGCGTGCCGAAGCTCGATCAGGTCATCCTCCAGGAGTGGGTGCAGCGGCCGGCGGATGACGGCTTCGGCTTCACGATGGCGATTCGTTACCGCGTGCTTGAACTGGACGAGGCGGGCTTCTACCGGGTTCGCGTATTCACGTCATCCGGCCCCGGCGATGGCGACTACACCGAGGAATCCGCCATCCAGCCGAAGCCCAACGGCAACCTGATCGACTACCTGCCGTTCGTGTTCTTCGGCCCCGGCGACCTGATGCCGGACGTGACCAAGCCGCCGCTGCTCGACCTCGCCGACACCAACCTCGCCATGTACCGGGCCAGCGCCGACCTGGAGAATGGGCGCCACTTCACGGCGCACTGCACGCCCTACATCACCGGCATCGACCAGCACGAAGAGAAGGTCTGGAAGATCGGCGGCGATAGCGTGTGGCAGCTTCCCGAGGGCTGCTCGGTCGGCATGCTGGAGTTCAGCGGCCAGGGGCTGACCTCGCTGGAGAACGGCGTCAACGAGAAGCGCGAGCAGATGGCGTTCCTCGGTGCGCGGTTGTTGAGGGACCAGAAGAAGGCGGCGGAGACGGCGGAGGCCCAGGAGATCCAGCAATCCGGCGAAAACGCCACGCTGGCCGCCGTGTCGAAGACGTGCAGCGACGGCTTCAAGAAGCTGCTCCAGATGGCCGAGGATTGGATCGGCACGAAGAAGGAAGCCGAGTTCGATCTGAACCAGGACTTCTTCAGCCGTGAGATGGACCCGGCGAAGCTGACGGCGCTCGTCTCTGCGCTCCAGGCGAATGCCATACCGCTCGACCATTTCTTGTGGAATTTGAAAGAGGGCGAACTCATGCCGCCGGACGCCACGGTGGAGGATGCCCGCGAACTGCTCGACATGGACGCCGCGCGCACCGCCGAGCTTCACCCCGACCCCGTCATCGTCGGTATCGAGCAGGATGCGGCCGATGCGGAAGCCGCCGCCGCCGAGGCGATCGACAAGGCCAAGCCCGCAGCCACCGCCGGCAAGGCCGAACAGAAGCCGCGCGAACCGGGAAAGCCGGTCGCGAAGCCCAAGGCACGCACCACGTAAGGGGTTAGCCTATGCCTAAGCGTAAGAAACCGCAGGTCGTCCGATTGGTGAATGATCTGATCATTCCCGCCGGGACGGTTTGTACCGTCGAACCGCCGTTCAAGCGGCAGACGTTGTGCGATTACGTTTCCGTGCTCATCAGCCACGGCAGGGACAGGACGAGCGAATGGACGATGCCGCTTGAGGACGCAGTAAGCTATGGGCTGGTCTCCGCGCCGGAGGACAAGCCATGAGCATCATCGCGTTCCCCGCCCACCGCGTAGTCCGCCGCCTGACGCAACAAGGCCAGCCGGTTTCCCCGCTGGCCCTGCTGTTCATCCCCGCCCGACTGTGGGTCGCGTCCGTAACATGGTGGATCGACGTGCTGTCCGGCGACGACCGGGAGATGACGGTCCACATCGGGCGGGTCAACGAGGATTAGAACCCGCCGCCGGAGTCACAGGACGATGACCCGCTGTCTGACGATGAACTGCTGCTGTCCGAATACGAAGAAGATGACGACGAGTGGCAGTCCGTGCTGGATGGTGCCGCTGCCGCCGCGTTGGATGAATACATTGCCGCCAACGCGGCATAGGTCGGCAGCATCTTGGCTTCATCGATCAGTTCGTCATAGGTCATCTCGGCCATCTGCCTCTTCACAGTCGGCCCGTACTTCAGGTCGTTGATCTCACGATGAAGCCGGTTGATCTCTTCGCGGTTTGCCATGTTCATGGCCTCTTGCCGACGAAGAGCTTCGTTCTCAGCCGTCAAGAGCGCGATCATGCTGTCCTTGTCGGCAGTCGATCTTCCGCCATGTGCATCGGCAGAAAAATGAGAAAGCAGCCACTTGAGCAGGGTCATTCGACGTTCCTTTTAGCCGCATGGTGTTTCGTCAGATCGTATGTCACCCGCGCCGCCGGCCCCCTGATGGGCTTGGCCCCGGTCATCCACCGGTAGACGCTCAACTGTGTCGTGAAGTAGTGCGGAGCGGCAAGCCCCGCCAACTCCCAATCCGTCACCGGGCCGAATGCCGTGTCGAGAACCCGGCGCAGTTCATCCAGCGAATATACGCGCGGCTTGGGCGGTTTCATGGTATTCGGTATCGCCTTGGCTCATGTTGCATAGTCCACTGGCCGGTCGAACTAAGTCGGATCAATGCCGCAATTCGGGCAATCTTACAACAGAGTCAACGCGCAGGTGAACACTCCGCCGCCCGAGGGCGCCGGCTTCTGAAGCAAGCTATGCGGCAACCCGCTGGCTTGACGCTCCAAGGCCCGCTCCTGGCCCCCTTGACCACGGGAATGCGCGATGCTTGATAACTTTTGCCGCGTGAACGTCTCGATCCTCAACCGTCCCGCAGCCTGGACAGTTGTGGATGCGGTCGCTCAGCGTCTTCGGCGTCACCAGTCCGCAGCAGTCGCATTCTTGGGAAGTCCCGCGCGGGTTGACCTTGACCACGACGCCACCGGCACCTTCCGCCTTGTAGCTCGTGAAAGAGATCAACTGACCCCATGCGGCATTGAGAACGGACTTGGCGAGTATGCCTCTTGCCAGTCCAGTGATGTTCAGATCCTCGAAGGCGATGTGAGAATAGCGGTTGACCAAGGTACGGGACAGCTTGTGCGCAAAGTCCCGCCGCTGGTTAGCCGTCCGGGCACTGTGACGCGCAAGGTTCCGCTTCGCCTTGAGCCTGCGCTTGCTCCCCGATTTGCATCGGGCAAGGGCACGCTGAAGACGACGCTGTTTCTTGGCCGATTTGGCAACCCACTTCGGCGTTGGCTCGGCATCCCCGTCCGACGTGGCGATCAGACTGGTCAGTCCGACATCAACGCCAATCACGGCTCCGAGCGGGTGAGGCCCGTAGGCGTCAGGAGTTTCGACTGCGAAGCAGATATACCACTTGCCGCAGGACCGGGAGATAATAGCCGCCAATACCTTGGCGTCGGGCGGGAGTTCTCGGTGCCACCTGACCTTGATCTCGCCGGGAATGCCAACAATGCCGAGTTTCTTGGATTTGCGGATTGTCAACCCGTCCCCAACCCGAAACTCGGCACTGTCCCATCGGCTCTTGGCTTGAAAGCGCGGAAATCCGCCTTTGCCATTCTTGACCCTGCCGAAGAACGCCTTGAATGCTTTGTCGAGGCGGCGGATGACTCGCTGTTCTGCGCTGAAGCTGTAGCTGGCGAGTCGCTCATCGACAGCACGAACTTCCTTCAACTCGTAGGACTGATCGTAGAAACTGAGCGTCTTTTTCCGGCGTTGGTAGGCTTCAATGCGCTGCTGGAGGCATGCGTTATAAAGTTCGCAGAAGCTGCCGAGCATGTCTGTCAGCCCGGCGACCTGCGCGTGGGTTGGATACAGGCGATATTTGTAGGACAGGACGGGCATCGGTCATTTTCTTTCGCGGTATTGATCAATGATCCTGCGGATCAATTCGGAAACTGTGACGCCCAACCTCTCAGCTTCCAGCTTGAGGAATTCGGCTTGAGGCTTGGTCAACGTGACCATCTGCCGTGGTGCGGTGCTCATGTGTTTCTGTATAGTATCACATGAGCACCATGTCAAGTCTCATACAGACCCTTTGGGCAATCGGCTTCCTCAGTCCACTGAAGGCGACATCCCCCTTGCCGGAGACGCAGTTGGTATGGTCCGGTAGATGCCGCCGTTGGAGCAGACGCGATAGTCGTAGAACCGGTCAGGTGCCGTATACGCCCGCAGATCGGCGCAAACGTGCTCCTGCCGAAACTGCGTGGCGATCTGGTCGCCCAGGTACGCGACGTCGAACGCTTCCGGATTCGGCGTCGTTACGCCCAGCACGGTTTCCCCGGTCGGACTCGGCTG
>ERZ501031.216-NODE-216-length-15534-cov-6.141094_pt1 | contig 15534 bp, 17 predicted proteins | sample MGYA00248843_ERZ501031 | MGnify/ENA primary metagenome ERZ501031 (study PRJEB25958, sample SAMN03398557) | human skin metagenome | study: EMG produced TPA metagenomics assembly of the Human Skin Microbiome Metagenome (human skin metagenome) data set. | reverse complement strand
ACAGGCGATTACTAAACTGGAAGAACTGAAATGACGGACAGGTCCATGCTGCAACGCCTGCGGCAAATCAGTATCAGTAGCAGTCTGCGCGGGGCATTTCTGACGGGGGCGTTGCTTACGCTGATTGTCAGCAGCGTAAGCCTCTATTCCTGGCATGAACAAAGTTCGCAGATCCGCTATTCGCTGGATGAGTATTTTCCGCGCATCCATGCGGCTTTTCTGATTGAAGGGAATCTCAACCTGGTGGTCGATCAGCTCAATGAATTTCTGCTGGCGCCAAATACCATGGTACGACTGCAGCTGCGCAACCAGATTATCCAGCATCTGGACAAAATAGAACGGCTAAGTCAGGGGTTGTCGCCGGCAGAACGCCAGCAGTTGGGGGTGATATTGCAGGACAGCCGCGCGCTGCTGGCGGAACTGGATCGCGTGCTCTACAACATGTTTCTGGTTCGTGAAAAGGTGGGAGAGCTTGCGGCGCGGATCGACTGGCTGCACGATGATTTCACCACCGAGCTGAATTCGCTGGTGCAGGATTTTACCTGGCAACAGGGAACGCTGCTCGATCAGATTGAAGCCCGACAGGGGGATGCGAGGCAGTATCTGAAACGCGCCCGGGAAGTGCAGAATGAACAGCAGCAGGTCTATACCCTGGCTCGTATTGAAAATCAGATCGTTGACGACCTGCGCGACAGGCTCAATGAACTGAAATCCGGGAATGATGACGGCATGCTGGTGGAGACGCATATCCGCTATCTTGAAAACCTGAAAAAAACGGCGGATGAAAATATCCGTGCGCTGGATGACTGGCCGAGCACCATTACCCTGCGACAAACGATAGATGAGCTGCTGGAAATTGGCATGGTGAAAAATAATATGCCGGATACCATGCGCGACTATGTTAGCGCGCAAAAAGCGCTCGTGGAAGCCAGCCGGTCCAGAGAAGCGACGCTGGGGCGCTTCAGAACGCTGCTGGAAGCCCAGCTTGGCAGCAGTCACCAGCAGATGCAGATGTTTAATCAGCGTATGGCGCAGATTGTCCGGGTCAGCGGCGGGTTAATCCTGGTGGCGACGCTGCTGGCGCTGCTGCTGGCATGGGGGCTGAACCATTATTTTATTCGCTCGCGGCTGGTGAAACGCTTTACCGCGCTGAATCAGGCGGTGGTGCAGATTGGTCTGGGCCGGACCGAGGCGACCATTCCGGTTTACGGGCGCGACGAGCTGGGACGTATTGCCGGTTTGCTTCGTCATACCCTGGGTCAGCTTAATGCGCAAAAACAGCAGCTGGAACAGGAGATTGGCGAGCGAAAAGCGATTGAGGCCGATCTGCGCGCCACGCAGGACGAGCTGATCCAGACCGCTAAACTGGCGGTGGTGGGGCAGACGATGACCACCCTGGCGCATGAGATTAATCAGCCGCTGAACGCGCTGTCGATGTATCTTTTTACGGCGGGAAGGGCGATCGAACAGGGACAGGCGGAGCAGGCGCGGACGACGTTAAGCAAAGCAGAAGGGCTGATCAACCGCATTGACGCGATTATCCGCTCCCTGCGCCAGTTTACCCGCCGCGCAGAACTGGAAACGCCGCTGCATCCGGTCGATTTGCGTCAGACGTTTACCGTGGCGTGGGAACTGCTGGCGATGCGTCATAAGCCTCAGCAGGGGACGCTGGTGATACCGGATGACACTGTCTGGATCCTGGGGGACGAAGTGCGCGTCCATCAGGTGCTGGTGAACGTGCTGTCCAATGCCCTCGACGCCTGCCCGCACGCCGCGCAAATCACCGTGAGCTGGCAAATCCAGGGCGGAAGGCTGTGCGTGTTGATTGCCGATAACGGCCCTGGCTGGCCTGCGGCCTTACTCCCTTCGCTGTTAAAGCCGTTCACTACCAGTAAAACCGTGGGGCTCGGAATAGGGCTTTCGATATGTGTTTCGCTGATGACGCAAATGGAAGGGGCGTTGCGCCTGGCGTCGACGTTTACACGCAGTGCCTGCGTGGTGCTGGAATTCAATTTGACGGATGTAAAAGATGTTGAGTAATAACTGTTCGATTCTGCTGATTGACGATGATGCCGATGTGCTGGATGCCTATACGCAGCTGCTTGAGCAAGCGGGGTATCATGTCAGTGCCTGTAATAATCCGTTTGATGCGCGGGAGCAGGTGCCGAAGGACTGGCCCGGCATCGTTTTAAGCGATGTCTGCATGCCCGGCTGCTCCGGTATCGATTTAATGACGTTGTTTCATCAGGATGACGATCTGCTGCCGATTCTGCTTATCACCGGTCACGGCGATGTGCCGATGGCGGTGGAGGCGGTGAAAAAAGGGGCCTGGGATTTCCTGCAAAAGCCGATCGATCCGGGCAAGCTGCTCACGCTGGTGGACGCCGCGCTGCGTCAGAGGCAATCGGTTATCGCCCGTCGCCAGTATTGTCAGCAAAAATTACAGGTTGAGCTTATTGGCCGCAGCCAATGGACGGTTCGGTATCGCCAGCGCCTTCAGCAGCTGGCAGAAACGGATATTGCGGTATGGCTTTACGGCGAGCCGGGAACCGGCCGCATGACCGGCGCGCGTTACCTGCACCAGTTAGGACGGCACGCTGAAGGTCCGTTTATCGCCTGCGAGCTGACTCCGGCTAACGCCCATACGCTTAATGAACTGATCGCCCAGGCCCAGGGCGGAACGCTGGTCTTAAGTCACCCCGAGCATCTGACTCACGAGCAACAGCATCAGTTGGTACAGCTGCAGAGTCATGAGAAGCGGCCTTTTCGCCTGATTGGTATTGGTAGCGCTTCGCTGGTGGAGTTGGCCGCCAGCAGCCAGATAGTGGCGGAACTCTATTACTGCTTCGCGATGACGCAAATTGGCTGCCAGCCTCTGTCAAAGCGACCTGATGATATCGAGCCGCTGTTTCATCACTATTTGCAAAAAACCTGTCAACGGCTGAATCATCCCGTCCCGGAGGTGGATGCTGGTCTGTTGAAGGGGATGATGCGCCGGGTGTGGCCAAATAACGTTCGCGAACTGGCGAACGCCGCCGAGCTGTTTGCAGTAGGGGTATTACCACTCGCAGAAACGGTTAATCCGCTGATGCACATTGGCGAGCCGACGCCGCTGGATCAGCGGGTTGAGGACGTCGAACGGCAGATCATCACCGAAGCGCTGAATATCCACCAGGGACGTATTAATGAGGTGGCGGAGTATCTGCTGATACCGCGTAAAAAACTTTATCTCAGAATGAAGAAGTATGGTCTGAATAAAGAGCACTACAAAGGGGTTTAGGGCATCTTGTCAGACGATGGTTGAAAATTATGAGGACAGATACAGATTATAAATGCCTTCAAGTCAGCAGAGGCGATTTATGTTATTGTGACTGCTTAAATTTCCTTAAAAGGTGTGACTGTTGAACATGCGAATATTGACTGTAGTTGATTATGATGAAATGTGGCCGGCTTTATTTGAGAACGAACGTACTCTGTTGCAGATGACGCTTGGTAAAGTGATATCCCGGATTCATCATATTGGTAGCACCTCGGTGCCTGGATTATCAGCTAAGCCAGTAATAGATATATTAATCGAAGTTGCTAATCTTGAAGAACTGGACAGTTTGAATCAGGCAATGGAGGGTGTAGGATATACTGTGCGTGGTGAAAACGGCATTTTAAATCGTAGGTACTTTACAAAAGGTGGAAATCAGCGTAGTCATCATATCCATGCGTTTGCCACCGGGGATGCTCAAATCATAAAACACCTGGCATTCCGTGATTACCTTATTAAACACAATGACGTAGCCATTCAGTACGCTTTAATGAAAAAAAGCGCGATGTTATTATGTGAAAATGACAGCCACCGATACAGCATTTATAAAGCGGATTTCATTCAGAAACATCTTCGTATGGCGCTTATTGATGCGGGTCACCTGGGCTAGCCTTCAAATAAACTACAACCCATGTTTTTTTTGTAATTTTTCACAGCGTTACCTCTTGTTTCTCCATTATTAGCAAACAGCACGCCTTGCAGACTCCCTGCGGCTTCCTGCAACTGAGCATTCTGAATAAGCGACGGGGCGATAAAGCCGATAACGCATCGTTCAGTATGGAGGCACTATTTCACAACCCCAGCGGCCTGGCCTCCTGTATGAACTCAATCAGAAGGCGAAGCCCGGTCGGCAATTGCCGGCGGCTTGAATAATAGATATGAAAACCTTCCTCCAGTGGGGACCATTCCGTAAGCACCAGACGGAGCCGTCCATCCTTGACATAGGGTGCAACAAGAGGTTCCGGAAAATACATCAGGCCAGCCCCGCCCAATACGGCCACCAGACCCGTTTCGGCATGATTGACCGTCACTGAGCCTGGCACTGTCATTTGGTATGTTTCGCCGTCTCGCGCAAGTTCCCAGCGATAAACCCGATCGTCACCGAGACGATTGCTGATGCAGCGATGGTGTAATAAATCATCCGGATGTTCAGGCGTTCCGTAGCGTTCCAGGTAATCAGGGGAGGCCGCGATAACCCAGCGAATATCGGCAGATAAACGCCGGGCAACCATGTCCTCCGGGACGGTGCCACCATAGCGGATGCCGGCATCGAAGCCCGCATCAGTCACGTCAACCATACGGTTGCTGGCCACAATATCGATTTCAATATCGGGATAGCGATCCATAAAAGCGGGCATGACCGGCGCAAGCAAAAGATTTGCCGCTTCAACGGCTGCATTGATGCGGATACGTCCGGTAGGGGTATTGCGATACCGGTTAAGCGATTCAAGCGCGCCTTCTATGGTGTCGAGAGGCTGAAGAACAGACTGAACCAGTTCCTCACCAGCTGCCGTAGGGGTGACGCTCTTGGTCGTGCGATTAAGCAGGCGAACTCCGAGCCGGGTTTCCAGTCCCTTCAGGGCATGACTCAGCGCTGATGCACTGACGCCTAATTCAATTGCCGCACGGCTGAAGCTGCGATGACGTGCAATCGCCATGAAATAAATAAGATCGGCAACATCAGCTCTGCTTATTTGCATACAGAATAGTTTTCCTTATGCGGCGTTAAAACCCGAATGCGTTGATGAAGAAATGATATACACCTTAGACCGATTAGGGCTAATCCATTGCTGAATTTTTTTCACAAGTCCATTCATGCACGTCCACTCACTGTACACGTTGTGCTTCGTTATTCTTGAAAATCATGCGCTCTGGCTGGTAGGCCAGGGCGGAACACTCATCTAACGGAGCCGTTTATGAACTATACGCATCTTGGCCGCACCGGCCTGAAAGTCAGCCGCCTTTGTCTCGGAACCATGAATTTTGGTGACGTCACCGACGAGAAGACCAGCGCCCGCATTCTGGATGAGGCGCTTGAGGCGGGTATCAATTTCATTGATACAGCAGACGTGTATGGCACTGAACAATCTCCCTATATCCAGCAAGGCTCGGGGCTGTCCGAGGAAATTATTGGTCGCTGGCTTCAGCAGGGTGGCCGCCGTGAACGCATCGTTCTGGCGACAAAAGTCTATCAGCCTATGGGACCGGGCCCGAACGATCGCCGGCTTTCTGCTTACCATATTCGCAAAGCCTGCGAGGACAGTTTGCGACGGCTTAAGACCGACCATATTGACGTCTATCAGATGCATCACATCGATCGTCATACGCCGTGGGAAGAGATCTGGCAGGCCATGGAACTGCTTGTTCAGCAGGGAAAGGTTCTTTATATCGGTAGCAGCAATTTCGCGGGCTGGGACATTGCGACTGCGCAGTCAGTCGCCACGGCCCGTCATTTCCTGGGCCTGGTCGCCGAGCAAAGTCTCTACAATCTGACTGCCCGCACCATTGAGCTGGAGGTCATTCCCGCATGCCGCCATTTTGGCCTGGGGTTGATCCCCTGGAGCCCGCTTGCCGGAGGGCTGCTTGGCGGCGTACTGAAAAAGATGGCAAGCGGGCGCCGTGCCAGGCCCGCGTTTGCCCGTCTAATCGAACAGTATCGTCCGCAGCTGGAAGCCTACGAGGGATTATGTGAGGACCTCGGCGAAACCCCCTCCGATGTGGCCCTGGCGTGGCTCCTGCAGAATCCTGTCGTTACCGCTCCACTGATTGGGCCTCGTACGGTCGAACAACTCCAGCAGGCGCTTCACGCAACGACAGTCACGCTATCAGACGACACCATGAGCTGTCTCGACGAAATCTGGCCCGGCCCCGGGGGAGAAGCGCCCCAGGCTTATGCCTGGTAATGACCAAATTAATGAATCCTTTCTTCGTTATAGGGAGTTCCAGTTTATGAGCAAGATGATGCATGACCAGCCTTCTGCTGCCGTACCCGCTTCCCGGGACCGGCGCAATTTTCTGATCGCCGGCGCCGGTCTGGCTTTGGCCGCAACCACCCTTGGCAGGAGCGGCGCCGTGATGGCGAAACCGGCTGGTCAGGACACGCCGAACGCCCCTTCGGATGCTGCTCCCGTCCGGAAGGAAACCTTAACCACGCGTAAACTCGGCTCGCTGGAGGTGTCCAGCATGGGACTCGGGTGCCTGCCGATGGTGGGTTATTACGGCGGAGGTCCGCGCGATCGTAAAGCCATGGTTTCGCTTATCCGGGCAGCCTTCGAACAAGGTATCACGTTCTTTGATACTGCCGAGGTCTACGGCCCCCATCTCAGTGAAGAATTTGTCGGGGAAGCACTGGCCCCTGTTCGCGATCGTGTGGTGATTGCCACCAAGTTCGGCTTCGGCGTGGAGGAGGGGAAGCCCACTTCCCTTAACAGCCATCCTGACCATATCCGCCGCGCCGTAGAAGGCTCGCTAAAGCGTCTGAAAACGGACCACATCGATCTTCTCTATCAGCATCGCCCCGATCCGAATGTGCCGATCGAGGATGTGGCGGAAACCGTGAAGGCGTTGATCCAGGAGGGTAAAGTGAAACACTGGGGACTGTCGGAAGCGAGTGCCAGGACAATTCGCCGCGCACATGCGGTACTCCCTGTGACTGCGGTGCAGAGTGAGTATGCCATGTGGTGGCGGGAACCGGAGACGCGGATATTTCCAACGCTCGAAGAGCTGGGTATCGGTTTCGTACCTTACTGCCCGACTGCCCGCAGCTTCCTTGCCGGAGCAGTCAATCCAAGCCAGCGGTTCGACAGCACCGATCGGCGGCATAACCTGCCACGCTTCCAGCCCGATGCCCTGGCCAAAAATATGGTGCTGCTTGAATTCGCGCAGTCGTGGGCCCGTCGCAAAAACACCACTCCGGTTCAGTTCGCGCTGGCCTGGGTGATGGCGCAGCGGCCCTGGATTGTCCCTATCCCGGGTACGACGCAATATCCGCACCTGATAGAAAACAGCGGCGCACCGCAAGTCCGGTTGACGGACAGCGAGCTACGCGAAATCGATGCGGCGCTTGCCAAAATCCCATTGCAGGGCGGTCGCGCCGATCCGTTTACCGAAAGTCAGTTTGATAAAAGTTAATACCTGCTGTCACAGGGAGACTGCAGGTGAAATCAATAAAGACGAGCAGGCAGCATTTCGGTGCACGGCCTTCAAACCAGTCGTGCGGGGAACCATCAATCTGAACAAGTTCTCCGAGGCAGTCACGCCGATATCTGGGTTGATGAACGCGGGGCCTGCGACGTGAATAAGGAACCCAGAGTCCATCCGCTGTCATCCATTTTCTGAGCGTTTCAACAGATACTGTGATGTTGTGGCGTTCGCGTAATTTTTCTGCGGCCAGTGTTGGTCCAAAGTCGCTGTAATGATCGTGAAGTAACGAAAGAACTCGCAGCTTCAGTGACTCAGGAAGCCTGTGATTACCAGGGCGTCCACGCCGAAGGTTTACCAATCCTGCGGCACCAGACTCACGAAAGCGGTTCATTAACCGCTGTGTCTGACGTTCGGTCAAAGCAAGCTGATGAGCAGCATCACGACGGCGCATACGTTTTTCAACAACTGATTGAATGACGTTGATCCGACTGATTTCTTTATCTGACATGGTCACAAGCATCCTGATGTCTCCATGGCCTGAGGATTGGATCCTTTATGCCAGAAAAAGTGACATCACTAAATGGGTTAAAAGTGACATTAGAATATGGGAGCTACAACATGAGTGCGTATAATGTGATCAGGGATTATGTAAAAAACACGCCTGCTAAAATACGGCCGCAGGCGTGTCTTTTGCATAATCCCCATTATGCGCAACTGCATTATCCTGAGAATATTTTTCCTCGGTCAATTTTTTTCGAGGACAGATCGTGGTCGAAAAAATATATAGCACGAATTGCCAACCCTGAAAAAAACACTTTTACATTATTATTAATTTAGCAAAAAGTGCTTTTCTTCCCACTACAGCACATCATTTTTTATTTTTTATCCTCAATTCTGTGCTCATTTATTCATTATTTCCCCACTACAGCACATGTACTTCCCACTACAGCACATCAAAAGCCTATCTGGTTCATAATAATTGACTCTGCCGCCAAAGTGGATATATATAACTTATTGAATCAAATCGATTTTAAATTTTTTGTATTTGTCAACATATTGGCTTGTTTTTTATTTATTGAATTGGTTGTTACTTTTTGATCTACTTCGATTATTGATTTCTGGAGAGCATTCAGATGTACGCATATGACGCCGACGACCCCCGTATGAGTAATACGGGGGTAGTACCAGACGATGACTTTGCCGCATTTTCTGCCGAACTGGTAATTGAGGGTTTTGATAATTCCGGATTTCATCTGCGCATCGGGGATTCATATTATTGTGCAAAAAATTCAGATGATCTGATCGCTGTTTGTATCGATTTTTTTGGTGGTGGTAATAATGACTATTATCGTTGACACACTCTCGTTTACATTTCAAATGTCCGCGCTCAGGGATTTGGCTGACTATTATTATCCTCGGGCCGTTGGATTCGGCCCGTGGCCGGTTCTGCCAGAATCTGGTGATAAGCATCAGTTTCAGGATCTGTGTTGCGCTGCTCTGGAGGACCGTGCTCGGTTTCTGTTCAGTGATTTTTTCGGGATGTCGTTATCGCCTGCTGCTGGTAGGGGGCGGCTAGGGTATTACGATCACTGTCGTATCACCGACCTGTCCGGGGTTGTCGAATTCGGCTATCTGGCGTTTGGTGGCAATCGGGACACGGTCCACTGTTATCTGAATGGGCACGCATGCAAAGAATTTTTTGAGAGAAAACAACCAGTTGAATTGCATCATTTTTTGACTGAGATTCTGGGTGTCTCTCGACTGAACCGGCTCGATCTAGCCTACGACGATTATTCTGGTGTAACCGGTTTTGACTCGGTTATCGCCGCATATGACCGCGATGCGTTTTATTGCGGAAAGGGCCCGAGACCCAAGATCACCACTATTCAAACCCGTTCTGGTAAAAACGATTTAGGATCAACGATTTATGTCGGATCTCGTCAGTCTCAGGTTTATTGGCGATCCTACGACAAAAACGCTGAGCAGGGGATAGTTAACCCCGTAACGCCGTGGTGGCGACACGAGGCAGAGCTAAAAAAAGTTTCAGTCGATTTATTATTGGATGTCTCGGCAGCTTATGCTGGATGCAACGATTATGCTCGAACACTGGCTGATTCTGAGCCCGTTCGTGTCCGCACAAAAATTGAAAAAACCTCGTCAACTCTGGATTCTCAGATTCGTTGGGGTCGGCGGCTAATCGGGAAAACTCTGAGGAGTTTGATAGATCTATTTGATGCGCCCACCGCTCTGGCACTACTAACTGCCGGGGAACGTGGTCGCCTGCACCTGACGCCGGGGGAGATTTCGACCTATCGAGCGGCCTTGCAATTATGATTAACTAAACGAGGTGATACAAATGACGATTTTAATTCGTGGAAAATTTCTCGGTGCCCGTAATCGCGAATACACTAATTCGCAGGGCAGTTTCTCGTTCTATGAGATCGGGGTTGAAAATTCCCGCCCTGATGGCTGGGGCGGCTCACAGTCAGTTCAGACAGTCATTCAGGTACCAAAAAAGCTCGTTGATTCTGGGATTCTAAATCGGGTTGCCTCATTACAGGGAAAAAACGTGGAGATCCCGATCTGGGCTGATGCCTATGTCGGAAAAAACGGCGCGGCGATAAAATATTTTTTGGAGAGCGATCAAATCGTAGAAATTAAATAGGGCGGGTGGCAAATGCTGAATTTTATTTTGTTCGGAATCGCTATTTTTTTGTTTAGTCGAGAGGGGCAAAAAAATATCTCACTATTTTTGCGCGCTCTGTGGGCGAATCGCTGGTGAAAATTGTTTTCGAGGATTCAGATTTTTATTCGCTAGAGGTTATAGAGATAGCAAAACAATTTTTGCTCTATTTCGACCGTTGCGATAACTGCGGCTGTGAGGGTTGCCCAGAGTGCAATTTTCTGGGTGTAATTCAGGTTAGGAATTCGGATGGCTCGGAGTGTTTCGATGAATGAAATTACTTTTGTTCTTCTGCTGTTTGTATTGGTGATGGCATTTACATTGATTCTCGTGTGGTCAGGAGTCGATCTCAGAGATGTGAGTGTCTGTAAGGGGTGAAATTTTGACTGACTACTCTGAATTTTTGCCATTTTATTTTTTTGCGCTGTCCACCGTTCTGGGTTTGTGGCTGGCGGCGCATTCAATCGGCGTGATTCTGCGCCTCGCGCGATTCGGCTAAAAAACCGAATTATATTTTTAATATCTATGGAGTTATACAAATGAGAAAACTTTTTTCACTGTCCGTTCTGTCTACCGCCATTCTGGCCCCGGCCGCCAGTTTTGCCGCCGAGGGGGATCTCGATCTCTCCAGTCTGACGGATTCATTCTCTGTCGCGCCAGTGATTACGGGGGTGTTGGCGATTGCAGGGGTTCTTCTAACTCTGTATGCCGCCATGCGCGGTGCCAAAATCGTTGTGGCGCTGGTTCGTGGCGGCTAAAAATAAAAAATATTTCAGGAGGGGTATTCCCCTCCTTGTTATTGAGGTGATTATGAGCTGGGAAATGATTTTTTTCATCTGGGGTCTGGTCTCGGCGTGGGCGATAATCGTTGGACTGAGAGGATTATGAAAAAAATTGTTTTGGGTTTGGGTTTGGGTATTTTTTTTATAATTCTGCCAACAATTAGTTATGCATTTTTACCATTGCTAATCGCAGGTGCCGATTATGCCGGTGCTGCCGCTCTGCGTACTGCGATTTCTCGGGGCGCGGCCCAACTCGCTGTTAGTGCTGCTGAGAGGCAAGTTTTGGAGAATGCAACAAAAACCGCATTAAATCAGTCAGTTAAGAGGTTGGTTGCAATGTCGCCAAACCCCACACGATTCCAATTGGCTACCGGTGCAATAACCTGGGCAGGCCTTGGTTCTGCTCTGCTCGATCTGGGCGATGAAATTTTTGGTGTTGACCAGAGTGCGGGTATTTCCTCCGGTGATTCTGCTGATAATGGCCGAAAATTCTATGTCGGGGCTGGTTCGGGCGGAACAAAACCATATTTTTCAGGTGATTACCCAGAAAGTCTGATTTATTCAGCGTATCGTTATCAGTCCTCCAACGGTCTCCTGCCCTGTAACAGCGCCAGTGGCTGCACGTATTCAGCCGGTTTTTCTGTTCTGAGTTCCAGCACTGGTTCGAGCGGCTCCACGTCGTATCAGATTCAGTACCAAAATTCTTATTTGACCAGCTCGGGTTCTACAGTCACGGTAGACCGAACGGCGAGCTACACAGTGCTACCTAACGCTAGTTACGATTCGTCTATCATGCCGCAATCAGCCGATATTACGGCTGAGCAGGAGGAGACGGCCAAAAACACCCCGCTGAATCCTCAACGGCTGGCCGATGTGGCCAATGCGCTGCTATTGGACGCCGCTAGTCAGTCCGATTATGCGGGGATTCCGGTGTCCAGTGCTAATCCGCTCGTAACAGCTACAGATTTCACTGATGCACTGACTGCTGTAGGGCGAACAGAGCCCACTAATGCCGAGTGGACTACTCCATGGGAGGATCTGGAAACAACTAGCGATACTGATACTGGTACAGATACAGGGACAGGGGGAGGGACTGATTCGGGGTCAGGCAGTGAGACTGCTACTGAACCAACGCTCGATAGTCCTCCTGACGGAAAAACTATTTTGTCGCCTCTGCTAAATATATTCCCATCCGATTGGGGTAATTTTTCGGTTGGTTCACGTGATGCAGTCTGTCCTGTCGGTGAGTTCGAGATATGGGATAAAAATTTCGTTATCGATTCTCATTGCGGGTTGATTGAACAGAATCGCGAACTGATAAAAATAATTTTTCTGATTGTCTGGGCCTTTTCGGCATTTCGTCGGGTACTGTCCGCATGATAGGGGTTGATTGATATGTTGGCTGCAATCTATGCCGCGCTGGGTTTTTTACTCCGCTCTGTCGTTATAAAATTTGTTTTTTTGTTCGGCCTTTTTTATATCGTTCAGGAATTCACACCTGTTTTGATCGATTTAATTGATGTCAGCCCGTTACCTGTGGCTGAATTGTTCGCGCAATTACCTGATTCTGTCTGGTTTTGGCTGAATTTGTTTCAGGTTCCTGCGGGTATTTCGATGATGGTGTCTGCAATTATTGCACGTTTTATAATTCGTCGAATTCCGGTTATTGGATAGCGGGGCGGTTATGGCAATTTCTGCATATGTCGGCGTTCCGGGGAGTGGTAAAAGTTTTGAGGTTGTCCGCAGTGTAATAATTCCCGCCGTTACTCAGGGGCGTAGGGTTGTATCAAATATATATGGCCTGAATGCTGAAAAGATTTATGATTATGTTCGCGATAATTATAAAAACGCTGATATTGGCGAGGTTTTGCTTGTTACAAATGAGCAGGTTCAGGACGAAAATTTTTTCCCCTATAAAAATTCAGATTCAGACGGGGTGAAAACCTATTGCCAGCCGGGGGATTTGATTTGTGTCGATGAGGCCTGGCGTATCTGGGCCTCTGACTCTAAAATGCCTAAAAACCATAGATCATTTTTGGCAGAACATCGTCATTTTGTTCATCCTGAAACTGGTGTGACCTGTGATTTGGTTGTTGCGAATCAGTCAATTACTAATCTGCCTCGATTTATTCGAGACAGAATAGAAATAACATTCAAAATGACTAAATTGAAAATGCTGGGCCTTAACTCCAGTTATCGCGTTGAAATTTATTCAGGTGCAAAACTGATTAAATCTGAGTTAACCAGCAAACGTAATTACAATTTTGATAAAAAAATATTTCCACTTTATCAGTCCTATGATGGTAACGGTCAGGAAAAAACAGTTGATAAGAGGCAGAGTATTTTTTCCTCCGGCCTGCTCTGGTTAGGCATTATTTTTTTTGCGGTTGTTGGTCTCTCGGGAGTTTGGTTTTTATGGGGGTTTTTTCATGGTGATGGGTTGGGGAAAAATGTTAATGACAAAACGGATTCAGCAGCGTTGACAGTTGATAGTGCTGTTCAGGCTAGAACTAATTCGAATTCTGTTCAGGTATCTGTATCGCGGCCAGTGGTTTCCAGGCAATGGCGTGTTATCGGTGTTATCAGGGATGAGGCGGGGCGTTTTGTTGTTTTGTCTGGTGCGGATGGGCGTCAGCGGGTCGAGCCAGCGGCGGGATTTATTATCAACGGTGCTGTAATTAGTGGTGTTTTAGATGGCGAGATTGTTACGACATGGTCAGGTTCAGGGGTGCAAAAATGAAAAAAACTGTTTTTCTTTCGTCAATGTTGCTGTTTCCCTTTTTTGTGGATGCTGCGGGATCAGGGGTGGATTTCGAACTCAAATCGACACCAGTACCTGATGCTCTGAGCGTTTTTTATACTCAAATTCTGAAAAAAACTTTTCGTTTGTCTCCCGATGTCGTGGCAATGACTAACAAAAATGTTTCTTTTCACCTGATGCCGGAGCAGGACGCTAGAAAATTTTTTATTGATTACATGGCTGATATCGGCGTTCAATCTAAAACAAAAAATGGTGTCGATTTCTACTATGTGCCCTCTCAATCAGCAGAAAAAACAGTTTTGCCCAAATTCAGTTACACCTATAGACCCCTGTATCGGTCTGTCGATTATCTGGCATCACAGATGAAATCATTAGCCAGTGACGGTGGTCAGTTCTCTGGAGGTGGTGAGAAAACGGCTGCTGACGTTTTGGTTTTTTACGGTACAAAAGCTGAGATCAGGCGGGTTTCTGAGGCGTTGCCATTGGTAGATATTCCGGCTGATGAGGTTCTGGTGTCCGGTTATGTTTATGAGGTCCAGAGTACGTCGAAAACGGGTTCAGGTCTGCAACTGGCTGTTAATTTATTGAATTCAAAACTAAATTTAAAGATTGGTGGCAGTTCAGCGAGAGGGTATGACAATTTTCTGAAAATACGCACCGGCTCTCTGAGTGCATTGGTTGAACTGTTTAACACGGATTCGAGATTTACGACGGTTTCGGCACCGACATTGCGGGCGCGTTCTGGTTCTCAGGCTGAATTTTCGGTTGGTAGTTCAACGCCGACGCTGGGAACTGTGAGTTATCAGGGGCAGTCAGCCGTTCAGTCTGTGAACTATAAGGATTCCGGGATTATTTTTAAAATTCTACCGCAGGTCAGATCTAGTGTTATCGACCTGAATCTGTCTCAGGAATTATCCAATTTCACCACTACTGATAATGGTGTTAACGAGTCTCCAACACTGATTAAACGGGCAATTTCTACTGATATCTCACTGAAAAATGGGGATATTATTCTGATTGGTGGTCTCGCTGATAACAAAAATACTGATACTAAAACGGGATTTTCGTTGTTTCCGTTTCTGACCAGCAAGGGTGGCGATTCAACAAGAACCGATATCGTTATTGTTTTACAGGTACGAAAAATCCGGTGACGCGCTCACCGCAGCGCGGGCGAGGAGGGCGCGTCACCGGATTTGGAGAACCGTATAATAATTTACGGCTATGTTTATTGCTTGTATGTCTCAACCAGAACATTATAGATAAAACGCCGGTCAGTGCCAGAATTCATTCTGGTGCTGTCCGGGGTTGGCCGAGCGTAGCGCTGGCAAAACATTTTATGAGGATACTGGGCTATGCAGCAGTTTTCAAAATTTGAGGTTTTGTCTCTGTCTGCTAAGATCTGCGATCGTTGCGGGCGTCGGGCTGAACTGGCGACCTCCGAATTTCAGGAGTTTCTGTCTGTAGACCGCGTTGCAGGTTATGGATCGGTTTTTGGTGACGGAGAGTGTCTGAGGCTGGATTTGTGTCAGCATTGTACAAAAACACTTTTGGGGGCGTGGATTCAATCAGGCAAAATTGCCTGATTGGGTGAACGACCCTGAGTTAGACGGGCTCAGGAAAACGAGTTCATTTTGCGGTAGTTTGCCGCAATCAGGTTATGAGCCGTCGCGCTACCGCAAAAATTCTACGTCCCATGTCATCGCAGTTCGGAACCGCTCAGCATAAATCGTTCACAAATCCATTATAGTGTGGCGTTGCAAGGAGAAAAAGTGTTTTGCTGTGTCGGTCGACTTTTGTCAAGGCTCAATTGAAATGTCCGTTATCCAGCTCAATTAAAATGACCACTTTG
>ERZ501031.215-NODE-215-length-15542-cov-6.139988_pt1 | contig 15542 bp, 13 predicted proteins | sample MGYA00248843_ERZ501031 | MGnify/ENA primary metagenome ERZ501031 (study PRJEB25958, sample SAMN03398557) | human skin metagenome | study: EMG produced TPA metagenomics assembly of the Human Skin Microbiome Metagenome (human skin metagenome) data set. | reverse complement strand
ACGCTCTTCCGATCTAGCCTGAGTATGCGCTATTTCCCGGCAAAAGGGAGTGAACGGAGAGAAATGGGCAAAAAATAACAAGGATTGGGCAACCCGGCCCGGTGAGCCTCCCCTATTGTAAGGACTCCACACACCAGAGAGGACCGAACATGACTAAAATTGCACTTATTACCGGCGCCAACCGCGGCCTTGGCCGTCAGACCGCACTGGATATCGCCCGCCAGGGTGGGGATGTCATCGTCACCTACCGCGGCAGTCTCGAACAGGCGGAAGCGGTGGTCGCCGACATCCGCGCCCTGGGCCGCAAGGCCATCGCCCTGCCGCTGGATATGGCGCAAACCGCCAGCTTCCCGGCCTTCGCCGACAGCCTCGGCAGCGCGCTGGCCAGCGTCTGGGGGCGGGCCACTTTCGACCACCTGATCAATAACGCAGGGCACGGCGAATTCGCCCCGCTGGCCGAAACGCGCGAAGCGCAGTTCGACGGGCTGTTTAACGTCCACGTTAAAGGGGTATTTTTCCTCGTACAAACCCTGCTGCCGCTGCTGGCAGACGGCGGGCGGATCGTTAACTTTTCCTCCGGGCTGACCCGCGTCTCCTATCCTGGCTTCTCCGCCTACGCCGCCGCCAAAGCGGCTGTGGAGATGCTGAGCGTGTACATGGCCCGCGAGCTGGGCGGGCGCGGCATCACCGTTAATACCATCGCCCCCGGCGCTATCGCCACCGATTTTGGCGGTGGGCTGGTGCGGGACGACGCAGAGGTAAACGCGCAGTTTGCCGCCATGACGGCGCTGGGACGGGTGGGCGTTCCCGAGGATATTGGGCCGATGATCGCCAGCCTGCTACGCGACGATAACCGCTGGGTGACCGCTCAGCGGATCGAGGTGTCGGGCGGACAAACCATCTGACGACTCAGGCTGGCAGGATGCGCTCCAGCGCCAGGCCTGCCAGCCGCACGGTCTCCAGAAGACGCGGCAGACTATCCCCTTCCCGCGCTTTCGCCGACAGGCCAAGCATCAGCGTATCCATATAGTCAGTCACCCGCAGCGCGTCCTGTGGGCGATGGCGGGCGATATACTGCTGGATTTTGGCTCTTGCCGCAGCATGCCATTCGCCTGCCGCCACCCGGGCATCAGCATCCTGACAATGTACCCCCTCCAGCACCAGGCAGCCGGCGGCGGCCGGATCGGCCACATAGCGGCGAGCCGCCTCCTGCAGTACGGCGATGAGCGACGCCGCCACCGGCTGGTCGTCTCGCAGCAGGGCATCGATGGGAATGGCCCCGGTCTGGCTGTAGCGCTGCAGGACGCGGGTATACAGCCCGAGCTTGCTGCCGAAAGCGGCATAAAAGCTCGGGGGATTGATGCCGAAAGCCTGGGTCAGATCGGCCACGCTCACCGCGTCGTAGCCTCGCGCGTGGAAGAGGCGTTGCGCCGTTTCAATGGCCTGTTCCGCATCAAACTGGCGGGGACGTCCCGGAGTACGCCCTTGTTTTGTAGTGTTCACTATATTAATCCTTGACAGCCTGTTTAGCCGCAGCATATTGTAATCATCACTACAATATCATGAGGTGTGGGATATGACAGCGTTTCACAACAAATCAGTGCTGGTTTTAGGCGGGAGTCGGGGAATTGGCGCGGCGATCGTCAGGCGTTTTGTCGCCGATGGCGCGTCGGTGGTGTTTAGCTATTCCGGTTCGCCGCAAGCGGCCGAGCGGCTGGCGGCAGAGACCGGCAGCACGGCGGTGCAGGCGGACAGCGCCGATCGCGATGCGGTGATAAGCCTGATCCGCGACAGCGGCCCGCTGGACGTGTTAGTGGTCAATGCCGGGATCGCGCTTTTCGGTGACGCTCTCGAGCAGGACAGCGATGCCATCGATCGCCTGTTCCGCATCAATATTCATGCCCCCTACCATGCCTCCGTCGAAGCGGCGCGCCGCATGCCGGAAGGCGGGCGCATTATTGTCATCGGCTCGGTCAATGGCGATCGCATGCCAGTGCCGGGAATGGCGGCCTATGCGCTCAGCAAATCGGCCCTGCAGGGGCTGGCGCGCGGCCTGGCGCGGGATTTTGGCCCGCGCGGCATCACGGTCAATGTCGTCCAGCCCGGCCCAATTGATACCGACGCCAACCCGGAGAACGGCCCGATGAAAGAGCTGATGCACAGCTTTATGGCCATTAAGCGCCATGGCCGTCCGGAAGAGGTGGCGGGAATGGTGGCGTGGCTGGCCGGTCCGGAGGCGTCGTTTGTCACTGGCGCCATGCACACCATCGACGGAGCGTTTGGCGCCTGATACCTCAGGGCGGCGATGCGCGCTTTGCACCGCCGCCGCGGGGACGTCATCGCCTGTCAGGGATCTTCAGGCCAGGCTGTCGACCGCCATAAAAAAGCGATCTTCGGTAAGCATAAGCCGCGCTTCCGGGGACTGGTGCGCCTTGCGGATCATCCAGCCCTCCTCCGGGGCCAGGCTCAGATAAAACACCTCCCGGGAGCCCGCGCCGTCGGGCGCCTCAAGACTCAGGGTCACGATCCCCTTTTCCACGCCATCCAACAACTGCTGCGGCACGATATTGACGCTGCGCTCGCCGTTTTGCAGACGAATGGCCGGGATATCGTAGCGGCAGATGCCGCTGTTGAGGCTGTAGCCAAGGGTACTCAGGTCGTGGAGATGGCGGGTCGAAATCACCACCTCAATACCGGTTCCATCAAACCACTGACTTATCTGCTGAGCCAGCGCCGCCATCTGCTGACGAAACCTGGCTATATCCGCGGCGGCCGACCCGTCGAGGGCCGCTGTCCGCCGCGGATTTTGCTGTTGCTGCAGTTTCTTAAAAAAACGTTCCCTCGCTGTCACGTTATCTCCCTGTGCTGTGATGAAACCGGTTGGGCTGGATGAAGATGGTTATCGCCCGTTCGCTGGTTACGAAGGTTGAGGGCGAACTGGCGCGATGGCCCCGCCGCAAATATTTGTTTTTTTTACGTTACTTCGCCGCTTCAGGCCTGAGCCGTAGCTGGTTGTGTTCGGCGGCGAAAATGCGCGGCTTGTCCGGATCCAATTCCTCACGCGCCAGCACCTGCTTCCAGGTATTTCTTTGTCTGTCCGGATGGCGGAACAGGCCGACAACCGCCACGAACGTCGCCTCCGCTTCCAGCTGCATATTCAGACTGGCGTCCCCTCCGGGACCGATCACCACATCGCGACTGGCGAGGAGATCGGCGGCGAGCAGAATATCCCCCTCCTCCAGCAGCTGCTGGTAAACCAGCCGGTCAAAGGTCTGGCGATCTTTAAGCTGATAGATGCGCACCACCACCGGTTCAGAGAGCGAGTGATTCTCTCTGGCATCGGTGTTGAGCGCTTCGCGCGCGGTAAAGTCCAGATGCAGCGTATTAATTTTCTTATAAAAAACGGCGTTGAAGGCAGACGTTGTTCCCTCCGAGACGCGCTGGGTGAGTCCGCATCCGCTCAGGCAAAGCGCAAGCAGGGGCAGCAGACAGGCGGTTTTAGTCAAACTTATACGTAACACGTCGGTTTCCTTGTAGAAAGGTGGCAGGCTGCAGGCCCGTATAGGTACCCAGCTCGGTGGTAAAGGTCTGAGGAATATCGCCCTCACTCTCGCCCACGCCCAGCACGCCGTTCATACCGAGCCAGAACGGCTCGTCCCCCAGCGGCGGGACAGCCAGCAGTCGGGTCGGCGCGGTCAGGGTGATGTTGGCCCGGAATCGCCAGCCGAGGTATACCCGCAGCAGGATGAGAAAGTCCCGAAACAGCGGGCCGTCAGGCTTCCAGCCCTGCGCCTCCGCGGGATTGTCGGTGGTAAGGGCGACGAGGAGCTGGCTGCTGGCATCCATCGCTTCGTCACCCAGCGGCGTATTGCCGTCCAGGAAGAAGTCGTCATCGCCGTAAAACCCCAGCGGCTGGCTGATCGCCACCGGACGCAGGCTGTACGGGCTCACCCTGACGGTGGTCTCCGGGGCCAGCAGGGTGACCAGCGCCTGGATCCCCTGCTGGGTTTTGCCCGGCTGACGCAGCACGCCGGTTAGCGCCAGAAAGCGCGACGCCGGCGAGGCGATATGCTGCGTCGTGCCGGGGATGCCCAGCCCCGCCAGGCCCAGTAGCGACTGCGAGAGACGATCGGTGCCGCCGGGCTCAAAGGTGGCGGGCCAGGAGTATTTCCGCCAGATGCGGTAAAACTGCGTCATGATCCGGTGGCTGAAGATATCCAGTAAGCCCTGCAGCGCTTCATGCCCTTCCCTGTGCTGGGCGATATCATCGAGATATGCCGTCGGGAGCGGCGAATCGACACCGTACAACCCCATAAAGGTGGTGCGAATGACCGGCGGCCTGCTGTCATCGGCCTCATCGTATTCCACGGCTTTCAGTTCGCTGGCGGGAAATCCCATTCCCGGATGCGGGTAAAAACGCACCGGATCGTCAGCCGGATGGCTGGTTCCTCCCATCAGCGGTTGGCCGGGACGCCGTTTTTCCAGAAGCTGGCAGAAGCGGTAAAAATTGATCCGCGGCAGGTCGGCCTCCAGTCGCGGGGTCAGCCGGGAATGCGGCGGCTGTGCTTCTCTTCCCATTCCAGTCGTTCTCCGGTTGGTTGCAGAATGATAATCAGGCGGTTGAACAAGTAGATGTCGGTGTAGAGCGCGAAGAAGCGGGTAAGCATCTCGCCAAACAGGCATATATCGCCTCGTCCGGCAAAGCCGTGACTGTCGAGGGTGACTTCAATCTGTACGCCGCGCACCAGATGGCCCTGTGCAAAGCGCTCTGTTGCGCGGTGCTTCACGTCGAGGATGGCTTCCAGACGCCGACGATTCATCTCGCTGTCGGTCCATTCATACAGCGCCAGGGTGCCGCGCAGGACCTCCGCGTTATCCATCAGGGAAAGAAAACTGCTGCCCAGATGGCTCAGCCCCCGCCAGTGAAAACGGTCCTGGGCGGGGGGATAGCACGGCAGCGTCGGCGCGCAGAGGTTACGCACTGCAATACTGGCGGAAGTGGTTTTCATCACCGTATCGAGCACGGTGCTCTGCAGCGCGCGACGCGGCAGCTGGCCGTTGGTTCCGGTGAGGGTCAGCGACAGGCTTTCATCTTCCGGTACGGTATGATTATCAAAGGCTTCTCCGCCGACGATAAGCCAGGTGTTGTACAGCCCGGAGGGGCCACGGCGCACCCGGGTATGATAGTAATAGTCCGCCGCGTCATGACGCATCATGCCGCCTTTGTGGCGAAAACTTGAGAACGGCGCGTAAACCTGCTGGTGTGAGGAGATCACGGAATCGACGGTGTAAATTTCGGTGTGGCCGTCCTGCACGCGCATCGGGCGCAGCGGGTATTCGGTCTGCAGGGAATTGATGGTCAGCGGATCGGACTCCAGCGGAAACAGGTTGATCACTGGCACGCAGTGCAGGCGCAGGTGCTTTTCGCTGAAGCGGAAGTCATGTTCCCAGCGTTCCGCCAGCACGACGTCGATTTCAAACCACGCCAGTCCGGCCGGAAAAACCACCGTCTCCAGCCCGCGCAGATCGATGAACATGAACTTTTCGCGGAAGGTAAAATACTCCAGCAGCAGCTGGTAACCGCGAAAACTGCGGCCATCTTCAGGCCAGAGGCCGTCATCCTCGCCAAATCCCAGCGCGCTGAAATACCCGTCCAGCGGCCTTCTGTCCACCTCATCGGGCATGCGCAGCCACATCCGGGCCACATTGAGGGTAAAGGCCTCGTGCATGGCGCAGGCCAGCGGCGCATCGGCGTTGCAGTACAGCGGGATATGACTGAGATCGACCCGGCGCCAGTCCGTCAGCTGGCTGCAGGTAAAGCGCAGCGTGATCACCGACCGGCCATCCGTATCGGTGGCCAGCTGGACGCGTTCCAGGGATAACGGCTGCAGAGCGATCGCTTTGGTGGTGGTGTACCGGCAGCGCGTGCCCTTTTCACCGATCGGCCGGGAAAGCACTTCAAAACCTTTGCCTATCGTCATCGATTCTTTCATTTCCGGCCAGTCGGGGGTGAACTCCACGACCGACATCGAGGGAATGGTACGTAAATAATGTGGCCACAGCAGACTGACCACGCCTTCGGTCAGCTCAGGCAGATCGTCATCGAGTTTCTCGCGCATGCGGCCCATCAGGAAGGCAAAACCTTCAAACAGGCGCTCGACAAAGGGGTCGCGAGCGCCCGCTTTGTCGAGATTGAGCATTGCCGCCTGCTCAGGATGAGCGCGGGCAAACTCTTCACCCGCTTCCAGCAGGTAGCGCATTTCAGCGTCGTAATAACGCAGGGTTAAATCGTCCATAAATCACCAGAATGAGTAATAGCTTTCAGATATGCAGAGAACCGCAGGTGCAGGGAGTGCAATGTGAATGATGCGTGAATTATGCGCACAGCACCGCGGCGCGAGCAGGATCCAGAGCGATGAGCCCGGCAAGCAATGACTCCATTTCTGGCAGCAAGCGATTTTTTTCTGCTTCACAGCGCCCGGCCTTGCCTCTGAGCAGCCGGAGTCGGCGGGCTTTGACCTCAAAGATAAGCTCCGGCTTCCATTGTTCGAGCGTCATTTCCCGGGCTCGGCTGTCGAGTTCCGCCAGCAGATGCAGCGCCATTTCATTTTTTCCGTACTGCTCGCTGACCCGCGCCATCAGTAAGCGCATCAGCCACCGATTGCGGCTGGTGGTATAGCCCGGCTGCGCCTGTAACCAGTTCAGCGCCGACTCAATACCTTCATCGTCCGCGCGGGTGAGCACTTCTGGCTCCAGCGACAGCACCTCATCAGCGGTGGTCGCCGCCATTACCGGCTCATCTTGCCATCCGGCCATCTCATCCAGGACACGTTCGTTAAGCCAGTTGAGCGTCACTTCATCGGCGAATGGCGTACCATCGTTAAACGCCAGGGTTTCCAGCCCCGGCAGACGAGCCAGCAGCCCTTTCATATCCCGGCACAGGATATCGGCCCGTACACTGTCAGCATCCAGTTTCAGCAACGCCTGCCAGGCGTACCACTGCACATCCAGCCATAGATGGCTGACGCCTTGCGCCAACAGCGTGTCCGTATGCTCCAGCAGTTCCGACCAGCTTTTCTGTAAATACAACCGCTTAAGATGGGCTTTACTCTCAGGCTTGGGAGGCAATAGCCGTGTCCGGCCGGAGGCATCCAGCGGCGGTAACTCCGTTAACGTATCCCAACGCACACTCTTCATCAGATGATGACCAGCCAGCCATCCGCCGGGACACTCACGCAGATATTTCGCCAGCACCTTAGCCTGATCGAGCAAATCACGACCTGACGTGACGGTATGCATTACCGGTGCGGTGTCCGTATGTTGGGGTAGCAGATCGTGTTCTTCGCGGCTGGTCTGCGGCACCAGACTGTGGGCTCCGCCGCTTTGCACCAGGCGGTTCTCCAGTATCTGATATAGCCCGGAAAGATCGGGGCGAGATGCTTCAGCCAAGCCGGAAAAAGTGTCTTCCGCCAGCAATAACGTCCCGATAATGACCTGCATAGTGGTCATGTCGACTTCCGGATAAAGAGACAGGCTGTCCGACATCCGGCGACTGCCAAGCCATTCCAGCGCTGATTTACAGCTACGTTCACGCTGGGGATGGAGCATAGCCCCAAACCGCTCAAGCATTGCCGCCAGCAGCGTAACGCCCTCCGCCAGACCGGTTTCACCATCCCGCTGCAGACGCGCCCACACGTAAAAGGTGATCACGCGCAGATCCTTGCAGGTCTGAGTCAGCAGTTTTTCTGCCAGCTGGCAAATCAGTACGGTATCGACACCGGAGATCTTATTGACCTCCTCGCGGATACGCTGAAAATCATCGTCATAGCCCGGATCGCTCCCGGTGGGCTGGCTATCACTGATTGGCGAAAGCCAGGACTGCCACTGCGCCTGACGTGACCGGGCCTGCTGGCGCAGTACGCTTTCATCCAACTGACTGGCGGCAACCAAATTTTGTAAAATACTCATAATTCCATCTCATCCATGTCACTATTCCCTACCCCCGTCGTCAGGGCCTGTGCGCTCTCAGCCGCATCGACAGTGAAAATCTGATCCGGCAGGGTCAATCCGCGCAGCGCCAGAAGCGCCAGCGGGCCACTCCCAAGCTGGGAGCGCAATACCCACTGCAGGGTGCGGCCATCCGGAGCGGAGAAGCTCATCATCCACTGGCTGCGATCCAGCGGATGGTGTTTACCCTGCTCCAGCCAGCGAATAAAACCCCAGGTACCGCTGTAGTCACCGAACAGGCGCGTGCCCGCATTGACGGTGGTCCAGGTCAGCAGAGTGCCGGGTTTATACGTCTCCCCCGGCCAGCGGAAAGTCTGCCAGTCGGCCATCTGATTGAAATAGCGCAGCTTTTGGCCGTCTATCGTCAGCTGTGTCTCGACAACCTCCGGGGCAGGCCTGGCCTGTAACTCAAAGCTGATCCCCTGGCTGCCGTCGGTGAAAAGAATGTCGGACAGCTGGCTTAGCTGGTTGATCGCGCGCAGAAAGGCCGGATTAAAGACCAGGCCGTGACTGTTGACCTTATCCGGCACCCATTGGCTGCCTTCTTTATGCAGGACACCGTTCAGCTCCGTCGTGAGAAAACGTTCGATTCGCCCGCTGTCTTTGCGCACAAACTCAGCCAGCATCGGCAGGGAGGCGTCGCTTTTGCTGGCGGCAAACGGAAAGCGTCCGTCAAAGGCGGTGTGCCAGTTGGTGACCACCGAGCGGCGCCATTTATCATTCAGACTGGCCGCCGACGGCAGAAGCACGGTTTCCCAGGCCTGAGTCAGCGGCTGCACAAACAGAGTATTACCGAAGCCACTCCACTCTTCGCCAAGGCTTGCCGAAATCAGGCTACCGTACTGTTGCGTGTCGGTCAGGTCGACGCTTTTCCCCTGGAAGACGGTCTGCGCCAGGGTCTGCATCATCTCCTGCGGATCGGAGGCATTCGCAACCTGCTGCAGGCGCAGGCGCACGCGGGTGATACGGGTCAGATAGGTTTGCAGGCTCAGGGTGCTATCGGCCGACATGACGTTGCTGCCCGTGTTTTTCCCCATCAGCTGGAGCAGTGGGCCGAACGTGTCATCCAGAGGCCCCTGCGGGCCGGCGGCCGACTGGTCGATGACCGGCTTGTCTTTCCCGCCCACCAGATCTTTGGCCGATTTAATAAGGCTGTCAGACAGCCCCTCCCTTTGTTGCCCCGCCTGCCCCTGCCAGGCAAGGGTATTCATCAGGGCAATCAGCGGCGACTGGCGGACATCGCTAATCAGCGTGAGCTGGTCGGTAACATCGGCGATATTGGTCGCCGGATTAAGTCGCAGACTGTTGAGAAAATTCAGCCAGCTGCCGGCGAAATCGGTGAAGTAGCGTCGGGTCAGACGCGCTTTCAGCGCCTCCGGCGACAGGTCTGTCGACACCGTTTTGCGCGAATCGCTCAGCACCCAGTCGATTTCCTCCCGGCGCGAGCTGGCTGCCTTATCAATGGCCTGCTGAATGCCGCCTTCCCATGCCTGGCGGGTAAACATCCCCGGGACCACTTCATCGGTGGTAAACAGGCGGCGCGCGTCGGTGCCACTGGTCATGTCTTCCAGCGACACATCGGCAAAATTACGACGCACGGATTTGAGCATGTTCTCATATAAGGTGCTTTCGGCATTGCGGCGACCTAGCTGCTGCAACAGAACCTGACGGCTCTGACTCACCCGTTGCGCATCCGGGATGATCTTCCACTCTGGCCGCTCGGGCAGCAGGGAGAGATAAAAGGCCCACAAATCCGGCGCCAGACTTTGCCACAGACCGGTCGAGATCCCCATTCGCGTCGGCTGGACCGTTTTCATGGTCTGCGCGAAAAATGCGCCATCGGCTTTATCCGGACGAGCCATCATCAGCCAGGCTTTCAGCTGGTCATAGCCCGGTTTCGCCAGCCTGGCTCGTTGGTCGCTATTGGGGGCGGAGTTGACCAGCGCGCTGAGCGCCTGCTGCAACGCGGCATTGGCCGGGTCACGTATCAGGCGATGATTCGCCACACCGTACCAGGGTAGGACGGCGTTTAATAGTTGCTGATGATGGTCCAGACCAAAGCGCCGATACCAGGGCGCTCCCTTCTGCCCATCGTGCACGAGACGGCCGGCCTCATTGCGCAGGGCATGGAGGGCCGTCAGTTGATAGTCAGAAACGGAGGGGTGGGCCACCAGGTCGCGGGCTTTTCCCGCTACCGAAGCAATCTGACTGTAATTGAGGGCAAAGGAGAGCAGCAGTCCCGCCGCCCACAGGCCGAGGATGGCCAGCAGACCGCACGCCAGGCCCCGCTCCCACGCCATTCCCACGTGATGCCCGCGTAAACGGCGGCAGTCATCGACGATTCCCAGCCAGGTGGCGGGCAGCGTCAGGAGATGAGGCTGGCCCGCAGGCGAGGTATCCGCCTCCTGATACGGATCTACGGTACGAGGCTCTGGCAGGCTAAACATCAGGCCTCGCAGCGCAAGCCGCTGCCGCGAGGCGGTCAGCCACGGCGCCAGCTGCCAGCGCCATTGCGCGATCCCCCCGTCGATAAGCTGCTGTCCCAGACGCAGCAGAAAGTCGTGGCGGGTCTCCTCCGCGATCTGGCGCATCCCATGCTCCCGCAGCGTGGGCAGCATCTGCGCAAGCTGACGGGCGACATCTTCCTCAGTGGCGCGCAACGGGAAGCTAACCCCTACCGCCTGCACCGCGCGGTCAGCCTGCGGCCACTCACTGTCGCACAGTTTCCATAACCAGACCGGGGCGGCATAGCCCAGCAGTTCGCTGATTTTTTCCAGCCCGTGCAGGTCGCTCTCGCTTATCTGCGGCGTCAGGGTGAGAGACGACGGCATCACCCGCACAATCCCGTCCAGAGGACGGCCACGGCGCAGCTTGCGCAGCGCGATGTATTTTTCTCGGTCAGGCTCCGATGCAAGGCTGCCGCCGTAAATCAGCACGGTGCGGTTGCCTTCAAGCCAGTGCTGCTGACGCAGGCCAGGCACCAGTTGTTCGATTGCCGCCTCGTCGCCGGTAACCAGCAGCAGGCGGACTTTGCGCCGCCAGCGCAGGCGGTAACGTGCGTGAAGGTGCTTTTTCAGCGGGGCATAAAGGGCTTCGCGCCCGGCGGGCCTGGTGGGTTGCCGCACAGGCGCTGCTGAAGGCTTAACCTTATCTTTTATCAGCAGTCGAAAGGCCATAAACCCCAGTACCAGCAGGCTGAGTGCCATCCCCCAGATAATAAAGCCCGTGGCGATAAGCGGGCGCAGCGTTTCCCACTGCGTGGCACGATCCATCGCCCACAGCCACCATGCCAGCCCGCCCAGGAGCACCAGAAGCGTGACCGCAGCAATACAGACGATAACCGTAGCCGCCACAGAGATAGCTGCAGGTTTATTGACGTTGTCCATCAGGTTTTACAATTCCAATTGCGAGGGTATTCAAGGGATCGCGGGCTAGCCAGCCACACGGTTGTTGGTAGTGCGCGGCGTAGATCGCCGCCAGCGACAGAACGGTCAAGCCTTCCATCTCGCCGATGTCTCCCCAACAGGCATCCTGGCGATACAGGTTGATATCCCAACCGCTGTGCGCCAGCGCTTCCAGCCCCGGCTGAAAAAACAGCGCACAGGCTTCCGGGGGGCCGCTCAGTTCGTTCTGCTCCAGCACACGAGCGGCTACAGCAGTCAGGGCCTCCCCTTTTTCTGCGCAATAGATTTCCCCCCTGGTCAGGTGCACCGGACCGTCCCGTCCGGCGAGCCACAGTACCGCAGACTCTCCGGCGGGTTGCACCGCCCCCGTCTGGGCGACAACCACCTGACATCCGGCGATAAGCACAGTGTCATGGGGGTCAGCTTCCGCCAGAGCGTGTGCTATCTCCGCGAGGCTGGCCTCCCCACGCCAGGCATCCGGGCGTGATGGTAGTGTCATCTGCGCAACAGTGAGGGTCATCTGTGCACGAAACGCCTGCCAGGCGAGCTCCGTTCCCTGCCAGTAGCAACGCAGCGGCGGCGTAAGCGTTCTTTCACTGCGCTGTCGTTGCCATTCCATCACCAGTAGTTCCGCCAGCCGTTTTTCGCGGGCGATAGCCTCAGAAACTGAAAGGTATGGCGCTCGCAGCGCCCTGCCGCCGCCCTCGTTCTCTTCCTCTGGCGGACGCTGGTGACGGCTTAGCACCCGCAGCCAGTCAGTGGTCGTTTTGCCCATGGGCCCCAGTAACAGACCTTCCTGTAACCCGATCGGCTGCCGATGCTCCGCCCACCATTGCTGTTGTTCGTATGCCACCAGTTGGTCATAGAACCTGGCGTTATGCACGCTCATGCGGTAGTACAGCAGCCGGATCAACCAGCCGGTACCTGCCAGCACCAGAGCCAACAGGATCCCGGTGGCGGCCAGGGCGCTTTTCCCTTCTGACGAGGCAAGTAAAGCGCTGACCCCGCCGCTAAGCAGGACCAGCAGGGCCGAAGCCGATAGCCACCTGGCCGTACCAGGCGGTCGCGCGTCTCCGTACGGGGGATACTCCGGTACCGGCCTCACTGATCAACCCCGCAGTCTGGGTTAGAGCTGACCAGCGTGCAGCCGCAGGCGCAGCGATGACCGTGCAGCGCAACCGGCTGGCCATCAATCGTGGTTCGTGCGCTGCCTTCAGCAATGGTCGTCATACCGTGTTTGTTACACTTGACCGGGTCGCCCTTGCAGGCGAACCCCAGACCAAAACACTGATAATGCCCCATCAGCACCCTGCCCCCATACTCCCGCAGGGTATCGCCTTTGCGAATGACTTTATTCATTGGATCCTCCTTATCCGCGTTCAGACCGTTGTCGTCAGAACGTCCTCCAGCCAGCTGGCCGGCAGCGCGGCTTGCCCCCGCGCCAGCTGCTCGTCCGCTTTCCGCGCCTTTTGCTGTGCGACAACGGTTCCCGGCTCGTGGGTAAATGCCCGCAGCTGCGCCCCTCCGGGCAGCTCCGGCAGCGCTTCCCCGGTTATCTTGTCCAGCACCGCCACCTCCAGCGAGCGCACGGCGCCTGTCGCAGCCAGCCCGGCCAGCTTGCCGGTCAGGCGCTTTTGCCGGAAACTGAGCACGACGCCCGCGGTCACGGTCGCAAAACCCACCAGGTCTCCGGCGAGCACCAGCGGCGAGAGTGGTTTACTGCAGCGCTCGCTGAAGTAAATCATCCGGTAGCGGAAGTAGCCGGTCCACATCTCGCGCGTGCCGAGCGCGGCATACATAAACCAGGCGCGTGAGTCATGCACCTGATCATCAAACAGCGCCCTCACCAGCCCGGCAGGCTGCTCCGCGTTGCTGGCCTCCCCGGCATAGGGAAAGAGGACGGCCACCCGGGCCTCTCCGTCACGCTTCATGCGCCGGTATTCCTGCGCTTCATCATCGGTATTCAGAATGAAAATCACCGGCTGCAGCACGGTATCCAGCACCAGCTGCGCCAGGTTATCCGGGATACGGTAACCGTCGTGGTAATCCTTTCCGAACTCCTTCGCCGCGTCGAACAGCTGGGTTTGATCCATCTTTGGGTCAAAATCCTTCACGCCCGGCTGCAGAACCAGCTCATCCATCCTGTCAGGAGGCTGGTTTGCTATCTGGTTCTGGCGAGCACTGAGCACCTTCTCCTGTTCTTTATCACGAATCACTTCTGCCGCCTTCCGCGCGGCAGGCAGCGCTTCGGTATTCTTGGCGCGCTGATAGAAGGGCATTTTCAGCATCGAGCCTCTGGCATAGCGGTCGATGCGCCAGGCGGTGATCCAGGCCATCTGCTCAGCAATGACGGTTTCCAGACTGCCGCCGGCGGCAGGTGGTTCGTAGTGAGAGGCTGCTTCTGGATCGAACGTTTTCGGCGTGGTTTGGCCCAGAGTGAGTTCGCGCCAGGCATTGAAGCGTGCACTTAAAACTTCAGATACAAAGAACTGAGAATCTAGATCAAGAGGAATGACTCTCCAACTTTGTGACTTAAATTTTTCAGGCAACGCCTGTTTAGGAACCTTTAACGGAGCGCCACAGTTAAACGCTGCTGAATACATGTCATGTAACACTATTTGAGACAACAAATGCCCATCATGTTCAGCATTCCCCTTCCCCTGGTCCCCCGGCGGATATCCTCCACCGATATCCGAGTGCATCCCCGGGTAAACCACCTCAGTGGCACAGGGCGGGTATTTGCCGTTTGCCCGGCGCACAGAGTCCAGCGGAAAGCAGAGACGCTGCTCATGCCCGGAGACCAGATGAACACATTTTTTTATCAGCCCGCCATAGGTTTCATCATCCGGCAGCTCCATCGTGCCGTCTGCCCAGGACATATGCCCGTCGGCAACCGGCACCACATGCGCCACCCCGACGGAGGCCACCGTATCCAGCAGCCCGAGAAACTCCACGCTGACGGGCAGCTGCATCCCGCCTGTCTGCAGGCACTGCGGCGGTTTTTCACCTTCCGCCGCCGGCGGGGGCAGCAGTTCGCTCAGCCAGCGCACAAAGGTGCGCGCCGCTGCCGCGCCGCGGGAAAAACCATAGACATACAGCTTGATGCCTGTCAGTTTCGGCTTGCCCGGCTCAGGCTGAATAATCAGGGGCTTCAAATCAGAGGCCAAATCATTCAGCAAACGAGTGAACTCTTCATAGCGGTTATGGCTGCCGCCAAACCACAGCCGGTTCCAGCTGGTGCTCATTTCTTTCAGTGAACGACGACTCTCTGCGGTGGTCAGCCATTTTTCGGTGGCACTAAACATCAGCACATCGATTATGCGCAGCAGCGCCCAGTTAATCCGATCCTCCCCCTTAACTGCCCCCACCAGACCCATGGTGGAATAGTCCGGGTCATTCACTTCCGGGAAGGGGGTGCCCACGCCGGGCATATAGAATTTAAAATATTTCCCGTCTCCCCCGCCGTCATCATCAAACAGCTTGCTCTGATCGTCAGACGGCACCCCGCCAGCCGTTCCCGTTCCAATAGTCGCCCGAAACAGCCGGGCGATATTGGTCGGATGTTTCGGGTTCGCGATAAAAAGTCATGATTTAAGTTATTGCCGGTACCATCGAAAAACAGACTGATATGCAGCGTCTTGCAGCACGGCGGATCCACGCGCCGTCCGGCAGCCAGGCACAGTTCCTGGTGATAGCGCCGCTCGTCGCTGTTCTGCTGATGGCAGTTCTGCCCAACCTGCAGCGCCCGGCCCGGCAGACGTCCCTGCGGCGGAAACGGCGGCGGGACCCAGGCGGCATGGGTTTCAGTTATTTCGGACATACGGCGGGCTCCTTCATCCTGACGGGCTCTTTTATCGGATAGTTCGCATTTCTCGGTGACCAGCAGCTGGTGGTCACCTTCACGTCATCGCAGGGTAAAAAGTGCACCGTAATGCCGCACACATCCTGGCCGTTATAGTCGGGCAGCGGGACAGTTTTGCTGTGCTGCCGATGACTGGCTTTTATTTTCTTTTCCCATTCAAGATATTTATTCCAGTTTTCATATCCCGGGAAATCATCAGTTGAAGCTTCCCCACTTTCCCAGTCAACGCGCACCGTCATACCCGGCGTCCAGCGGGCGGGCACGCTGAA
>ERZ501031.210-NODE-210-length-15830-cov-6.968558_pt1 | contig 15830 bp, 13 predicted proteins | sample MGYA00248843_ERZ501031 | MGnify/ENA primary metagenome ERZ501031 (study PRJEB25958, sample SAMN03398557) | human skin metagenome | study: EMG produced TPA metagenomics assembly of the Human Skin Microbiome Metagenome (human skin metagenome) data set. | reverse complement strand
TCCTTCGTTTCCATCCTGTACAGGCGCATCAAGCGCTTCGTCTCTGAGGAAGCCTCTGCCTCACTTCTACAAACAGCTTCTGACGGCGGTACCCATATGCTGCTAACTCGGCGACTGTTGACGACGGCCTCGGACATAGCCCGCCAGTCCAGAAGCGTCGGCCCTCTTTCATCTCGAAGTAGCATTCGGGACAGCACAGAGCGGCATGCCTCATCTGCGAACGAGTTCTCAAGCGACGAAGGGAGTGAGGACCGCAGGAACTGAGCCAAGCCCTGGACAGTCTCGAACCGCCCTGCCGGAACTTGGTTCCGAGGTGAGGGCTGGCACGACCCGCCTGCGAACAGACTCTCAGAATTCCAGACAGATCTTGCCGAAATGCCGTCCCGCTTCCTGATGCCGGAAGGCGTCGGCGATGTCGGCAAGCGGAAAGCTCCGGTCGATCGCTGGGCGCACGCCGTTGGCTTCGATTGCCCGCACCAGCTCCCGCTGATGGCGCCGGCTGCCGACGATCAGGCCCTGAAGGCGGGCTTGCTTGGCCATCAGCGCCGCCGTCGGGATCTCGCCCGCCCGGCCGGTGAGCACGCCGATCAGCGAGATGTGCCCGCCGACGCGCACCGCCGCGATCGACTGCGTCAGCGTTGCCGGCCCGCCGACCTCGACGACATGGTCAACGCCCCGTCCGCCGGTCCAGTCGCGCGCCCGGCTGCCCCAGTCCTCGTGCTGCCGGTAGTTGATCGTGTGATCGGCGCCCAGAGCGCGCGCCCGTTCCAGCTTCTCGTCGGACGAGGAAGTGGCGACGACCGTGGCTCCCATCATCTTCGAGTACTGAAGCGCGAAGATCGAGACGCCGCCGGTGCCGAGCACCAGCACGACGTCTCCCGCCTTCAACCCGCCATCGACCACCAGGGCGCGCCAGGCTGTCAGCCCGGCGGTGGTCAGCGTCGCCGCCTCCGCGTGGCCGTAGCCCCTGGGCGCCGAAGTGAACCAGCTCGCCGGCCGCACCACAGCCTCGCAGGCGTAGCCGTCGATACCGTCGCCGGGGGTGGACTTGAAATCTCCGATCGTGGCCGGACCGTCCTGCCAAGTCGGGAAGAAGCAGGAAACGACGGGATCGCCCTCCGCGAACTCCGTCACCCCGTCGCCCACGGCTTCCACGACGCCGGCGCCGTCCGACATCGGAATGCGTCCGTCCGCCGCCGGCATCCTGCCGGTCACGACGCCGTAGTCGTGATAATTGAGCGAACTCGCATGGACGCGGACCCGGATCTCGCCCGGACCGGGTTGGCCGGGATCGGGCATCTCGACCGATTGCAGCCGGTCGAGCCCACCCGGCGAGCGCAGAGCTATTCCTTTCATGTCTTTCACTGATCCTTTGAGATTTGAATTCACAAGCTTTCCGGGTCTCGTCGAGGCCTCAGGACAGCGGCGGAATTATCCGATCCTCGCGCAGCCGGCGGAACAGTCCCTCGAACATGTATTCCGTATCGATGCAGGCATGGAAGCCCGCCTGCCGCGCCTTGATCGTGCTGCTGATGTTGTCGAAGCCGCTGTTGAAGATGAAGTCGCCGAACTGCCACGAGGCGATCCTGTCGTAAGCGATCGGTTGCAGGCCGTATTTGGCGACCATGCCATCCCAAAGCGGCCCCTTGTCGGTCATGTAGGTGGCCAGCGGTGTCGGGACCGGATCGGCCCAGTCCATGCCGAACATGCGGGCGATCTTCGGCCATATATGCTGCCAGCGGAAGTAATCGCCGTTGGTGATGTTGAAGATTTCATTGCTTGCGGCCGGCGTCCGCCCCGCCCAGTCGGCGGCCTCCGCCAGTATATCGGCTGAACTGACCTGATACAGCGCTCGATACGCCGCCTCCGTTCCGGGAAAACGCAGCGGAATGCCGATTTCCTTCGATATGGCGGCATAAACGGCGATCACCATGGATAGGTTCATCGGATTGCCGACCGCGAAGCCGCAGACCGCCTCCGGCCGCAGCGCCGTGAAGGTCCAGTCCTTGCCCTTCTGGCGTTCGCGCAGCAGGTCTTCCTGATCGTAGTAGAAGTTGGGCGGCATCAGCCGCGGGTCGTCCTCGCGGGCGGGCGTCTTGAACGGGCCGAGGTCGGCGCCGTAAGCCTTGCCGCCCTGATAGAAGGTGATGTGCTGAAGCGTAGGCGAGCTTTCCTCGACCACGTCCAGCAGGTTCCGCAGGATGGCGACGTTGAGTTCGCTCTTCTCGGCCGCCGTCGGCTTCTCGATATAGGCGCCGAAGACGATATGGGAGACGTCGCGGATGCCGGACAGCGCTTCTCGGACCTGTTCTGGGCGGGTCAGGTCGACCGACACGGCTTCCACGCCCTCGATGGCCGGTTCGGTGCGCCGCGCCAGTCCGTAGACCTTGGTGTCGGGCTGGCCGGCAAGCCGGATGGCGGCGGCGCGTCCGATCACCCCATGGGAGCCGGTGACGATGATCTTGCGTTGCATGCGGGTTCTCCTGCGGTTTGCGCCACGGCAGAGGGAACCGTCGGGAGTCCATGGAGTTCCCGGCTCTACGCATTCCAAAGTCGCAACCCCACCGTCAGCTCCCGCTTTGGGATTCTCGGCCTGCCTGCCTTCTCCAGCCGAGCACGGCTTCGGCGGTCTGCCATATCTGATCGTGGTATGCCCAAGCCGTATGAGCGGTGGACGGCTCCGTCACGTGACGGTCTTCGGAATCATGACGGACAAAGTCAGGACTGGCAAGCACGCCAGCTAGCCGCCTGTCGGACTGGGGTTTCGCCGGCGAACTTTGAGTATGGTCACGCCGGAAGGACTGAAAGGGCAATTGGGACGATGATGGGGCATCGAAACCGCCAGCTCCGCGCCGCATTGGGCTGCAACCGCGCGGCGGGTGGGCCTGAGCCCGGTTGCCCGGCGTCATCCGGCCTTCGTCACCACCTCGGAATGGATGAGCATGCCGGATGCCGTCGTCATGGGCTTCGGCGTCGATCCCGCCCTGACCCGCGAGCGGCTTCGGCCCTATCTAGTCCGGGAGCAGCGCCTGAGCGAACACGACCCTTTACAAGGCATCGGCGTATTTCGCCGAGGCGGAGTTCGACCGCCCGTTCAGGAATGATCGCCTTCATCGAAGCGCATTGCCCCGTCCGCAGCGGCGCGATCGCCGGCACCTGCCGGGCTCGACGGCGTGGCTGGTCTGCGAGCAGCGCACCCCGGACGAGCGCCGATACTACCTGACCAACCACCCCGAGGGCACGCCGCTGGCGGTCCTGGCCGCCGATATCAAGGCCCGCTGGGTCTGCGAACAGGGGCACCAGCAGATGAAGGAGGAACTCGGCCTCGATCACCTGGAGTGTCGCAACTGGATGGCCCTACGCCACCACACGGTTCTCACCATGATCGCCCTGTGCTTCCTCCAGCACGTGCGGCTTGGGGGAAAAAAGGTGCGCCGACCCCGCTCCCGTCGGGCCGCCCCCACAACCAACCTTGCCCCAGGTGCGCCGCCAGATCGCAAGAGAGTTGTTCCGAACCCTGATACGATGTCCGTGCTGCAACACCCTCATTCCGCACTTACCCAAATATTTAGAATGACAAAGTAGTGCTAGGACTCTGTCTGCCTACAGCGGATTGCGTTAAATCTGGATCGCTTTGGAGCGTAATGTCGCCCAGCAATGCGAGGGCCACCAGTATGGGCGCTTCAGATTTAGCGCACGGCGCTGTAGAAGATCGAGGCTCGAGTCGCCTGCGACGTGATCAACCGCATGACCAGCGCCGGCATGCCGGTCTCTTGGAAGGTCGTCTGACATCTCCGGGAAAGAGCAACTTCTGTCCTCATCCTGATTTTCGCAATAAAGCCACGTGTATCTTATCACGCTGCAGTGCTCTTCAACGCTCAAGCACCGCCTTAACATGCGGCGCCAGGAACTGCCGCAGTAGGTACCGGACACCCTTTATCACCTGCTGCGTTTCAATACTGTGCCGATCACTCAGCGAGAGGCCACGTCCCAGTGCCAGCAGGAGATGGGCGGTGACTGCGGCGTCCAAGTCAGGATTGACCACTCCTAACCTCATCGCGTCGGACAGACGGTCGGTCAATCCTCGCATGAGGGCTTGGTCATGTCCATGCGCAATGGCCGCAACGTGCGGGTTGCGAGCCGATTCGGCCAGCACCTCGGCTCGGATCTCGCGCCCTAGACCGGGAAAGTCGTCCCGCACCTGCTCGGACACCGTCCTTTCCAGGGCCAAGACCAATCCGCCGGGATCACAGCCCAGTTCGTTGAGCAGCGACAGGTTGCGATGGAGATCCTCCTTGATGATGGCTTCTATGATCGCTTCCTTGTTTTCGAAGTAGTGATAAACGTTGCCAGGTCCCATCCCTGCCTCGGTACATATCTGAGCTATGGTGGCACCACGGAAGCCGTGCCGGGCGAAGCATTTCGTGGCAGCGTGCAGGATGCGGCGCCGGCGCTCCGCGGCTAGATTGGGGTCTGATGTCCGCACTTCTTGTTACTCCCTAGGCGCTACCGGGCGTCCTCACCCATGATCTTGGCGATATCCGTGCAGTGTTGTAACCCTGTATCATCTTCCTGGGAATTCGGGCGACGTCTGGCTTCTTCCTCAAAAGCAGGTTGCAATGCAGTCCCAACCGGTAGTGCGGGCTGGATGGCGAACTCGCCCTTGTCGGAACCGGTCGGCGTCCGCCTCCGCGCCATCCGATAAACTCCCCAGACCACTACGAGCCCCTGCGCCGCTGCCATCGCGAGCACGAGGCCCCAAGGTCCGGCCGCCGACATGGCCGCTCCGGAAGCGATCGGCCCAATCGTGGAGCCGATTCCTTGCAGCACAAGAAGACCGCCCGCTGCCGCCACGTAGTCTCCGGATGGAACCGTGTCGTTCACATGTGCGACCACGATCCCATAGGTTGGCATGACGCATGCGCCGAACAACAGCGAGCAGCCGGAGAGCAGCAGGATGTTCGCGTCACCCGGCAGCAGGATCGCGATTGCGACCACGACGATGGTTGCTATTGCCGCCATGCCGACAGCGACGGCTCGCCGATCCACGCTGTCAGAAATGCGTCCCAACGGCCATGACATGATAAAGCCACCGAGCGTCACGCTTGCCATGAAAATAGCAATGCTTGCATTGCCTATGCCTTGGGATTGTAGAAGAACCGGCGAAAGCGCGAAGAACGACGCCGTGGTGAAGCCGCACAGCACGGCGGCCACGACGCCGAAGGGCGATCCCCGGTAGAGGTGCCGAATATCGATGCGAGCCTCGCCCACGGCGTTGCGCGGCGCTGTCGCCTGCGACAGCGAGACGGGTACGAGTGCGAGCGCGATCACCGCCGCGATAAGGCAGAAGGCTGTGAAACCATCGGCATCGACGGCCGTCAGCGCCAGTTGGCCCACAATGCCCGCGATCAGCCCAACCATTCCATAGATGCTCAGCACTCGGCCACGGTTGCTCGGGGTCGCTTCGGCGTTCAGCCAGCTCTCAACCGTCATGAACAACCCGGCGAAGCAGAAGCCGGTAAGTGCCCGCGTCAAAAGCCAGGCGACAGGGTGGATTATCATGAGATGGAGCAGGGCGGCCGTCGACGCGATCGCTGCGAGAGCCGCGAAAGTACGCGTGTGGCCGACCCGGCGGATCAGTCGCCCCGCTTGCAACGATCCGGTGACCACTCCGGCCCAGAAGGCCGCGCCGATCAGCCCGATTGTCGTTGCCGAGAATCCCTCCAGGCCAGCCCGGACACTCAGGAGCGTCCCCTGAAGGGTGTTGCCCATTTGCATGAGCCCATAGCCGAACAACAGGGCAGTGAGCGTGGCCAAGGTGGTTTGAAGTGTCGTCGACATGGCGGACTCCGGAAAATAGTCGATTGTTGATCGGGCTGGCACCACTGGATCGACTTACCGGGAGGCAACCGCTCCCCGTTTTCAGACAATTTGAAAAGGTGATCCCATAATCATTCGCGGGGTGGATTGCCGTTCACCTGGACACCCCGCGCGATCACGGATGCATAACGGACCAGTTCGTATTCGAAGGGAGATCCTGTGGAGTGATAGCGGAAGGGAACCCGGTAACGAGTGTCAATAGGCTGCAATCCATATTGAACGACGTCATAGGTTGGATTGTCCGTTATCGAACTGGGAATGACGAGTGCAAAGGTCGCCCGGTCCACCGCCGTCCCGACCGTGTCGCGCAGGTTGGATGGTCCGAGGGCGGGCAGCACCAGGTAGGGACCTGTGTCCAGACCCCAGGTGCCCAGAGTCTGGCCAAAGTCAGCCTTCTGGCGCGGAACGCCGAGTTCGGTGGCGACGTCAAACAAACCGAGAAGCCCGACCGTCGAGTTGATCATGAAACGGCCTATGGTGGGGCTTGCCTTGTCCGGGTTCGCTTGAAGCACCGAGTTGGTGAAGATGGCGATCTCGCCCAGGTTCTGGAAGAACGCGGACACCCTGCGGCGCAGGATGCCGGGAACGACTTCCTCGTAGGTGTCCACGATCGGAAGAAGGACGTACCGGTCGAGCTGGGCATTGAACTTGTAGATGCGGCGGTTGGCGCCTTCCAGTGGGTCCGAAACGCGCAGGACGTCGCGAGCCTGGGAGGGCCTAGCCGAAACCGTCGTCAGGCTTCTGCTGGGAGGCTCATACTGCTCGGTGCCGCTGGACGAGGCACATCCGCCGGTCGCCAGCATGAGGATCAGGGACAGATACAGGATGATGCACCGGGGCATGTTGCGCCTCATCGGGAAAAGAAGTCGGCAATGAAAGCGGTGACGGCGCGGTGTTGCAGGTTGCCCATATGGCCCCCACTGGGAAAGACGTGAGTGCGGGGGCCGAACAGCCGGAGGAGTTCGTCCAGGTCCCCCGGCGCCAGGATGACGTCGTCCCGGTTCGTCATCAACCAGATCCGATCGTCGCGCGACAACCACTCGCCGATGCTGGAGAGGCTGGTCCGGGCGAGCAGATCCTGCCGCGAGCTTCCGGGTTCCCAGCGCAAATAGGTGTCCGAGAACATATCGCGGAAATAGTCGAGCAGGCTCGTGCGCAGCGCGACCGCTAGGTAGTCCGACAGGGGTGTCGAGGACAGGAAGGGGCGGTTCCGGGGAAAGATGTACCCGGCGTTGGTCATCACATCCGAGGTGAAGATCAGGTTCGCTGCGGACAGCCGGAAGGACAGGCCGATCGCCGTGGCTAAGCGGTTGTCGGAGGGGCGTAGCCGCCGGTACGCCTCGACCGTGAAATCCGGGTCCTGGAAATCGAGGGCGTCGGTGCCTCCCTGGGAAGCCAGCCTGGCGATCGCCTGATCCAGGAAAGCATCAAGTCCATCGATCCCGTTTGGCAGCCCGCGCACCAGCATGGCGTCGATCTCCCTGACAGAGCGGTGAAGGCTGAGGGGTGGGTTGATCAGGAGGACGCGCTCAAACCCGAAGCCCGCCAATTCATCGTCGAGCTTCGCGACATATGCGGCATGCCAGGCGCCCAGGCTGTAACCGGTCAGATAATATTGGGAGATGCCGACGGATCTTCGCAGCCGGCCGTCGATCAGGCGCATGACGTTGTGCAGGTCGGCTGCGTCCGTCGCCGGATATCCCGGCAGTCGGGTGGCGCTGGCATTCACGATGAAGTTCGCGTGTGTCGGCGATGGGAGAAGGACCACGTGCATCCCGGCTCGGTACAGGATCTGGCCCAAAGTCCTCATATGGCGGGATTGGTCGTTGGCTCCCGTGCCCGCGATCACGAATACGAGCGGCGCTTCATGGTCGTGGAGGAGCGTCGAATAGTGCAGGCGGTCATTGTACCAGAACCCTTCGGGTACCTCTCTATCCTCGAAGACCATAAGGTCCCGGCGCTCGATCTCCACCGCGGGCAGATCGGCCTGCAATGCCTGAGGCGTGCCCAGCACCGTCGCCGCCCAGGGGTTGTCGAAGGGATAGTCGTAAGTGACGGCGGCGCCAGCGTCCGGAGCGGCCCCGTGCGGTGGCGGAAGTTGAGCGCAACCGACCGCGAAGAGCAGGCAAAGTGCCACGGATACGACCCTGGCCGATACGATAGGGCGACACAGCAACCGCGTGGCCTCCTCCGCGGTGCTACCGAGCAGGCGAGTCGTTCGACGCCTGCAAGACCTTCCAGGTAGGCCCATCTCACCCCCAAGCTGCGGGCCGCCCGCTGGCCCTGAGCGCGATTAATGGAATAAACGCTCCATTATTCATTGATACAACGACCAGGTGGCGCATATGTTCCATGCCGGAAACTCGAACCGTGAGGCTGGGATCGCCTGTCCGACAGGTTCAGCTTCCCGTGCTGATGAGATCGCGGTCCCGCGGCAGGAAGAGGCCTTCCAGAAGGGCGAGGAAGCCAAGCGCCGCGGTGGCGCCGCCAATCGTGAGCATCAGGCGTTCAAAACCGGCCTCGAGAGGATTGCTCGTCGTCAGCGAGTTGACCGCGAGCACGGCCATGACCGAGTAGCCGACCTGGTAGGTATTGGCCGAGAGCGGCCCGCTCACCATCCGACTCGCGAACCATAAGCCGCCAAGGAAGAGCACGCAGGCCAGCACCGCCATGTGCGCCATGTACGAGAACACAACGACGATGGCCATGGCGACCACGCCGCCCAGCGCCGTTCCCAAAATGCGCTCCCGGGCCTGCGTTCGCTGATGCTCCCGCTCCGGGTATGCCAGGACGAGGATGGCGATGATCAGATAGATCATGTTCGCCATGTCAACGAACAGGTAGAAGGCCAGCAGCAACGGGGCCAGGACCATCAGCCGTAGAAGCGCCTGCACCTTGGGCCGCTCCACGTCCGGTGTGTAGGGCTCCGGCTCATAGATCACGCGCGTCCGCGGCGGCAGCACTAAGTAGAGCACGGGGATCAGCACCGCCGAGATCAGGGCCGTGCTCGTGAAGGCATCCCGCATGGCATAGAGGCCCTCCAGCGGGCCGAGGGACAGCAGCCCCAGGAGGTTGGGCAGGACCAGCAGCATGATGCCGAGCTGGTTGCCCGTTTTCATGAGGAAGTAAAAGGCGAAGTAGTTGACGGCCAGCATCACGGTGATGAACACGAACATCTCGTGTCGCGTCGCGGCTGCGAGTTCCGCGGCCACCCACGCCAGTACGACGATGACGGCGGCACCGCCAAGAACCTTGCCCGGGTTGAAGGCGCCCCGCTGACCCGCAAGCAGCGAGACCAGCAGCGCTGGCACGATTATCGGCGGACTGACGTTCAGGAAGTCCGCCAGCGCGATGGACAGGGTAACCCCGGCGGCGGTGCGGATGGCGAAGAGGGGATCGTCGGCGAGGGTGGGGCGGGGGGGCGGCAACACGTCCGGCCTCCTCAGTACAGGTACGAGACGACGGAGCTGAGCCGCATCAGGCCTTCGGCAATCCACGCCAGGATGCCCGTTTCACCATCGGCGAAGACGACTACCTCGGCCTGCGAGCCAACGCGTAGCTTGCGTGGGAGTTCCTGCTCCTGCCCCGGATCAAGGCGAATGCGGACCGGGATCCGTCGCGCGGGCTCGAACCAGCGGGTGTCCGTGGCGGGTTGCGGCAAGCCGTCGACGCTGGTCCGCCCTGTGGCGATGCCCCAAGCGATACTCTCGACATTACCCTTGTAGATACGTCCGGGCGCCACGTCGAAGAGGATCTCGACGGGGTCACCAGGGTCCAGGTTCGCCAGCTGGTTTTCACGGAAATCCGCGACGACCCAGTAGGACTGTGGGTCGATGAAAGTCATCAGCGGCTGCCCGGCCGTGGCGTACTGGCCTTCGGTCAGTGACAGGTTGGTGATGAAGCCGTCGGACGGTGCGGTCATGGTCGTATAAAGGAGGTTCAGCTGCGCCTGCTCCAGCGCCGCTGTCGCACTCAGAACCTGAGGGTTGTTGGCGCCGGTCGGTCCCAGCGCCTGCCGCGCCTGTTCCAGCTCAGCCTCGGCGGCTTGCAGTCCGGCCTCCGCCTGAGCAAGTTCGGAGCGCGACTGATCGGCCCGTGCCGCCGCGTAGATGCCCCTTTCGACCAATTCGAGGGTTCGGGCGGTCGCGGCGCGTACATTGTTCAAGTCGGCCCGTGCCCGGGAGACTTGAGCCTGCGCTGCCGATACTCCTGCTGCCGAGGCTCCCGTCTGCTGGGTGGCCTGCGCCAGAGCAGCCTCCGCCTGCTCAACCGCCAGCTCGTAAGTCCCCCGATCCATCCGGGCAAGCGGCTGTCCGGCCCGGACACTGGAGTTGTCGAGGGCGAGCACTTCGACCACTGGTGCCGACACCCGGGGAGCGATCTGCGCAACGTAGGCCGCCATTGAAGCTGAACTGGAGTACGGCGTCCAGCGATCCGCCGTGCTGTACCAGGCGACCAGAGTAACCAGGAGGACGGCGAACGCCAGGGCCACGTGCTTTGTTGGGTTCCGGGTTGCTTCGTGAGCGGACGGCGTTTCTGCGCGTGCCGTTGCCGAAGAGCGCGCACCGACATCCATAGGACCGGCAGGCTTCTTGCGGCGGTCCCTTTGCTCTCCGTTGACCGGTGTCACTTCAGCCATCGTGCTTGGTTCTCTCTTTTTGTCGCGGTCGCTACTCCCGTCGTGTAGGCGGCCGTGGTCTAAGTCATTTCTGAAGGGCGACACTGATGTCATGCGCCAAGTCACGCAGCATCATGCTCAAGGCGGCGGCGACCTGATCGGGATCCAAAGGTGTTTCCAGAGGCTTACGAACCTCGGTTCTGCCGAAGCGAAACGGTCGGCCCTCCGGACCGTAGATCCGCCATCGGGCTTCGAGCACCGCTTGCCCGTCTTCTTCCGCCTCGAACCGGTCCAGATCCACTTCCACCGTGTTGCTGGGGTCCAACTCGACCCGAACTGGTATCTGAAGCACCTCGGCACCGTCCAGGGCGGCGTTGAGATTGCGCAGCAGGGTCTGGTTGATCATCAATTCCAGCGTGCCGCCCCAGCGGTCGTATTCCAGGGCATCCAAACGGTTGCCGGATGTCCGCACCACGATCTCGGGCCGGCGCAGGTAATCCGGGACAACGACGCTTTCCAGCCCGATCACCCAGCCCGGTTTGGCCGCCGCGGCGGGTGGCCTGGGCGGGGCGGCGGTCAGGGTGTAAAGGCGGCTCGGCTCGGACCCGGTGCAGCCCGCGACCAGCAGAAGGGAAACCAGGAGGCTCATCAGGAGAGTGGGGGATCTCATCATCGTTTGCCTTGGATCAGGGCCTCGGGGTGGCGTTCGAGATAGTCGGCGAAGACCCGGATAGACCGCGCCGCCGTGGCCAGTTCCCGCAGCAGACCGTTCATGTCCTGGACCACGGGCTGGGCCGAACCGATCACCTTGTTGGTCGACTTCAGGGTAGTCTCGGCTTCGCTGCCGATCGCCGCCACGCTCTCCGACGCCTGGCGCAGGGCGCGGATCATCGGGCCAGCCTCGCCGCTGACCGTCCGCATGGTTTTGTCGAGTTCGACGAGAGTAGTGCTCAGCGATGCCATCGCCTGCGTGGTGGCGGGACCTCCGAGCAGGGATCCCGCCGAGTGGACCGCCGCGCGCAACTCTTCAACCGTCTCGCCGATGGGGGCCTTGGCGAGCGAGTCCATCAGCCCAGTCAGCGACCGGGTGGCGGTGTCCAGCACGTTCGGCTCGGCCGGAAGTTCCGGGACCGGACCGGCGGTGTCGAGGGTCGCCGGCGGAGATGCCGGAAAGAGGTCCAGTGCCACCACCAACTCACCGGTCAGGATATTGCCCATTTGAACCTGGGCGCGCAGACCCCGACGCACCAGGGCGTCCACCTTGCCATAATCGACCGATGTTTTGGACGGATCGGATGAGGATGGAGCGGAATCGATCCGCTCCGGCTCGATCTCCAGCATGACCGGGATGCGTACGCTGTTGCTCGCCTGATCCCATGCCAACTTGACGTCGGTGACCTGACCGATGCGGATGCCGCGGAACTCCACCGGCGAGCCCGGCCGCAGGCCCCGGACCGAGCCGTCGAAATGGACCAGGAACGGCAGCTTGCGGGTGTACCGCGCCGCCTCGATGCTGCGCTGGTTGTCGAACAGGGGGTATGTCGATCCTTCGGTCGCCGGCGCGCTGGGGTTTTCGATGCCGGGCGTGTCAAAGGCGACTCCCCCCGTCGCCAGCGTCTGAAGGGATTCAATGGAGAGCGACGGCCCGTCCGGCCCATACGACAGCTCGATGCCGCTGGTGTTCCAGAAGCGGCTGTTCGGCCGGACCAGCTTGTCATAGGGAGCATGCACGAACACCGGGATGCGCAACTCGCCCCAATCCTCCGTGAACTCGTAACCGAGAACCTCGCCGACCTGGATGCCGGCATAAGAGATCGGCACGCCGGGCGCCAAACCGGCCAGGCGGTTGGAGGTTAGCAGGAAGCGGCGGCCGGGCGTGTTGGTCTGGACCAGGGGTGGATCCTCAAGGCCCTTGAAGCTGGTTTCCGGCTCGCCGGCACCGGGGTCGATGCCGATATACGAACCGGAGACGATCGTGGTTAGTCCCGAAACGCCGCCGCTGCCCAACCTGGGCTTGACGACCCAGAAGCGGCTGCCGTCGGTCAGGTAGGTCGAGGCTTGCTTAACCATCCGGGCGGTCACCACGACATGGCTGAGATCGGCGGAAACGGTCACGTTCTCGACCGTGCCGACATCGACCGCCTTATATTTGACTTTGGTCTTGCCAGCCTCCATGCCCTCGGCGGTTTCGAAGGTTATCGTCACGATAGAACCTCGGTCGCTCAGCGTGCGCCAGATCAGCCAACCGCCGACGAGGGCCGCCACCAGCGGCACGATCCAGATGAAGGGTAGGGTGCGCCGTTGACGCACGGGCTCCGCCGCCGAAATGCCCGTTCCATCATCCCGGTTCTTGTTATCCAAAGCTCAATTCTCCTGTCGGGTGGCGGCGTCCCACATGAGCCGCGGATCGAAGGCGTTGGACGCCCGCATGGTCACGACGACCACCATGGCGAAGGCGACAGCTCCGGGTTCCGCCTGAACCGTGGCAATGGCGCCTAATTGAACCAGTGATGTCAGAAGAGAAATCATGAAGATATCGACCATCGACCAGCGGCCGACCCCTTCGATGAGGCGGTAAAGACGCGTCCTGTCCCTCAGGCGCGCCGCCGAGCGGTGCCGAATCGACAGCAGCAGATAACCAAGTCCGACCAACTTCAGCACCGGCACAGCGACGCTGGCGACGAAAACCAGCATAGCGACCGGAAGCATGTCGGACGCGATCAGGGTCTCGACTCCGGACAAGATGGTGTCGGGCTCGCCCGAGCCGAAATACACCACCGTCATGATCGGAAGCAGGTTGGCCGGGATGTACAGGATCGCCGCCGCGGCGGCCAAGGCGGCGGTACGGTGCACGCTGCCGGGTTTGCGCCGGTGCAGCGGAGCACCGCAGCGAGGGCAGGGCCGATGCTCGCCCTCCGCGAGCTGGGCGCAGGCGTGACAGCGGACCAGCCGTTCCGGCGCGATATCAGCCGCCCCCTGCCGAAGCTGTGGCGATAGCCGCTCCCACACATCGTATGGGTCCAGCGCCGCCTCCGCCCAGGTCATCGCCACCATCAACCCGACCAGGGCCACCAGCGACGGCCCAATCTCGACCGTCGCGATGTCGGACAGTTTCACATAAGCTACGATTAGGCCCAGCAGGAAGACCTCGACCATCGCCCAGGGCTTCAAATGGTCGAGCATTCGGAAAACGCGGGCCGTCCCCGGAGCGGGGCGCCCGGCCAGCAGAGGCAGCACGACATACAGCGTCGCCAGGATCTTCAAAAGCGGTGCCGCCAGCACGGTAAAGAAGACGAGCACCGCCAGCACCGGATATCCCACGTCCCACAAGGCCGCGGCGCTGCTCAGGATGCCGCCGGCCTGCTCACGGCCTTCCAGTTCGAACACCAGCAAGGGAAACATGGTCGCAACCGTTAGAAGGATTAGCGCCGCCACCGACAGGGCGGCGCTACGATGCGGGCCATGTGCCTGATTCACCCGAAGGAATGATCCACAGCGCGAGCAGAACGCCTTCTCGCCGACCGGCATGTCGGGCAGGGCGTGAAGCAGGCCACAGTCGGGACATGCCATGAGCGGCCGCTCTGCTCTAACGGGATATGGGTCAGTCAGCATCAGGATGGTCCGGTCTCTTGTTCAATGAATTGGTTGCGCCGGTTCGCCATTGCTCACATCACTCGCCAAATTCAGAGCCGGCAGTCAACCCTGAGCAGGCTATGATGGAATGAGCACTCAAAGAATGACCGGGATAAACGGTGCGCCCGAGCCTTTGTTCCGGTTCCAGGCGTTGGTGCAGGGGAGCATGTCAAAGTACAGGAGATCAAGGTAGTTCGCGATGTTTGCGGCGGATAGGCTGGCCGCTGCAGCAGCGGCAACCATTGGGACGAGCATGCGTATTGAGATCCAACTCCGGATCGTTGGCGACGACGACAGCGTAATCAGCGCGAATGAGGTCCTGCATCTCGACAAGGGGACGACCGACTGGAGGCGATCGGGCTGACGCTCAGCGGGACCAAGAGCGTGCTAGCCGTCATCCAATTTGGCTGCTTGTAGCTACAGCACCATAATGCCGTTTTTTTCGATAATCATGTTGCGTCAGCAGGCAATGCTGGAATACTCGTGCTTGGAGGATATGAGTGGTTCTCTGCTACAAGCGGGTGTTGCGTTTGGCAAGGTGTATACCGAGCCGCGCCCATCGGGCAGTGGTGTGGCGACCGGGACAGCCTCAGGAACATCGTGGGAAGATCAAAGATTCGATGCTAATGATGATCCAGAATAAATGGTTTCGCGACGTACCATACTGGACCGGCAGTCGTGACCATACCAGGGGCATGGTGCGCAGCACCGACTGGGGTCCGTCAGATACCGATCAAGCCAGAGCAGTTGCGACCAACCATCGCAACACTCTCGGCGCCCTCCCGCACGCCCATGAGCATGGGGTGGCCGGATGAGCATTCTTTCCAATTCTCCGGTTAACGACTTTTCATATCGTACCTGGATCATTGACCGGTACCTGATCGGAGAGATGACCAAAGTGCTGGGTGTCGCTCTGGCGGTGGTGCTGTTCCCCCTTCTGTTGGAGCGGCTTCTGCGCCTGCTCGACGTGCTGGCGAGCCACAACGGCCCATTCGATCTCGTTCTGCGCATCCTGGCGAATTTGGTTCCGCATTATCTCGGGCTTGCTCTTCCGGCTGCTTTTTTCCTGAGCATGTTTCTGGTTATTGCCAACCTCGGCGACAACAGCGAACTGGATGCCCTGCAGAGTGCTGGCCTGTCGCTGCCTCGTATCAGCCGTTCATTCTTTTGGGTAGGGGCGCTTCTGGCGATCGCCAGCCTCGCCCTTAATGGCTATGTGCAGCCCTATAGTCGATACGCTTACCGGGCACTTCTTCACGCCGCGACCACCATGGACTGGGATGGGCGCGTCCCCGGTGGCCTGTTCGTCTATGTCGATGACAATCTGACTATTTCAGCCGACCAGACCGACCCGGCCGGCCGGGAGCTCTACGGCGTCTTCGTGTATGAACGAAGGCGCGTTAGCGAGGTGGTGACCACGGCGGTCAGCGGAACGCTCACGCCCAGCGTCGACGGGAATCGGGCCACGCTTGAGTTGGAGAACGGGAGACAGATGCGGGTGGAGTCGAACGGCAGGAGCGCCGTCATCAACTTCCACCGGCTGACCGTCGGTCGCGACATCGCACTCAATCAGTCGGCGTTCCGCGAACGGGGAAATAGTGAACGTGAGCTGACGCTGAACGAATTGTGGACGAAGCGGAACAGTCCATCCACAGCTGTGCCGCACAGCCGCCTCGACGCCGAGTTGCATGCCCGTCTG
>ERZ501031.207-NODE-207-length-16109-cov-6.562103_pt1 | contig 16109 bp, 9 predicted proteins | sample MGYA00248843_ERZ501031 | MGnify/ENA primary metagenome ERZ501031 (study PRJEB25958, sample SAMN03398557) | human skin metagenome | study: EMG produced TPA metagenomics assembly of the Human Skin Microbiome Metagenome (human skin metagenome) data set. | reverse complement strand
TTACCATGAAGTTCATAGCACCTAGCATAGATGAGATACCTGATAGGTGAAGACTGAAGATAGCAAGATCTACAGATCCTCCTGTATGTCCTTGAATTGAGGCAAGAGGTGGATATCATTTTTAATTTGGACTATACCTTCATTTTACTTACTTACTAATTTTATTCTTGAAATCTTTACTAAATCGAATACTACGGATATTACTCATAATATTCTTAATATGTTTCATGTACTCGTATTTATTGTTTTTCTTACTATTATATTTTTTAACAAAAGAACGAGCTCAAATACGATATTCAAGAGATTTCATTCCTTTTATAGTTTTGAAAAAGTAATTAACAATAAATTCAATAGAATTTTTATCACTTGTAATTAGAGTACAATAATTACCTTTCTTTTCAAAACTTATTGGTAGAATTTTACAAATAGCTTTTATAACAATATCATCATTTTTTCGAGTAATTTCAAAGAAATGCATTATATTACTGATATAAAAGCTACCTTCTGTTTCTGTAAATCCTACTAGCCAATTTTTAGAAATTACTTTAGATACATTTTTAGGATCATCTACATTATTATTAATAATATTCCATGCTAGTGAAATAGATTCTTTTTCAGTAAAATTAATAGAATTAATTTTAGAAAGTTTTTCTTCCTCATTTATATCACTAACATAGATTTTAATAGATTCCTTAAATTTAATATAACTATGATATTTATTAGTAAGTAGTGGATAATTATCAAAAATAGGGAAAATATTTTCGATAATATGATTAATATTACGAATAGAATATTCTGCACAATTATTCTTAGTAATAGATACCGAACCTACTCCTACTTTTGATTTAATAAAATAAAGAAGTCGTAGGTTATAAATACTTTGAGAGACTTTAAAAGTAAAATTGTATTTATCTTTTTTATTAAAAGATCCGTCTCCATCTACGATACCTACAAACCATTGACAAAAATCTTTGTCTCGAACAATTGTTTTTGTGCTATTATTGATATTATCCAGATAGTAAAATGTGCTACGTTTAGTCTCTGATGGATTTATAAAATTATAAATCCAGGCGGATTGTTCCCAAGTTGATGACATTTTTACTAGGTAATTGTTGTTGTTACTAGTATTCATCTCCGAGTAGAGAAGTTTCCCGCATCGAGTAGCATTTTTTCAATGAATTATATCACAAAACATATAATTCATTTTAGGACAGCATATCAATAATCTCTACTGTCCATCCTGTACCTGCACCTTGTTCTACGAATGCACTAGCAAGTAGTAGAATAAGGCTTGGAGGTAGTAGCCAGAAACTAATATTGTTTAGTCGTGGCATAGCCATATCAGGAGCACCTACCATTACTGGAACGAAGTAGTTACCAAAACCACCCATCATTGCTGGCATTACTAGGAAGAATACCATTAGGAAAGCGTGAGCAGTAATAATAACGTTGAATAGTTGTCCATTACCACCAAGAATTTGAACTCCTGGTGCAGCTAGCTCAGCACGGATAAGTACAGAGAACATTGTACCTAGCAGTCCTGAGAATAGAGCAAAGATAAGGTAAAGAGTACCAATATCTTTAGCATTTGTTGAGTAAAGCCATCGTACCATTGTGTTTTGTATAAAAAATTAAAAATTAAAAAATCTACGAAATAAATCACCTTAAAAAGTGATAGTGTAATACAATCAAATTATTTGTCCTATTTTGTCCTAGAGGAATCGAACCTCTATAACATCTTTATCAAAAATGCATTCTAACCGTTGAATTAAGGACAATCTGAACCAATTAGTAAATAAAACTAATCAAGAGCAGCTGGGAACGATCCAACACTAATGATTTTGGAGATCATTGTACTACCAATTATACTATACTCTTTATTAGATTTAAGGGATTTTATTACTATAAATTCATAAATTATGAATTAGAATAACCTATATCAGACTAATTTAGGAATTTATTAAAAGTAGAATTGCGAGGGAATTGAACCCTAATGAAAGAATTTGCAATTCTTTAGCAGAAACCATCTACTCACAATTCTTTTAGAGATTATTTTATAAATACATTTTAACTTTAATTTAATGTTATACTATTTACTATAAGGATTTTAGTTTTATTCTTAGATAACTTCAATTAAGTTGTTTGATAAGGATATTTTAGTTTATTTTTCTGTGTAAAAAATTTAGGATTTAAATCAAATATCTGTTTGATGGATCCTCTGCCTATAACTCCCCGGCGAAGCCGGTAGTTATTCAGGACTCCTCTGAATTTTTCTTACGGCGCCATCGCCAGAAAAATAAGAGGAGGCCTATAATAAGACCTTTTATTGAATCTTCTACCTATAAAATTTCCGAAAGTTTAGTAAAATTTTAAATTTAATTTCTACTTTCAATTTAAGTCAATCAAATTATAATAATTTAACATAATTAAGGGAGAATCAGCAATTCCTTTTTCCCCGTCATGCTGATAATAATGCTGTTAAACAAACCAAAAGCAAAATCACTTAATATAAAACATAAATATTTATCAAATATCTAAATTATAGGAAGTTATCAAAGCTTTTACAAATAAATACAAAATTTACTTTAAATAAAAGGGATCTTAGCATAATGGTTAATGCACTAAATCGTCAGTTTAGAAGATGCCCGTTCGAGTCGGGTAGTTCTCGCTAATATCAGTTATTTCTAATTTAAAATAGGAGAAAAATAACTCTTATTTATTCTATACTTAATTAAAAATAAAATAAATAAAAAATATGAATCTTAGCTTTATTCTATTTATTATTGGAATCCTAGGATTTACTCTAAACCGAAAGAACATTCTAGTAATGATCTTTTGTATTGAAATCCTACTACTTTCAATTACACTGCTAATTCTTTCTTCTTCTCTTAACTTTGATGATGTCCTAGGACAAACTTACGCAATTTACGTAATTCTTCTTGCTGCAGGTGAATCTGCTATCGGACTAGGTATCCTAGTTGCTTACTACCGACTACGAGGATCAATTTCTCTAAACCAAACAGAAAATAATACAAATTAAAAAATGTATCTAACTCTTCTTTTCCTTCCTGCACTTGGTGCAGCAGTAACTGGTCTTCTTGGTCGTAAAATCGGAGTAACTGGTGCTCACATTATTACTACTACTTGTCTTGCTATCTCTGCTACTCTTTCTATTGTAGCATTCTACGAAGTAGTACTAGCACATTCTCCTGTTACTGTTTACATCGCTAACTGGATTCAATCAGAACTACTTGATATCCAATGGTCATTCACTTTCGATAGCCTAACAATTAGTATCATTACAACAGTACTAATTATTTCTAGTCTAGTACATCTATACTCAATTGATTACATGGCTTCAGACCCTCACAACCAACGATTCTTCTCTTACCTAAGCATGTTCACTTTCTTCATGCTTATCCTAGTAGCTGCGGATAATTACTTCCTAATGTTCCTAGGATGGGAATTCATTGCTATCTGTTCTTACCTTCTAATTAATTTCTGGTTCACAGCTATCGAATCAAACAAATCAGCAATGCAATCATTCATCGTTAACCGAGTAGGTGATATGTCACTAACACTAAGTTTCTTCGTTATCTTCTTCATTTGTGGTAACCTAGATTACTCTACAGTATTCAACCTTGCTCCATTCATGAATGAAAGCGCTCTAACACTTGCTGGTCTTCTACTTCTATTCGGAAGTATGGGTAAAAGTGCACAAATTGGACTACATACTTGGCTTCCTACAGCTATGGCAGGTCCTACTCCAGTTTCTTCACTAATTCACTCAGCTACTCTAGTATCTGCCGGAGTTTACGTACTTCTTCGATCAAGCCCTCTAATCGAATACTCAAGTACTACTCTTATCGCAATTACTTGGGTAGGTTCAATTACTGCTTTCTTCGCAGCTTCAACAGGCCTATTCCAAAATGATATGAAACGAGTAATTGCCTACTCAACTTGTTCACAAATGGGTTACCTATTCCTTGCTTGTGGTCTTTCTCAATACAACACAGCACTATTCCACCTAGTAAACCACGCTTTCTTTAAAGCTCTTCTATTCCTTTCAGCTGGTGCTGTACTTCACGCAACTTTCGACCAACAAGATCAACGAAAACAAGGAGGATACCTTGCTCTACTACCATTCACTTGGACTGCTATGACTATCGGTAGTCTAAGTCTAATGGCTATCCCTTTCCTAACTGGATTCTACTCTAAAGATCTAATCCTAGAACTAGCATTCAGTCAATATACTTTCCACGGATCTATCGCTTACTGGTTCGGTACTGCTTCTGCAGGACTAACTGCATTCTATAGTATCCGACTTCTAATGCTTACATTCCAAGCTTTCCCAAATTCAACTAAAAAAACTTACGAAAGCGCTCACGATGCTTCAATTTACTCAATGATCCCAATGACTATTCTAAGTCTACTTGCAATTTTCTTCGGATACATTGGACGAGATCTATTTGTAGGAATGGGTACTGATTTCAGTAACAACTCACTATTTATCCAACCTTCTCACATTAGTCTAATTGAAGCAGAAGTAATCCCTTCAGTTTATAAACTACTACCAACAGTATTTACTCTAGCAGGAGGAATTTCTGCTTATGTACTTTACAACTTTGCTCATTCAAGTCTAGTTGATCTTTCAAGTACTTCAATTGGTAAATCACTTTATAAATTCTTTAATGGTAAATACTTTATTGAAGTAATTTACAACGGTTATATTGCTGAAGGAGGACTACAACTAGGTTATGTTCTAGCTAAATCAGTAGATAAAGGTATTGTAGAACAACTAACTGGTTATGGTCTTGCTACAACACTAAATAAAAATAGTAAATCACTATCAGAACTAGATACAGGTCACCTAATTAATTATACTACTTACTTTGTAGTAGTATTTACAGTAGTAGGTCTATTTGTTGGTCTAAGTATTAACCTAGATAGCAGTCTAGTTCAAACAATTAATAGTATTGTAGATCTTCGACTTATTATTGTACTACTAATTACTTTCATGATTAGTGTAGTATCAGGGGTTAAATCATTTAACAAATAATTTTCCCCTTTTTATTTTGTAAAATATATTTTCTATTTTAGTACAAAAGTACCCTGTTATAGGAAAAGGCTCCATCGAAATTTATCGTTTTTATAGGAAAAGGCTCCATCGAAAAATGTGGTTTTTATAGGATATGGGCCCCTTTCAATTTTGACGTTTTATAGGTAAGGGCCCCATCAAATTTTATCGTATTGGCCTTAAAATCCCCTCAAATCAAATATTTTAATAAAAACTAATTTTAACCTTAATTCCCCTTTACTATAGGCTGACATTATTATCTATACTTAATACAAATATTCCAAGTAAAATCACTTACTAAAAATTAGTATCATAAACCCTTAAATTTTTACTAATTTAAACTGATAATCAGTAATAAATTAATTTTAAGTTTAAAAATGCGACTACTTAAATCTCACCCTATCCTTGGACTGGCTAATAGTTTCGTTATCGATAACCCTGAGCCAGCTAACATTAGTTACATGTGGAACTTTGGATCACTACTTGGACTTTGTCTAGTAATCCAAATCCTTACAGGTATTTTCCTTGCAATGCATTACTGTCCTAATGCTGATCTTGCTTTCGCAAGTGTAGAACACATTATGCGTGACGTAAATTACGGATGGGCTATCCGATACATGCACGCTAATACTGCTTCTTTCTTCTTCCTATTCATGTACTTCCACGTTGGACGTGGTCTTTACTACGGAAGTTACAAATCTCCTCGAGTACTACCTTGGGCAATCGGAGTTGTTATCCTTATCCTTACAATGGCAACTGCATTCCTTGGATACTGTCTTCCATTCGGACAAATGTCTCTTTGGGGTGAAAAGTAAAAGTATCGCCCCAAATACAATAGTAATCTAACATAAAATACTATTGTATAGTTTAATATTTTTATATTAAGCGATACTGATGAAAACGGTCAACGATTTTTCCTTGAATCAAGACCGTCGGTTATATATTTGTTATATTTTATAAAAGTATATGATCGCTACAGACTGGTTCATCAGTAGGTATCTTATTTAGATACTTAATGTACAGTCGAATACTCTGTCTCGTTCTTTTTTACAGACTATATAGTTCTGAAGGAAATATATTTATACAGAACATTATTGAGTAAATGGCTACTGTAATTACTAACCTACTTTCTGCTATCCCATGGATTGGTAACGATTTCGTTGAATTTGTTTGGGGAGGATTCAGCGTAAACAACGCTACTCTAAACCGATTCTTCTCACTACATTACCTACTTCCATTCATCCTTGCAGCTCTTTCTGCAATGCATCTACTTACAATCCACGAACACGGAAGTAGCAACCCACTAGGTATCTCAGGTAATACTGATCGACTACCATTCCACCCTTACTTCGTATTCAAAGATCTAGTTACTGTAGTACTATTCCTTCTAGTACTTTCAGTATTCGTATTCTTCTACCCTAACGCACTAGGACATTCAGATAACTACATCCCAGCTAACCCAATGCAAACTCCTCCTTCAATTGTACCTGAATGGTACCTACTTCCATTCTATGCAATCCTTCGATCAATCCCTTCAAAAATCATTGGAGTTATTACAATGTTCGGTGCTCTACTTATCCTACTAGCTATGCCTCTTCTAGATACTTGTCGAATCCGAGGTAACCAATTCCGACCTCTTGCTCGATTCACATTCTGGCTATTCGTAGTAGATTTCCTAATTCTACTATGGATCGGTGCAAAACACCCAGAATATCCTTTCTCTGACATCGGTACATACGCTACAATCTTCTACTTCGCTTACTTCCTAGTTATTGTACCAGCAGTAGGAATTATTGAAAATACTCTAATGGATCTTGCAGTTAATAACAACAACAAAAAGTAAGTTGTTTATTAACTCCCCTTTTATTTATTTAAGTAAGTAAGTGAAATTTAGAGAACTAAATTTCATAACCAAAAAGATTTGATGAAGCTTCTGCCTATATAAACACTAAATTTGAATGAAGCTTCCCCCTATAAAAATCATAAAACTCAATGAAGCTTCTTCCTATAACCTCCGGCGGAGCCGGTGGTTATTCAGGGTCCCTCCTCCGGAGGGAACCTATAAAAACTGCAAAATTCAATGAAGCTTCTTCCTATAAATTTTGCGAAATGCACTCCCCTAAGCAAATCCCCCTCACTTATTCATAAAAATATTCCCCCACAAAAACCCTTATAGGCCAAATTATATAATAATGAATACTCAGATTGTTTCTTTTCTTAAAATTAAGAATGCTTCTACTATCTATCATCCTTATCCCTGTTGTTGGTCTATTCCTAGTAAGTACAGCTAAAACTTACTCTAATAACGCCAACACTACTATCATTAACAGCGATAATAATATTAAACAAATCGCTCTTATCACTTCTATTATTACTTTCGCTGTTTCTCTACTACTTCCAATCCTTTTCGACCCTAATACTCCTGAATACCAATTCACTTACTCTTTCGGTAATAACCTACCATTTACTTCAAATTACCAAATCGGAGTTGACGGTATTTCTCTTTACTTTGTTGTTCTTACAACTTTCCTTTTCCCTATCTCTTTCCTTGCTAGCTGGAAAATGGAATCTTCTGTTAATAACTCTAATAACGTTAAATTCTTCGCTGCTACTCTTCTAGCACTTGAAGTACTACTTATCCTTCTATTCGTAGTTACTGATCTTATGATGTTCTACATTTTCTTCGAAAGTGTACTAATCCCTCTATTCCTTATCGTAGGTATCTGGGGAGGAGGACCTAACCGAGTACGAGCTGCTTTCCTTCTATTCCTATTCACTCTTATCGGTTCTCTTTTCATGCTTCTTTCTATCCTTACAATCTCTTACAACGCAGGATCTACTGATTTCCAAATCCTTAATAATTACATTATTGATTCTAACTTCCAAAAAATTGTTTGGCTTGGTATCTTCATCAGTATGGCTATTAAATTCCCTCTTTGGCCAGTATACTCATGGCTTTACCGAGCTCACGCTGAAGCACCTATCGCAGGTTCTATCCTACTAGCAGGTATCGTTCTAAAAATGGCTACTTACGGTAGTCTACGAATCCTACTTCAACTTCTTCCTGATGCTTCATACTACTTTAGTCCTTTCGTTCAAACACTTGCTGTTATGAGTGTTATCTACGCTAGTCTTGCTACTCTTCGACAAACAGATTTCAAAGCACTTGTTGCTTACTCTAGTGTTGGACATATGGGTATCGTTGCTCTAGGACTATTCTCTAATAGTATCCAAGGAGTTGAAGGATCTATCCTTCTTTCACTTGCTCACGGACTTGTTAGTCCTGCACTATTCATCCTAGTTGGTGCTGTTCTTTACGATCGATTCCACACTCGTACAATCCGATACTACCGAGGTGTTGTAAATTACATGCCTCTATTCTCAATCTTCTTCTTCCTATTCTCTATCGCTAATGCAGGTGTTCCACTTACAGCTAACTGGATCGGTGAAGTACTTTGCCTAATGGGTGGTTACGATATGAACCCTATCGTTGGTACTCTTGCTGCTTCTGGTATCGTTCTAAGTGCTGCTTACTCTATCTGGCTATTTAACCGAATTACATTCGGAGCTTACAGTAATTACCTAAATTACACTACTGATATGAATCGACGAGAATTTAACCTTATCCTTCCTCTATTCATTATCACAGTAATCCTAGGTATTATGCCTAATATTGTTATTGATAACATTGATCTAAGTGTTTCTACACTTCTTTACAATGTTAAATTATTTATTATTTTGGGATTTTTGAATCCCCTTTAAAACCTTTACCAAAAATGTGCTATATAGGGATATTTGTTCATATTATCCGAACTGCTTTATAGGGATACTTATTACGAACTTGAGATATTTATAGGTATATTTGTTTAAAAATATTTGAACAGATATGCACTAATTTCCCCTTACTTAATCAAATTTTTATAGGTTCATTAATATCTCCCTAAAAGTACAATATTATCCTAAAAACAACCACCGTTGCATTGTTACTCAAAAACAATGTTCAACTTAATTCTTTCATTTAATAGAATTAATAATATTAATCTTTACTTTAATAAAAGAAAAAATATAAAATTTTCTTTTATTTTTATATTTATCTATGAAATTCTTCATTAATTCTCCACTTGAACAATTCGAAGTTACTGATCTTATTGCTATTGATCTTCCAATCTTTGGTAATATGCATATTTCACTTACAAATCTTGGATTCTACGTTCTAGTAGCTGTTTTCCTAACAATTTCATACCACGGTATGGCTTTCAATAACGGAAAACTTGTACCTAGCCGATGGAGTCTTTCACTTGAATCTGCTTACGCTAGTCTACACGGACTTGCTAAGAGCCAACTAGGTGAAGCAAACGAACGATACCTTCCATTCGTTTACTCACTATTCTTCTTCCTACTTTCAGTTAACCTAGTAGGTAACATCCCTTACAGCTTCACAGCTACTTCTTCTGTAATTGTATCTATCGGATTCAGTGTTATGATCATGATCGGTGTTACAATTCTAGGACTAAGTATCCATAAACTACACTTCTTCTCATTCTTCCTACCAGCAGGTACTCCTCTTGGACTAGTTCCTCTACTTGCTCCAATTGAACTAATTTCTTACCTTGCTCGTGCACTTTCTCTAGGAGTTCGACTACTTGCTAACATGGCTGCTGGTCACTCACTTATGAAAATCCTTGCTGGTTTCCTATTCAGTCTATTCACTTCAAGCATCATTGTAAGTATCCTTACAATTATCCCATTCGGAGTATTCGTAGCTATTGTAGTACTTGAAGTTGCAGTTTCATTCCTTCAAGCTTACGTATTTACTATCCTAGCTGCATCTTACATCAAAGATGCTATCGATCTACACTAATTTATTTTTAAAACAAATATAAAATATTATATTTGTAAGGGAATTTTAATGTTCCCCTTTCCGTAAAGTAATCTATTATAGGGATATTTATTCCGCTATAAATGTACCTTTTATAGGAATATTTATATATTTTCTGTTTTACGAATCAAAAGTTTTATAGGATATGGGCCCCATCGAAAATATCGGTCTTATAGTCCTCCTCCGAAGGAGGAGTACTGAATAAACACTCCTGGGCGGAGCCCAGGAGGTTTATAGGAAAAGGGCCCCATCGAATATTGCGGTCTTAACAAAAAACAAAACTAAAAGCCAAAAACAAAATAAAGCTGAAAAGGGGACTCGAACCCCTAAAATACGAGTATGAATCGTATGGTTTGACCTGTTAGCCTATTTCAGCTATCCCTTATTTACCCTAATAAGCCTTATTCTGATCAAATTAACATAATTATACTACAAAAATAAAACATCATACAATATTTACAATATTTTTCTCAAAAAGATATTTTTAATAATTTCTTTACTATTTATCACTAATCTTTTAGCTTTCTTTATAAATTGTAAGGACTTTTCTATATCAATATACATCACTAGAGCACAATAAGAGAAATATAGTACCTATAGGATACTTATTTACTATATATACTTTTATTGTCTCTTAATACTCGTAATCATAATTTCACGATTATCATAAATTTAATTTATAAACATGATATCCAAGAGACATACATAATATCTATCATTAAATCAATGCCACAACTAATCCCATTCTTCTTTGTTAACCAATTCTCATTTGCTATCTTTGGTCTTTTTGTTCTGGTATTCTTCTTTAGTCGTTACATCCTTCCAGGATTCCTACAACTTTTCCTAACACGACTTTACATTACTAAAATCTAATCCAGAACCCCCTTTCAGTGATTAACAAAGAAAAACACTTTCAATACTTTTATTACCAATACTTATCAATATAAAACTATACCTACTTCTATAAATTATTTTTATAATCAAAATTATATTCTTCTTTGCCATATTTTCTATATTTCCTTGATAACTAATATTTTCTTTTCACTACTGTTTTAAAACATCCTAAGTTCTTTGACCTTAATCAAAAAAGGAAAACTAAAAAGGGTTTTTTAGGGGTTGGTGGGGTGGGAAAAGATTAATAAAGAAATTTTTATAAAAGTAAAACTTTTTTATTTTCTTAAAAAAAATTCTTAAAATCTTTATAAAATAAAAGTAATTTAAACAAAAGTAATTCTTTTCTTTTCATCTTATTCTCTAAAAAAATCTTTACAAAAAATTAAAGTAAATTTATTTATATACAATTTAAAAATTTATAAAATAAATTTCTTAACCTAATCCTAAGAGAGTAGGACAGACTAAATACACATATTAATTTAAATAAAAGAGAGTCTAACTCAATTGGTTAGAGTGAAAAACTTTTAATTTTTAAGTTATCGGTTCGAGTCCGGTGATTCTCGTATAATTCAATTCTTAACTCTTATTCTCGTATATTATAGGGAAATTTAATTAACAGATTACATTTAAATGTTAAAAATAATTAATTTAACATATTATAAATAATTTTAATATAAAGTAAAAATGCTAGGAGCTGCTAAATTCATCGGAGCAAGTATTGCTACACTACCACTTGTAGGTGCAGGTATCGGTGTTGCAATCGTATTCTACGCTCTAATCCAAGGAGCTTCACGAAACCCAAGTGTTAAAAACCAACTATTCCAATACGCTGTACTTGGATTTGCACTTGCAGAAGCTACTGGTCTATTCGCTCTAATGGTATCATTCATGATCCTATTCTCTTAATTTTACGGCGCTATCGCCAGAGAATTAAAACCAGGAAAATAAGTTAATCTTATTTTCCCCTTATTAAAAATAAATTATTTTATTTCCCAATAAGTAAGTATGTTGAAATTGGTAGACAAGCTATTCTTAGGAAATAGTGAATTCAAATTCGTAAGGGTTCAAGTCCCTTTACTTACATTTTACTGTCTTAAGGACGCATTAACTAACATTTTTTGATTATCCTACTGAGAGTATGAGAGTATTACTCAAAGTAGAAGAAATATAAAAAGGTAATTCTAGCTCATCTGGTAGAGCACCGATCTGTGACTTCGGTGGGTTTGGTTCGAGTCCAAAGTTTTACCCTTAAATTAAGGGATTTATAAAGAATACTATACTATTATACAACTAAAATTACTTATTTATTTATAATACTTACAGTATTTACAATACGTAAAAGTATATTGGTATTTTTACAACAAATTATCTCGATGAAGCTTCCCCCTATAAGACCATCATTTTCGATGAAGCTTCTTCCTATAAAACCGGCCCTGCCGGTTTTATTCAGGGTCCTCTAAATTTTCTTACGAAAATAAGAGGAACCTATAAAGCTTTTCGATACGAAAAGGTTCAATGAGCCTCCTACCTATAAAGTTTTCGATTGCCAACAAACTCAATGAGCCTCCTACCTATAAGACTTGCAAATCTGCAACAATTTGATGAGCCTCATACCTATAAAAGGGTACTTTTCGATGAGCCTCCTACCTATAAACTTTTTCCTTTCAGGAAAAGTTTATTCAGGACCCTTATTTTTTCTTCGAAAAAATTAGGGGCCTATAAGACTCTCCAAAACCGGTTATGAAAATTTTTAAAACAGAAAAAAACAAATAAATTAGAAAAATTTATTTTTAAAAAATCAATTTTTTCTTACTTACCTAACTGATAATCTAAAACTTACAGAACTTACTAAAACTTTTCCGTGCTCAGTTTTAGTAAAAAAATTAGAGCTAGCACCTCTAGCACCTAAAAAGACGCATCCTAAACTAGCCTAAACTACCCTAAACTACCTTAAACTAGCACATAATCAAAAGAAACGGAATTTTTAAGTAATCACAAAAAACAAACATAAAAACTTGATGAAGCTTCCCCCCTATAAACCTCCCGGCTCCGCCGGGAGTGTTTATTCAGTACTCCTCCTTCGGAGGAGGACTATAAAGTCGATATTTTCGATGAAGCTTCCCCCTATAAAACCGGCCCTGCCGGTTTTATTCAGGGTCCTCTAAATTTTCTTACGAAAATAAGAGGAACCTATAAAATTTTCGAAATCAAATTATATTTGATGAAGCTTCTTCCTATAAAAAAAATGAAACTCAATGAAGCTTCTACCTATAAAAATTACGAAAATCGGTTTACCGGTTTATAAAAAATTTATAATTTTATGGCCTCTGCCTAAGCACATAAAAATTAGACACATAAAATTTTTAAATACGCCTAAAAATTTTAAATTTTTTGTCAGAAAAATTTATCCTAAATTTTACAGCATCAAAAATAGCTTATATAGGACCCTTATTTTTCTTTCGGCGCGATCCCCAGAAAAAAAATAAGAAGGAGGGATCCTGTGCCCAATTGGGCGTAAACACCCGGCTCTGCCAGCTTTATAGGTATATTTATATTTATTTATATGAACCTTATATAGGGATATTTATATTTATATAAATATCGACCATATAGGAATATTTGTATCAAAATATAAACCTGAAAAAATAAACCATCGCCCTTTGGGCACAGGGATATTCACTCATAAATAGCTCCTTTATAGGTATATTTGTTTCAAATTCTGGTCAGATAGAGATACTAAATCTACAATCATTACTTTAGTGATATAAAATCACCCTAAGATACCAACTACTCAATCTATACTTTTACCTAAAAAAATACTATAATATAATCTATCACAACTTTTACCAAAAAAACATTCATTTTAAACTACCATTCGTGATTACCACATAACACAGAAAAGAAAAGAAAACAAAAGAAAAAACTAAAAAAAATTAAAATAAAACAATACAAAAACAAAATTAAGTATAAAAAACACACCAATAAAACTCGATGAAGCTTCCCCCTATATAAGACCCATATTCAAATACATTTATCAAAATATACCTATATAATATACCATATGAGGTCTATATGATTCTATATTTGTAGGTGTTTTAGTATAAAAATGTATATTTTTGTATAAAAATATGTATAAACTACCAAATGAGTACGTAAGTCACTTAGGTTTAGATTAAGATTTAGGTTTAGATTTAAGTTTAGGTTTAGGTGTAGGTGTAAGAGTATACGTAAGTGATTTTAGTAAAAATTTATAAATCTTTAAAATTGTATAAAAGTGGTGGTATTTGTATACAAATATCCCTATAAGACAGTATATGAGTAAGGAGTATTTAAAGTAAATGTGAAAGTAATAAATAACTACTTCTAATTTTAAGTAAATAAAACTAATTTAAAAATTAAGTGTGATTTAGAGTGCGATAAAAGAGTTGTAAGAAAAAGAAAGTTTTATTTCTTTTTCTTTTTTCTTAAAGTTTTTAAGCAAAGAAAAATATTTTTCTTTTTTTTTTAAGTAAAGGATACTAAGTAAATGATTATTTTTAAACCAATAAATTTGATGAAGCTTCCCCCTATAAAGGGGTCATTTTCGGTGAAGCTTTTACCTATAAAGTTTTTATGGTCTAAAACTAAAAAATTAGTTTTTTTCCTATAAAAAATTTTATTTGAAAAGTAAAAAAATAAAATTTTTCCTATAAGACTTTCGAAATGAAATATTTTTGATGAAGCTTCTACTTATAAAGCTTTCAAATGCTCAAACTTTCAATGAAGCTTCTACTTATAAAGCCTAAATTTTGGTTTAAAACTTAAAATCCCTTAATTTTTTCTGGTCTGCCAAAAATTTTTAGGCGCTCTAAAAAATTAGAAATTTTTTTGACGCCAGTAAAAAATTTGTGTGCTTAGCACGTAAATAAATTTATTGAGAGCACGTAAAGTTTTGTTTTTTCTGTTGGCGCTTACGCGGTAAGGGTACTAAGTAGAAGATAAATTTATTTATAAATTTTTTATTTTTAAACCATAAAATTTCGATGAAGCTTCCCCCTATAAAAGGAGCATTTTCGGTGAAGCTTATATCCTATAAAGCTTTTAAAATGTTAAACTTTTTATGAAGCTTCCCCCTATAAAAGGGTACTTTTTAATGAAGCTTCTACCTATAAAGCCGAATTTTGGTGAACAAAAATTTAATGCTAAACACTGAAGGAATCAAAATGAGAAAGATTTTTCTGTGCTAGCTATGCTAGCTGTGCTAGTTGTGCTAGCTGTGCTAGACACGAATTTTTTCTTCTTTTTTTCTTGGTTGTCTGGTAGTTAGGTTAAAAGGATTAAAGTGAATTTTCTACTAATAGCATAGTTTTAGACAACAAAATTTGATGAAGCTTCTACCTATAAAAGGGTCATTTTTAATGAAGCTTCTACCTATAAGACTTTCCAAATGAGGTCTGATAAAAATTTCTAATTTTGTGGCCTACGCGCCTAGTCGAAAAAATTTTTAGAGGCCGCAAAAATGTTATTTTTGCATAAATTTTTTAGAGACCTAAAAATTTATTTCTGGCCTCAATTTTTTAGCAAACGCGCAAATTTTTAGGGAAAAATTTTTAAAAACCATAAAATTTCGATGAAGCTTCTACCTATAAAACGCTAATTTTCAATGAAGCTTCTACCTATAAGACTTTCGAAATGAGGTCTATAAAAAAATTAAAAATTTTTTAACTGCTAAGACCTCAAAATTTTGAATTTTTTTTATGGCGCTTAAAAAATTAAGAATTTTTTTACCACAAAAACATTAAGACTCTTACTCTTTTTCTGCTTTTTTGAGTTCAATTTTATACAAACATTGTATTGCATTATTGGGTGGTAAAATTTTTTTTTAGAACATAATTTTTTCGATGAAGCTTCCCCCTATATTAGGACCATTTTTGATGAAGCTTCTACCTATAGCATATCTCAGACCAATGAGTTTTGATGAAGCTTATATCCTATAAAGGAGTATTTTTGAAAAAGAAAAATTTAGTTTTTTCCTATAAAGGGGGTATTTTGAAAAAAACTAAAATTTAGTTTTTTCCTATAAAATACTCCAAATCGAAAAAATTTCAATGAGCCTCATTCCTATAAAGCATTTATTTTTGATGAAGCTTCCCCCTATAAAGCTGTCAAAATCCGGTTTAAATTTTTACGTAATTATATCCCCTTTATAAGAAAGAGAACTATTTTTATTAATAATACTCGAAAGAAATAAAATTAAAAAGTAAGAAAAAGAATTTAAGA
>ERZ501031.199-NODE-199-length-16369-cov-4.423072_pt1 | contig 16369 bp, 26 predicted proteins | sample MGYA00248843_ERZ501031 | MGnify/ENA primary metagenome ERZ501031 (study PRJEB25958, sample SAMN03398557) | human skin metagenome | study: EMG produced TPA metagenomics assembly of the Human Skin Microbiome Metagenome (human skin metagenome) data set. | reverse complement strand
CCTGACAGCCTAAAACCTTCTACATGAGGAGCATTTCATGCAATCCCCCACCCCCTTGATCCTCGCCGCTGTTGCCTGCCTATCGCTGACCGCCTGTGCCAACCGGCCGCCGCAGCAACCCGTCTGGGTCTCTACGCCAACCGCCTCTGTGCCCCAGGACCAAGCCAAGGCCAAATGCGAGTACGACCTGATGCAGAACCGCGCCGCGTTCACGGAACTGTCCCTCTACGCCGGGCAGCCGCGCCTGAGCGAGTACGGGCTGTCGCTGTTCCAGAAGTGTATGCAAGCGCAGGGTTACGCCTTCGGCGGCATGGTCCCCTACACCGGGGGCGCATCGTGAAGACGCTCCACGCGATCCTGCTGGCCGGCGCCGTGGCCCTGTCTGCGGCAACCGCCCCCGCCGCCACCCGCCCCCGCGAACTCCCCGCCGGGATGACCAAGGCAGACCGCGATATCCTCGGCGTCGTCATGGCGATGGGGCCGGAGGTGGTCCCCGCATCTGCGCCGTTCTACATCGTGGACGGCGATACCTTCGACGTCCTGATCCGCCCGAAGAAGCGCTGGGAACTGCCGCTCCGCATCCGCGTCAAGAACGTCAACACGCCGGAAACGCGCGGGTACAAATGCGCTCGTGAGAAGGATCTGGCGCGACAGGCTAAGGAGTTCGTCACGGCCGAACTGATGAAGCCCGGCGCCGAGATCGTCCTGACTGACTTGGACGGCTTCGATGACAACGGCCGCTATCTGGCCCAGGTTCAGGTGAACGGCTCAGACTTGGGCGAGAAGCTGATCAGGGAAGGGCTGGCCCGGCGGTGGACGGAGGTCTACGAAGGGCAGACCAAGGACTGGTGGTGTACCACAGGGACCGCCAAGCGGTAGGCGAAGCCGGGGCGGCGGCGCTGGCGAGCAATCCGCCCCATTCCCCATTTCATGCGAGTGAAAAACAGGATACCACCCCTTCAGAGGGGATTCCCCAATTGCGCCTGTTGGTAGACTCTAATGCAACCAAAAATCAACGTTCCATGAGAGGACCGCCGCCCGTGCGCAAAATGCTCTACACCTACCCAGCCGCGTTCGAAGACGTCCGTACCGGCTTCCTCCCGCGCTTCTGGCAGGCGTTCCAATGCTGGCGCTACGGTGACAGGGGAGCCGCGCTGTTCCACTGGACGCTAGCTCGTGACCGCCTGCTCAACCGGGGCTACTACGCGCCCGGTGCCGAGATAGACCAAATGTTTCCGGGATGGAGACATGACGCCTGTGATCCAGTTCATACCGGACGGCCCCATCAGCGCGGAATATCGTCTCCCAAGCAGCCGACCGAACCAGTGACGTAATCGGACGTGGTAGTCAATATACCGATACGCACGGGACGAAGTACTGTACTTGCATATTAGTTGGCAGAACCAACTAAATCAGAAAAGGGCGGACCATGGCGCGAGTTGAAGGCAATAACAATTCAAATACGCTCAACGGGACCAAGTGGGGCGATGCAATCTTCGGAAACGGCGGTGCCGACACGATCTACGGGCTTGACGGCGATGATTACCTCCACGGAGGTAGCGGAGTGGATAGAATATACGCAGGCAATGGCAATGATAGGTTGAACTTCACGACCTGCGCGACGAACTACAGCAGCCAAAATAAGGCGCTGGAGATCCTGGACGGAGGCACCGGCTACGACCACGCTTTCATAGACGTGACGGGCAGCATGGTTGACAGCAACGCCACGAACACGCTCTACATCAACTCCGGCGGAACCGGCAAGTTCGATATCTCGATCGGGGCCGACATCGACCTGGAGAGCGCCTATATCGGCAAGACGACCAGCGTCGAGTCCTTCACCCTTCGTCCAGACGGACCGGCCCTCAGCTTTATCGGCAACATTAACGGCACGCCGGCGAACCTGTTCATGACCGCTACCGATCGCGATGATCAGTTTGTCGGCGGCGCCGAGAACAGCAAGGTGGATCTGGCCGGCGGAGACGACATGGTCGTCATTTCGGCCGGCAAGGACGTGTTCACCCTCGGATCGGGATCGGATACCGTCCATTTCAAGGAGTTCTCCGCTTCCGTCCGCGACAGCAAGATCACCGACTTCAACCCCGCAGAGGATGTGCTTGACTTGGCAGGGTGGAGCGAGGAAACGCTGACGGTCACCGAGGATCGTGGAGGAACGTGGCTCAAGGGTGGCGACGATTCCCTCTACTTGGTCGGCGTTACCGGGTTCGACCCATGGACGGACGGCATCGCCTGACCCGCGCATAGCCCCCGCAGCATGACGGCCCGCTGGTTCTCCAACGGGCCGTTGTCGTTCATGGCGGCGGCGGTTGGTCCTCCCGCATCACCGCCTCGTACTCGGCGTCAAGCTCCGTCTTGTCGTAGTCGGCCAGCCCGGCGGCGCACGCTCTAGCTAACATCTTCGCCTGATTGCGCTCATGTCTCTGCCGCCGCCGCCATTCCCTCGTTGCTTCTCGTGTCATGACATGTCCATACAGGGGGCGCGGATAACGGGCATAACGACATTGGATATCAAAAATCTTCTGGCCCGTCATCCGCTACGGCATCGCTGCCGATTGAAGAGGGGGAGGCAGGCATGAGCTGGGCATCACCCGACTTGTGGCCTCCCCCAGCCGCATCTCTGCGGCGTCTCGTGGCTCCTAGTCTACGATAGGCTGGCGACGCCATGCCTGCCATAGATGCTTCAGGAGCCGTTTTTCCATGTAGCGTGTCGCGCGGTCATGTGCGCGCCGCTTGCTTATCTCCGGGTCGCGGTCGATCTCATACTGCTTGCGGTCGCGGTAGACAGCGCCATATGGCCCATAAATCCGCTCCCCAGTATCGTTGCCGTCCGCGTCCTTCACTTTGCTGATCTGATGCTTCATCAGCGGATCGACGCGCTGGAACATCTCTGATCGCCGGGCTGGACTGTATTTGAAGTCAATCCATTCCTGAGAGGTCAAACCGCCGCCCATCCGCCATGCCATGCCGGACTTTCCGTTGTACGGGGCAAGTCCCATGCGCTTCCATAGTTTGCCGGGATTGGCGTAGTTCGACAGATCCCCAGCTTCGGCGACGATGACGGCGAGACCAAGCGGCCCGAAGCCTTTAATCTCCTTTGCCCACTGCCACACGGGGAGCTTCTGCGCCAACTTCGCCATCCGCTGTTCAACGCCGGTTGCCTTCGTCCCATCGAAATTCTTGAAGCTCTGCGCTCTCAGCGCATTCTCGAACGGCTCGCGCGCTTTCTTCGCCGCCAGAATGACGTACTCGCACTTGATCGCGATAGGCCGTTCGTTGTCACTGGGCAGTGTGCCCTTCTCGACCTTCCTTATGATCTCCAGAGCCTTCGCGCTCAGGTCCGCGCGTTCCTTCTCGCTAGCTTCGTGCGGCACTCCCATCATGTCCCGCACGTAAGCACCAACGCCGTTGGCGAGCTTGTTCTTCGTACGGATGAGGTTGATGCGCTCTTTCTGGAGGTTAATCAGGTCGTCGATGATAGAAGCGAGGTCGGGCAGGCCAGTACCGGATAGCAAAGTTTCTGTGCCCCGAACCTCGCCACCGTCGCCAGCGTCTAGGACGGCGGCGGCGGTATTGGTAGTGGGGGAGGCGCTGGTACGAAGGTCATCAGCATTCCAAGGGCCTCCCCCGACCGCCACGGATGGCGGCGTCTGGTGCGCGGATAGACAGGCTATCTTCTGCTGGGTATCAAAGGGACATTGGCCCGTCTCATCCGCTACGGCATTGCTGCCGATCTCGTTGGAGTGGGGGGAGGCATCCCGGATCCGGACATCATCGAGCAATTGGCCTCCCCCAGCCGCTTCACGCGGCGTCTCTGCGATAGGTGCCCCAGTTGGCAAAACCAAATTGGTAGTCAGACCACTGCTGGCCTTCTGGGGCCGCCCAGGCTTTCGCTTGGGCGAGGGGGTGGAGACAGCACCTTCTATGCGGATATCAGGGGGGACAAGGCCGTCTCCTTCGGGGATGATATCACGAGGCACCGGCCACCTCCAGCCCAAGTGACAGGATAATCGCCTCGGCTGCTTCCGGCTTGACGTATTCACGGACATGCGACCCAGCCGGAGTAACGGCCATGAACGCCGTAGCTATCCGATGCTCCCTACCGCTTTCCTCTGCCACTTTCGCCAATTCCTCGTATGTCCAGTCACCGATGGGACGACGGCGAAGCATGAACTTGTCCAGAATAGACATGGCGACCGAGTTCTTGACCCGCATCCGCGCTTCCATCGACGTGCGCGGCTTCGGCGGGATGTAGGGGGCTTTCACCCTTGGCTCCGCCTTCGTCGTCGCCTCAATATTCGCCTTCGACCACACTCCCGCTGTCGCCGGGCGTGGCGCGTCTATCGGTGCGGTTGGCAGGCGGCGCGGATGCTCTCTGACCGTGGTGTGAGTGGTGGGGGAGGCAATCGTGGTCTGGGTATCACCGTCGAACTGGCCTCCCCCAACCGGCTTCTCAACCGGTGTCTGCGATTGGGGCGCGGATGAGGGGGCACACAACGCTTGGGAGCCACGGAAGTCATGGCCTGCCTCATCCGCTACGGCGTCTCCGCCGGTCTTCGTGACGGGGCGCAAACCAATGCCGCCGCCGTCAAAATCTCGCCGCTCGACTTCGGTGATGTGCTCGCTGACGAACTGCATCATCCGCGCCTTGCCGATCATCTCCAGCGCCAAGTCCGCGCCATCGACAACCGTCGCGTATAGTCTCGCCTCCGCACTGCCCCGCGACAAGCTCGACTCCCGCATAGCCCTGATGACTGCGCAGGTTTCGAGGGACAATCGCTGTTTCGGCGTGTGGTAGATCGGAACGTTCATCGGGCGCATCCAATATCTGGGGGGACAATTGCTCTGGCCGTCACAACATCATGATTCATCAAGCCGGGACGGGCAATACAGTACTCGCCGTTTTATTGCTGGCTGATACTTTATTGCTGACGGACTCCACCTGCCGCCGCAGCCGCGCCATCCGCCGGGCTTCCGGCAGCACTTCCCGGCGCAGGCAGCCGCACGACCTGCTGTCACCCCTACGCAGCGAGTTCGCCAGCACGACCTTTTCCGTTCCACATGAGCATCGGCACAGCCATTGCCGAACGCGGATACCCGACGATGCAACCCGGTCCTCCGCCCGCTCGATCACGGTCCACCGTCCGATCATCCGACCGATCATGTCGAACGCTTCGTCTTTCTTCTCCCGTATGAGCGCGCGCCCTAAACAGCCGCAGCTTTTCGTGTGTCCGTTCAGCAAGTTCTTTGAACGAAACCGCCCAACGTAACCGCACTGGCACTCGCACACCCACGTCCGGGTCTTATGCCCGCTGGGGAGGATCGCAGTCGCCCCCAGGCTCAAGACTTTCAGGTATCCGAAAGTCCTGCCGGTCAAGTCGAAGCCCTTGGACGAATTGCGCCGCTTGACGACTTCGTTCCGCAGACAGCCACAGCTTTTCGACTGTCCATTTAGAAGTGAAGCCGCGCGAACCCTGGCCCGCGTGCCGCATTCGCAGACGCAGTTCCAGGTCGTTCCGCGCTTGCCGGCCCGGCTAATGACGTCGGCGGCACGGTCGATGACGATCCACCGGCCATATGCGCCGGGCGCATGGCCCGACAGGATTTTGAAGCCGGGCTGCGTTGAAGTTCGTGTAGGATCGGCAGAAGCCATTGGTCGTCCTGTATGCGATTGATGGTCAGGGGCCGCGCTGGGATGCAAGCCGGCGCGGCCCCGTCCGTTGGGAAAGTCAGTCCTCGGTACGCACGAGGCGGAACCACTTGCCACCGATTCCGCAAAGGTGCGGCATGTTGCGCGCGACGTGGCACAGGTGCGCCTCAGCTTCGTCCACGCCGCCCATGCACAGCCACCGCTCCGGCTTGTGAGGATGCCCGTCGTCGCGGCAATGCGCGCAGTCAATGCAGGCCTTGCAGACGCGGCTGAAATAGTCAGCCAGCGGCAGCGGCGGTTCAGGCTGGATGCGGGTTTCCGGACAAGCCATCAGTTGCTCCGCTTCAGCCACGTTGGTACGGTCCTATCGCGGATATGCGCCTTTGGACGGATCACGTCTTTCGGCGGCTCATTGTGGAGCAGGTACTCGCCCAAAAGATCGAGCGCGTTGACGAGGGGCCTGCGCTTCGTGCCCGGCGGTATGGTGAACTCGATGCACACCGCCCGGATCATGTCCCAGTTGGCGACGCCGATCTCGTACTTGGCGTCGAGGTATTTCATCTCGGCCCGCGCTGCGATCCCCTCAGCCTCGGCCTGGGTGACGCCTCCACCATTTCCGCCACCTACAGCCCGCCACGCGGCCACGGGGGCCTTTACGACCTTGCCGACTACCGCCAGCCGCAGAAGCTCTATCCCGGCCTCTACGCGCTCCTTAGCGCGCCCTGGATCGGCGGGGTCGTCCAGGATGCCCGCCTTGCGCAAGCCGTCGAGTGTCGGGTGCTCGAATTGGTCTTCAGCGCCCTTGCTCACGACACGGCCGCCTGGGTCGATGACGCGGTCGTTCAGCGTCAGGCAGTTGAATACCTGGCGCCGGGTTTCGTTGGCTTCATCGACCTGCTCAATGCCGATCTGCTGGCACCACCGCTCGTAGGTGCCACAGTCGGTCGGCACGTTGGCGTACTGGTTCGCCCAGGACTGCGGCTTTTTGTTCTTGCTCCCTGGCACCCTGCCGCGCGTCTTGCCGTGCTTGCCCACCCGTCCCTTAGCCATCGCGCGCCACTCCGTTTGCCCGTCGTCTGTCGTGGTATTCAACATCGCAATCCGCCCTATCGTTCGTGGTGTCGGGGTTGGGCGGCGGTTTCGTCACGCCGCCGCCCGCTCTTTTCACCGAGCCTTGCTTCTGCTCATGATGCTTTCCGCCTGTTGCTTTTGGTCATCCTTTCCGCGAATTCCTCCAGCAACGCAGGATCTTCGCCGGGGCCGAACCGTCTCGTCCGCCGGTCATAGTTCATCCAGATCGTGCCCGGCCTGCCGATCTTGTCGTGATACCGGCTCTTGACGACCTTGCACATTGCAGCGGTGTGTTCGGCGCTCCGCTTGTGGATCACGATCCCGACATCAGGCTTGTTCGCCCAATGGGCAGAATCCGAGATGTCATACAGTCCGGGGCACGGGGCTTCCTGACCGGCGAACCCACTCATCTTTGCTGGATGGGCGACAACGACCACATGGACGTTCAGCGACCTTGCCAACCGTTTGAACTCCTTGATCGCCTTGCCGACGTACTCGGTCGTCGTCATGTCTGATGGCCTATCGTGGTCGAGTTCGTTCCATGGATCGAAGACGAGCATGTCGGCGTTGAAACGGACGACCGCTGTCGCCGCTTTCTCCAGCGTCCATGACAGGTTCGCCAGATCGTCATCGCCGGGAACGATGAAAACGAAGTGCCTGTCAATCCAAGAGTCCGCCTTTGCGATTTCGTCCGGCCGGCCTTCGCGTTCGGGCTTTCCCAGAAACCATTCCCGCAAGGCGCGTTTATGGTCCGCCTGCGGATGCTGTTCGAATGAGGCGAATGCAATCACCCAGTCATGCTTCTCCGCCATCCGGCAGGCCAGATCGTTGACGAACGTTGACTTGCCGTAAGACGGGATACCGGTGACGACGCAGAAGTCTCCGCGCCTGATGTGGTAGTGCCCGTTCAGGAACGGGAAGCCGGTATCCATCGGCTCTGGCTCGTGGAATGGCGGCAGTTCGCTCATCAGGTAAACGCCATCGACCTTGCACCATTGCGCACCGTCAATGACCGCCCGAACGCCCTTCGCGCCGTATTCGATGAACGTTTCGTTCAGGTCTTTGCATCGACCCTCGCCGTTCCGCTTCTTTGGGTACTTCACCCACTTGCATCGGGCTTTGCCAAACCGAAGCGACAGATCGTTCATCAGTGACGTGCCCGGCCCATCGCCATCGGTCGCCAAGATGATTTCACGAACGTCCTTCAACGCCGCCCGTGCATGGTCGATGTACTGGTACTTGGTCGTGTCGTTGGCGCCGATCTCTTCCTTCGGAGCACCGTCCGGTACGGAAACAACGCGGACAAACCCTGCCTGGATGGTTGCGATGGTATCGAACTCGCCTTCGGTGACGATCAGCGGCAGGTCCGACATGGACGGGTCGCAGATGACGTTGAAGTTCCAGAACGCCTTCGTCGCTCCGGGGTCCTGCCGGAACTTCTTGTCCATCGTGCGGTACTTGTGATTGACGATATCGGCACCGACGACGTAGGGGAACTTGATCCCCTCACCACCACCTGTTTCGTTGTAGCTGCTGAGTCCAAGCCTGTCCGCTATTTCCGCGTCGATGTGTCTGTCCGCGAGAAACTTCAGTGCAGTTGTCGTCAACATGGCGATGTCCTTTATGCCCGCAATGGTGGCATCTGAATTTGATCCCGGTTGCCTCGATCAGAACTGAGAGGCATGGGTCGGTCTTCGACCGGCGAAGGTGTGAGCATCGGGGGCAGGTCGTCTTCCTTTTGCCGATGTTCGTGTTGCGCAGGACGATCCCTTCAGCGCGCAGGAGATGGTCGTTCACAGCGCCGCCCCCGTGCAGAGGACGCCATCGGCATCGATACGACAGCCGTTTGGCACGTACCTGTCGCGCTTGTTCATCGCACCGTACAGGTATGCCGCCGGATTGGTTTTCCCCTCCGCCGTGACCAGCAGCGCCGCCGCGTCAGCATCGCCTTTCATCGCTCGCAGCCGACCGATTGTCGCTCTCGCCTGCTTCTCGGTCTGGCCGCACCCACTCAGGATGCGAACGCCGTGATCGAACAACGCCTTGACCGGGCTGATCTCAACCACCGTGCTTGGCGCGACAGCGCCAGAAGCTTTAGCTTCTGAATCTTCTTCCTTATGGTAACTGGTAGTTAAGTTATTATTGCTAGAGCTAAGTGATTGATTTTGCTTATCTCCGAAGTCAAGTTTCGGCGAAACTTCATCGAAACTTGGGCCAAACTTCGGTGAAGTTTCCTGAATGTTCTTCATGGCTTCAGCTTTGGCTTCAGCTTTCGCGTTGCCGCCACTGGAGCCAGCGGACGCCTTCTTGTCGCGGCTTTCCTGAACCTCGGCTATTAGAGCATCGACGTAGGGAAACCGGATCATGCCATTTTCGACGGACACGACACCTGCATCGACCAACTCCGCCAACGCGCTATTAAAGCTCCGGACGGTCTTGCATCCGACATCAGTGCAGATCATTGATGGGTCGTGTGGCAGTCGTCCGGCTCTCCAGATATAAAGCCGCTTAAGCCGATGGAAGAACCCTTCTCCGGCCATAGTCAGGCCGTTGACGGCGACCTTCTCGGCGTTCTGGTCTTCGCGAACCCAAAAGACTTCTCCGATGCCAAGCTTCGCGCCAGTAACCTTGGGATTGTCCGTCATGATACACCGCCCAACGCGCGCGGGTGCCGGGCGGTATGGGTTATGTAGGCGAAACGCATGTCCTTCTCGCTCCGTAGGGAGCGGATGGAACCACTTCCGAGAAGACGCAAAAAATTAATAACGGAGGGTGCATCCCCCGCTTGATCTTCGCGCTCGACTCGTGCATCATGAGGACTGTGACGTTCCTCATGGCGGCTCCACTCCGCTGTGACCAGTTCAGGGATCATCCCCGAACCAGCCGGCTCCGATGTTGGAAGCATCGGGGCCGTTGCTGTTTTAGAATCCACCAGATTCGGACTTTTGTCCATAGGCTTCAGCCACGCCTCGCCAAATTAGATTGCGAGATCGGGCTTGCCTGCTCGTTATCCGCGTCGGACTTCTTGCGCCGGGACTGCCTCCCTAGGTTGGTTTTCAGCTTCTGCCATGAGGTCGCCTTCTTCTTTGCCGCGGCATCCAGGCCCATCACAGCCCTATACGCGGATGCCGACATGCGGGTTTGGGTTAACGGTCGATTGCGGAACTCGTCGGGCGTCAGGGTCAATGGAATGCCCCAGGCCGTCAAAGCTGCCGCAACCTCTTCCAACGTACGCGCAACCGCGACGGGTGCGCCAGCGGATTCTATCTCGGGGATGACGATTTTCTGCGGGTCGCTCAGGCGCCCGGTCTTCGACTTCAGTTCGATGAAGTGCGAGCGGCCACCCCAGACGATCAGGTTGTCGGGAGCGCCGGCTTTCAGCCCCTGCCGCTTGAAGCGGGCGCCGGCCGAGAGAACCTGCCGGGTCGAGGCGAACGATCCCTGGTTCGGGATATGGCACCACCATGCCTCGCCCTTGGGTAGCGCGGCATCCAGATAGCCCGCCGTCTCGATTTGAAAAGTCTCCTCGACCGGATGACCTGCACTCTTCTTCGCCGCCGTTGCCGTAGGATCGTTGAATACTACAGGGAAAACAACGCCTTGGTCCCTGTGCTTTTTTGCCGGCATGCCTCTTTTCCTCGTCTTGGGAATTCTATCAGGCGGTGTATAGTGCGAGATATCTTGGAACTTTGGGCAGGATATTTAAAATTTTACGGTCCTTACCTCCTTTTCGTAAATCGTTACTTGGTGGTCCGGAGCGCCGCTTAGGAAACTCTGCTGCTCCCGTCTCGTCAAGAACAATCCTGCGTATCTCCGTATATATGACCGGCAGAAAAATTTTCCAGCGGACCAAAATTTTTTCTTTACATCAGTATTCAATAGACGTATGGTTAGATCACGCCATCAGTTCTCGGCGTTTCCTCCCAACTAACCCGGCTCCTTATTGGAGTCGGGCCTTTTCGGGGGGAAGAGTAGGCAAGGGGAATGTGATGGTTCCCCGCGCAACTATGAAGAAGAAGTCACGCAATGACTGCCAAGGCGACGCAACCTGTCGTTTCGGAGTCTTAAAATACACTCGATCCTGTCACGGAACTGTCACCCCCATCGACATACGCAGGACCGCCCCGCGCGTGGCGGTAATCCCTTCGCACCTCAACGTAAAGGAGCCGAACTCATGGCAACAGACCGCGCGCATATGCAAGTCGTCTTTCTCCGACGTTTGGCTATGGCCCGTGCCGCTTTCGAATTACTTGCCGGCGCGGACGTACAGGAAGCTGTACTGAAGGTGATGAACGCGGAACCGGGCTGCCGCGAAGCAGGTGGCCTGTCTCCGGCCCAGGAAGCCAGCCTGCTTGCCGCGATCAACGAGGCGCCGTACAGCGCACAAGCCGCAGCCGACGCCGTCAGCGCCATCATCGCCGCCAACCACGCCGACGACGAACTGGCCGGTGCTGCCGCCGACATCGACCTGATCGCCACGCTCCATCGGATCGAACGCCTGACGCACTTCAGCGAAGACCGCGCCACCGATACACTTTCCGGCACGTCGATCGAAGCGAAGCACGCCGCCGCCGCCCAGGCGATATTCGCCCTCCGCGCAATCCGCCGCATGGCCGCGCCGCTGACGGCATTGCTTCGCCATGAGGCTCATGACGCCGGGCACGCTTCTAGCCACGCGGCAGCCGCAGAATGAGCGCCGATCTGTTGACCGCCGCCGCCAACCCCCGCGCCGTGATGGGCGGTAATTGCCCGCCGCCAAGCGACAGAGAAGATGCGCTTCAGCGGGTCGAAGACCTGTACGACGAAGCCCGTCTATGGATGGACGGCAAGCCGGTCGATAGCCACGAACTGGCTGACGGGATCGGAAACTTGCTGAACATGATCCGCTCTGCCGAAAAACGCGCGGACGATTTGCGAAAGTACGAAAAGGCACCGCACCTGAAAGCGGCCAAGGAGATCGACGACGCCTACAAGTCCGCCTTGGACAAAGCCAAGCAGGCTACAGCGGCGTGCAAGGCGGCTCTGGTCCCGTGGCTGGCAAAGCTGGTAGCCGAGAAGAATGCGGCGGCTGAGAAATCGCGGCAGGAAGCTGACGCGAAAGCACAGGCGGCGCGCGACGCCATCAGGGCCAGCGATAGCGCCAACCTTGATGAACGCGCTACTGCGGAAGCCTTGCTGAAAGACGCCAAGCGGGCGGAACGCGCTGCTGACCGTGCTGGGAACGATACGGCAAAGGCCGGCTCACTCGGTCGGGCGGTGTCGCTTCGGACGACATACGTGCCGGTTATGGTAAGCGCCGGGGATGCCCTCAAGCACTATAAGTCGGCGGCCCCCGACGAAATCAAGGCGCTGCTTCAGTCGCTCGCTGAACGTGATGTCCGCTCCGGAAAGCGGTCCATTCCAGGCTTCGACATCACAGCCGAACAGAAAGTCGTCTGAAAAGGGACGGTACAACATGCTCCAATTGACCCCCGAACAGCTAGACCAGTCAGCGGTGAATAATTCCGAATTGGCGATGGCTCACCTTCGATCCAGCCTGTGCCTGTCAGCGGTAGAACGCGGCGGCATGCTGGACGACAAGGCTCGCATTCTTCTCAGCGGCATCATTCGGCAGTGCAATGAAGCGCTGGAAGCCGATGCGGCAAATCAGCAGTCTCATGCCACGAAGGAAGATGCCTATGTTCTCGCCTGAGCAAAACTCTCTGCTTTCCGCGAAGCTGGATGGATCTAACGTCAGGACGCGATCCCAGGCAGGGCAAAAACTCTCCTACATCGAAGGCTGGCTGGCTATAGCGGAAGCGAACCGCATATTCGGCTTTGACGGGTGGGATCGCGAAACGGTCTGGATCAATTGTGTCTGGTCCGGTGAGCGACAGACGAAAAGCGGGCAGAAGCCGGCTGCGTCGTATGTAGCGCGTGTTCGGATAACTGTTCGAGCCGGTGATCGCCTTGTCGTCAGAGAAGGAACAGGTGCAGGTTCAGGCTTTGGCTTCGATGCCGGAGAGGCGCACGAGAGCGCCATCAAGGAAGCCGAGACTGATGCAATGAAGCGTGCTCTGATGACCTTCGGCAATCCGTTCGGACTTGCCCTGTACGACAAGGACAAAGAGAACGTGATGTCGGCTCAGGAAAAAGCCGCTGCCGATGATCGAGCCATCAGTGAAACGACTGCCGGGACGCTGACCATTGCCATCGAGATGGCAGAGGACTTGGGTGAACTCGGCGCATGGTGGAAGCAGCATTGGCCACAGATTGACACTCTCCCGAATGACCTGAAAGCCGGCGTTATCGCGGCTAAGGACAAGCGCAAATCCCAAATGAGCACGCCGATCCTGCAAGCGGCCGAGTGACAACGAGCGGGGGCTTTGGCCCCCGCCACCACCAAATCATCAAGGACAGGGACGAATCCCATGCCCAAGCAGATGCCCATACCGGACAACATGCCGGCGGCGATCAGGATGTATCGGTCCGGCGCCAGCAGTGTCCAAGTCGCAGCCTACCTCGACGTATCGCTCGGCACGGCAATCCGGCTGCTCCGCCGCTGTGACGTCAAGATCCGCCGCTGTGGTTTCGCCGCCGGGTCCGTCGTCCCGCAGGTCGGCCAGGACGATACCGACGACGCCCCGCTCTATCGCCCTCCGGTCACCCCCGAATACCTCGACACACTGCGCCGACGCTGGGCGGAGAAGATCCCCGGCATCGTCGCCACCGCACTCCAGGAAGCCTTCCCCGGCGAAAGGATCGGCCATGTCCGATAAGTCCGAGTGCGTCTGCCCCGAGTGCGCCAGCATCCTTGACCGGGACGACGTTGTGGAATCCCACGAGCGGCTGCTGAAGGCGTTCTTCATCGACGCCAAAGCTCAGGGACTGACCGTCAGGGAGGCCATGATCGTCGGTGCATCGCTCGCCGCCTGGATGGCCGACAGCATCTATGCCGGCACCGTCAAGGGCGATGACGACACGCCCGAGACGCAGGATAGCTTCACCCAGGCGTTCGTTGGCATGGTCGAGGACCTGCTGGAGCAGCGCATCGGCATCAATCCCGACGAAGACGAGGAAGAAGAAACCGCCGCCGCCGAGCAGGCAGACATCTCCCCGGCTGAACCTCCGGAGGAGCCCGTCTACATCGCGGCCTTCGGCGGCGATCCAGGCACCCGGCACTGAAACAAACACAAGGGAACCCAACCATGAATACTGGAACTTATCCCGGCCGAGTTGGCGCCGACGCTGAACTTCGGACCAGTCAGGCCGGCACACCCATTCTGAATTTCCGTATCGCTAACGATACGGGCTTCGGAGACAGAAAGAAGAGCCAGTGGATCGATTGTTCCTACTTTGGCAAGGGTGCCCAAGCCATTTCTGACATGATCAAGAAAGGCGACAAGGTCACCGTGTTTGGCGAAATCACCCTCGATGAGTTCACTCGCAGGGATGGAACGCCAGGGTCGAAGCTTGCCCTCAACGTTAGCCACGTCGAACTTTCCCCAAGAGCAAGTCGAGATGGAGGTTCGTCCGGCGGCGGTGGCTACGACCAGTCGATCGGCACCGACCAGCGGGGCAGTGATCGCCCGCCTGCCGGTGGCGGTGCGCAGCGTGGCGGTGGAAAGCCCGCGTTTGACCAGGATCTGGACGATGAAATACCCTTTTGAGGTAATTCTTTAGCATTAGGCCAACCTAGTTAAAAGGCGTCCCCATGTCACGGCCAACGAGCAAAGTGTGCCACACCTGCGGCAAGGAAAAGCCGATCGACGCCTTCGGTATCCGCGACAAGAACTGCCTGTCATGCCGCGAGAAGATCATCGAGGCATGACAGCGGGAGAACGCTGGCAAATCCCGATCCATCCCAACTGACGAAAGCGACCCCGAGTGACAGAGCCACTGACCGGATTTTTCGCCTACCAAGCCCGTCGCCGGGAGAAGACCCAGCGCGAATGTCTTAAAGAGGTCCAGCGCGAGTACGCCGAACGCTTCAACGCGGCCGAAGACCAGCAGCAACTGCGCGAAGTCGCGGCGGAGTATCAGCGTACCATGGCCCTGATCGGCATTGGCCCCGAGGACATGCGGAACCACGGCTGCTTCGTCCCGCCGGCCGCGAACGCCAATCCCCACCCGCGACCGGCTTCCATTCCTCCGGCCCGGCGACTTCGTAGGGCTGGCGTCCTGATGGCGGCGGCGGGAGGCTTCTTCGCCTTGGCCTGGGTCTATGTGCTGATTGCCTTGGTGTCCGTCCTCACCTACTACCCCCGCCGGGCTTATCATCGGTTCACGGGCAAGTAGGGGATATGCATGGGTGACCAGTCGAGGAAGAAGCAGGGGCCAGGGCCGAAACGCTATCCGTACAAAGGCCAAATGCTGACAGTTGCCCAACTGGCAGAAATCTCCGGCTGGTCCGACTCAACGATCTACGAACGGATCAACTCAGGCTTATCCGCCGAGCAAGCGGTGAAGCGGCTCCCGAAGAAGCCGCCACCGCCAAATCCTGATTCATTGGTCATCGCCTATCGGGGCGAAGAGCGCACTTTGGCGGAGTGGGCGAAGGTAGACTGGGTCAAACTCCGGCAGATCACCAAGGCAAAGCTTTATGCCCGCCTGTTCCATGACCCTGTCTGGACAAAGGAAGAAGCCTTCGGTGATGCCCCTCGTGTTCGGCCTAGCACCAAGAAAATCACGATTGATACGCCAGATGGTCCGGTGACAAAGACCAGATCGGAATGGGCGAAAGCCAGGGGCATCCCGCTTTCAACCATCAGCGTCCGCATATCGCGAGGCTGGACCGATGCCCAGGCGCTGGAGTTCGAGCCTGGGCCGAAGGAAAGCCGTGAAGCGGACAAAGCTGAAAGAAAAGAAGCAAATTTTGAAAACAAAACATGAAACAAACGGAAACTATTCCCGAACGTTCCGAAATTTCTGCTTAGTGTGGTAATGTATTCCCACGTTAGTAATACCCCCTAGCACAGCCAATGCAGCCTGGAGTATGGCGAAGAGCCACTTCCCATATCTCCAGGCTGATGGTTTGGCCGCAACGACGGCCTTCGGCCCAAAAAGGGTTTCGTAAGCCGGGTTTATCGCCCAGCGGCCATCCTTCGACGACAGCCCCGCGTGCCACCGCATCGGTTGTCCAGCAGGAAGGCCGCTGGTGATGAACATTCATCCCTGTCTGGAACTCAGGACTATGAACATGTCGATGATCCACTGCCATCTTGCCCTGCAACTCAACCCCTTCCCGACCTTACCGATAACGATCTTTACCCTTCTTTCCGAAAACTTCAATGAATATGCCGCCCGTATTAGGCGCGCATTAAGGTTCTCCCCTCGGGGTAAGCTAACCAGCAAGGAACTGCGCGAAGCCGCCGACCTGCTGCCCAACACACTCCTGCCGGTTGCCAAGAAAATGGAGGAAGACGGCGAACTCCAGCGATCAACCGACTACTCGACCCAGCCGCCGGGCCACATCTACAGTCTCACCCCGAAAGGCAAAGCGAAACCGTGAAGAAGAAAACCGCCGCCGCCGAGCGTGCCCCCAACATCCGCTGCGTCCGCCGCATCAAGGCCGAAACCCCCACCGCGTTCTGCGGCCGGGAGATAGCGCCCGGCGAGTTGTACTTCTTCTCCCCCGACCACGCCGTTCAG
>ERZ501031.198-NODE-198-length-16375-cov-9.118627_pt1 | contig 16375 bp, 17 predicted proteins | sample MGYA00248843_ERZ501031 | MGnify/ENA primary metagenome ERZ501031 (study PRJEB25958, sample SAMN03398557) | human skin metagenome | study: EMG produced TPA metagenomics assembly of the Human Skin Microbiome Metagenome (human skin metagenome) data set. | reverse complement strand
TTGGAAGAATAACATCCGGTAGAAGGCCAGTTCGGTCACGGCAGTCAACTGGGCCTCGGCCCCGTAAAACACGCCGGGATAGGAGTTCGCTCGCCGGAAGCGGGATGAGTGCGGGTAGGGCGCGTAGCGGAAGGGGGTTTGCAGGAGGAAATGCAGATGCTCACAGTCCGGAGGCACCCTCGGCTTTACCTCGTCAATCATGTCCTCTAGGAGGCGCTGATCGTCGAGGTCGTCGGTGAGGCGCGTGGTTGAGGATTTGTGCTGGGCCTCTACGACGCGCCAGATCTCGGCCCGATAGGGCCTAGCCTCAGACAATTGCCCTCCTCGAATCAAGATAGGAGGCCGTCGAGACCAAGCCTGTAACCGTCTGGATGAGGTCGATCGGACGTCCGTGGAGGGCCGTGTTTTCTGTAGTCAACCAGGACTGGGCGGCGACGTCGTCGCTGCCGACGATGGAATCCAGGCTGCGGAACATCCGAAGGAACAACTGGGCCATCTCGAACGGCTTCGACCCCTCGCTTAACCGGTATGAGCCCGTCTTCATGCGCGATACGGTCGGCTGTGACACTCCGATGATGGCGCCCAGCGTGGCATTGGAGATGTCGAGGTGCTCAGCCGCGCGGATGGTCGCGGACGTGAGGACGGTCTCCCGGCGGTTGGCGTCCACTAGGCCAGCTCGGGCAGTTTCTAGAGGCATTTTCTGTTCTCCTGAATTTTCATAGGCCGTCTAATTCTGTAGAACGAGATTAAGGCGCTTTTAGTTCACTCGTCAAGTCGTATTGGATGGTTTAAGGCTTATGGATTAGGGGTTGTCACATTAACTTGGATCGGGCGTGCGAAGACGTAGAAAGGCCATAAGTCGCTCTTTATGCGGCCACTTGGACACACTCTCCTGCTCCTAGACCTCAAACTCGCTGGTGCGATAAGCGTGGTACTCGGCGGCACTCATCAGATGCTGGCGGGGATGGCACTGCTGGTAAATGGGGTTCTGCAGATCTCAGCAGGGCAGCTGCCGGGCTTGCCAGGAGAGGCATTGACGGATAGGTTTTCGGGCTCGTTCTGAGAGATCAAGAGAGCTACCATAGACTCAATGTCATCAAGTTAGAGCGGTGTCCGATCAGGTTGGACATGCAGCCGGAGCAAATCTAGCGATCCAGCCGATCATTCCTTGCCGGGCCCTGTTCAACCTGATCGGACACCGCTCTAGCCGGTGCCCGTCCTTTGGTTGTGCACGGCTAAACGAAGTGGCTGCGGTGGTTTACATTTGCTACGAGCATGGCTTGTAGGTCATGTGATAGCCGTGGAGGCGTGGTCCTTTGCGTCTTGGATACAGCCGTCTCGGGCGAACCGGCTCGATGGTACGGGCAAAGACGTCAATCAAGGCGCGCAGCAGGTCCAGGGGATCGGATCGGGTCAACAGACGGACCAGTATTCCCTTCATCGCGCAGAGGGCATGGGTGAGATTGACCTGCTTGGGATGGACATCGCCGCGGTGGTACTCGTCCACCTGCTGCTGGGCGGTGCGGGTCAGCACCACCGTCAGGTTCAGCGTGAAGACTTTGGCGTGGAAATCCTGGCGGATCGTCAGGGATGATTTACCGCTCCAGTTCTCTACTTCAACCCGGCACTTGAAGCATTTGTAATTCTCCTCCTGTGCCCAGCGCAGATGGTAGAGGGTGGCGAACTCCTCGGCCGGGTGATCGTCGCGGTCGAGCAGCGAGGTCATCAGGATCTCAACCTCGCCGGTGGGCAGCAGGACGCGGATCAGGCGCACCGGGATTACGGTGGTGGGTAAACCGCGCGACCGGCAGGCCGCCTGAGCTTCGGCGTGAGGGTGGAGCGTGACCACCGCGTCGTTGCGCCCGGCCGCCAGGAAGTCACCAACCACCGACCAGGTGTCGGGCGCGACGCGGGCGCACCAGCCGAGCTTGCGCGTCTGAAGGGCGGCGAACACCCAGAACGCCGGATAGCCGCAGTCGAGCAGCAGCAGGCTGCCCGCCTCGAGGGCTGCGAGGTGCTCGATCAGAAGCGTGCGCTCGTCCTGCTGGTAGGGAGCGATAATGGCATCGAGGATGAGGCCGTTGAGCGGGTCGTAGACCTGGGAGATCCGCGCCAGAGTGGCGGGATCACTGTGGGCGGGAAACATCTGGCCGAACTGGGCGATCGCGTCTGGCGTGTCGGGCAGGCGCACCGTTGATCCGTCGATGGCGCGTAGATCGAAACCGCGCCACCGCCGAACCGGAGCATCGTGGTACCAGCGCTGAACGAGATGGTGGTTGAGCTCGATGAACGCGGATGACTTGAGCTTCTGCCGGGCAGCGCAGAACGCGCTTTTTGTGACGACACGCTCGGCCACATCGCCAGGGCTCAGAACCTGAAAGAACTGATCCAGCTCGCGCTGGAGCGCACCCTTGATCAAGTTGAGCAGGAACACGACCACGATGGGGAACGACAGGGTACGGTGGCGGGTAAAGTCTGTTTCGGAGCGTCGATGCCGGGCAACGAAGGCAGGATCGCCGATGAGATCACGTAAAGACTGAATAAGGCTACACTGGATACTGAGGGATCCCCCCGATCATGTCCGGATCACTACCGTGCTTCTCGCACATATCAGCCTCTCGTGATGTGGATTAACTTGGGATAATTTTGCCCATTTTCCTGTTCCGTTCAATAGATCCTTCAGTGCTCTCTAACTTGATGACATTGACCATAGACTGCCCACAGTGCTAATCGTCGTCGCTCACCGATTGAGAGGGGCGAACAATTCATAGCTTCCGGTGTTTCCCTTGCTGAGATTGTGGGCGGCGGTACAATGCGATGATTGCGCGCCAAGAGCTGGAACAGACGTTACACTCTGTGACCGCAACAAGCTGAACTGGCTGCGCCATTATCGGAAGTGAGTAGATTCCGTAACTGGCAGCGCTTTTGATCGTCGCGAAGCCGCCAATCCGCCGCCCAATCTATTTTGCTATACTGGCAGCTGCCAGCAAATGAGCATTTGGTAAAATATGTGAGCGGGGCGGCGGCGGTGAGGGCTGCGTTGGTGCACGGATGCTGTTGTTGCCCTTGCGGACGGGATTCGATAGGATGTCTGCCCCTTCCTAATCGCCCTGCCTGACCATGCCGCACAAGTACAATGCCGACCGTCGCCACCACATCCCGAGAGCCCGCTACAAGGTGACGAACTGGCGAGACTATGAGGCTGGGCTGCGAAAGCGCGGCTCGCTGACGATCTGGTTCACGGACGAGGCGATCGCAGCTTGGCGGGCGGCGCCACGGACCACGCCGGGCGGACAGGCACACTACTCGGATCTCGCGATCGAGACATCGCTGATCTTGAGGACAGTGTTTCACCAGCCGCTGCGCCAGACCGAAGGGCTGGTTGGCTCACTGCTCGAGCTGATGGGGCTGGATCTGCCGGTGCCGGACCATAGCACCCTGAGCCGACGATCCAGGACACTGGCAGTGGCGGACCGGTGCACCTGCTGGTCGACAGCACCAGAGTGAAGCTGAGCGGGCCGGGCGAATGGCTGGTCGAGAAGCATGGATTCCAGCGCCGCCGCGCCTGGAGGAAGCTGCATCTCGCTGTTGATGTGAAGACCGGCATGATCGTCGCTTCGACCCTGACCAGCAAGGAGGTCGACGATGCCGCCGAACTCGGCCCCTTGCTTGACCAGGTCGACGAGACGCTCGGCGCCGTCATCGCCGAGGGCGCCTACGATCAGGATCGAGTCTACGATGCTGTGGTCGAGCACTCGGCGGAGGCTGCGGTTATCGTGCCGCCGCGCGCCACGGCCGTGCTCAGTCCGTCGGCCGACACCGATCCAACCCAGCGCGATCGCCATATCTAGGCCATTGCCGAGCAGGGCCGGATCGGCTGGCAAAAAACCTCGGGCCACAATGCGAGGGCTTGGGTGGAGGGAACGATGAGTCGATACAAGCGCATCATCGGCGACACCTTGCGCTCCCATACCCGGCCGGCCCAGGAGGTCGAAACCAGGATCGCCGTCACCGTTCTCAACCGAATGCTCGACCTCGGACGCCCGGGCTCCGTCCGCGCCGCCTGATGATCAACGAACCAGGGAGAAATCCGTGCTCGTCGACCTCCATGCACCAGAGCACCAATCCGCCCTATTCGCTGCCGCAGTCCGAGCCGCCCCACGGTTTCTGTTGCTCCCCGCGATCACCGCGTCCGGTCAGGACGTCGGTGCTCTGGGCTTCGCCTCGCGGTGCCCGACCTCGCGCGCCGGCCCGCCGAAGTGGCGGGCGAACGCCCGCGAGAACGCCGCCGGGCTGGCATAGCCGACCTGGCGGGCGACCGCCTTCACCGGGCGTCCCGCTTGCAGCAACGCGCGCGCCAGGGACAGGCGCCAGCGCGTCAGGTAATCGCCCGGTGGTAGTCCGACGACATGACGGAAGGTCTCGGCAAAGACGCTGCGGGACATGCCGGCTTCGTCCGCCATCCGCTCCAGCGTCCAGGCGCCACCCGGGTCCGCGTGCATCCGGGTCAGTGCCCGGCCCAGGGCCGGGTGAGCAAGCCCAGCCAGCAATCCATAGCCGGGCTCCGGCGCATCCATAAGGCGGCGCAGCATATAGATCAGCACCACTTCGACCAGCCGGTCGAGCGCCGCCTGACGACCGGATTCCTGCGTCGATGCCTCGGCAAACAGCAGGGAAAGGGCGCTGCCGAGCACATCTTCCGCCGTCAGCGGCAATATCAGTACCGGAGGCAGGCCCTGCTCCAGCGGGTTGCACGGTCCTCCCAGATCGATTTCGGCGCACACGAGTTCCGCCCCGTCATCGTCGCCGGCGATCAACCGATGCGAGCTTGCCCGGGGAAACAGGATGGCCGTGGGCGCCTGAAGCATGGCGCGGTCCATGGCGTCGCCGTCCACCGCCATGCATCCGGCGCGCAGGACATGCACGTGCCCCAGCCCTCCGGGCTGCCCAAATGCTTCAATGCCGCAAACTGGCCCGGTGTGGAACACGCGTGCGGTGATGCGGACACGATCGAACATGGCGGCCAATCGGTCCGGCGGCGCGGCTTCGGGTGACGTCAGCTTCCCGGTCATCGGACGATCTGCAATCCTTTGCGGACCATAAGTTCGCCAGCGTACGCCATTCTCCTGGGCATGGCGAGGCGCCAATCACACCACGGCTCCTCAATGCACCTCAAGCGACGGAGACAAACCATGACGAACTTCACCCCCATTGACCAGACCGGCAAAGGAAACTTCACCATGTTCCACGCAACCGAACTCCTCGACCGCGCGCTGGCGATTGCAGAGCCTATGACCCGCGCCAGCCTCTACCTTTCGCTCGTTGTCATTTATTTCTGGTTCGGCGGCATGAAGTTCACCGAGTACGAAGCTCAGGGACTGGTCCCGCTGGTATCAAACAGTCCGCTGGTGGGCTGGTTCTACGACCTCCTGTCGGTTCGCGGCTTCTCGGCGTTCCTTGGCGTCGTAGAACTAAGTATCGGCCTTCTTGTGTTGGTCGGTCTGTTCAACCCGGCCACGTCAGTGCTCGGTGGCCTGCTGTCCGCCGGTCTGTTCGTGACAACGCTGAGCTTCATGGCGACGACGCCCGGCACCTTCGAGCCGAGCCTCGGCTTTCCCGCCATCAGCGTGGTCCCCGGTCAGTTCCTGCTGAAGGACATCGGCCTGCTCGCGATTTCCCTGTGGATCCTCGCTGACTCCGCCCGCCGCCTGCGGCGGGCATAAACCGGCGACCCAGGTCAGAGTGTGCACGGATGTGCCGGATGGCGTAGGGAACGGTCTGTTTCGCAGCTCCGGATCTCGCCTTCATGCCGCATGAATACAATGCCGACCGTTGCCACCACATTGCGCGGCCGAGGTGACGCGTGGCGAATTGGTCGGATTATAATGAGGCGCTGCGGCAGCGGGGCAGTTTGACGGTATGGTTCACGGACGATGCCATCGCCGCCTGGAAAGCGGCGCCGCGAACCACACCGGGAGGCCTGCCGCACTACTCGGACTTAGCGATCACGACGGCCCTGACACTGAGGGCAGTGTTCCACCTGCCGCTGCGCCAGACCGAAGGGTTGATCGGCTCGGTCCTCCAGCTGCTCAGCCTCGACCTGTCGGTGCCGGATTTCTCGACCCTGAGCCGGCGCGCACAGAGCCTCGAGCTGCCGGCGCAACCTCGCGCCACCGGCGGGGCGATCCACCTGCTGGTTGACAGCTCGGGCCTGAAGCTGGGCGGCCCAGGCGAGTGGCTGGTCGAAAAGCACGGCACGAAGAAACGGCGTTCCTGGCGCAAGCTGCACATCGGCTTTGACGCCGTAACCGGCCGGATCGTAGCCTCCATCCTGACCGAGCGTGACGTCGATGACGCCTCCCAGGTCGAGCAGGGGCTCGACCAGATCGCCGAGCACATCGAGATCTTCATGGGCAACAGCGGCTATGACAGAACCAATGTTTCCACCACCCTGAACGAGCGCCATGCGGATGCGAAGGTAATAATTCCACCTCGCTCCGATGCCTTACTCAGCGCCATGGCGGACACCGACCCCACCCAGCGCGACCGCCACATCCAAGCGATCGCCGGGAAAGGGCGGATAGCCTAGCAGCGCGACAGCGGCTACAATCAAAGGGCCGGTGTAGAGGGCCAGTTCGCACGCTGGAAGCAGGTCATCGGTGACGGGCTGCGCTTCCACAGCGACGAGGTCCGCGCCATCAAGGTCGCCATCGCGGCCCAGGTCCTCAGCCGAATGCTCGACTTTGAACGCCCGGACTCGGTCCGCGTCGCCTTAATCAACAGCGGGGAATGGGGGGCTCCTTTGCCACTTCCTCCTCCATGCAACACGCTAGCCCTCGTTGATCATCCTGCCTTTGCTGACGTCATGCAGGATGAAGCCCTCGATTGGATCGCACGGGTGCGTCCAGGGTGCTTGGGCGAGCACGCGGGCGGTGTCGGCATAACCGGCGGCCCAGCGCGCGCCGATGCCTTCAGGGCTGAAGTCGATATCCTTGGAATGGTCCTCTCCCGCTAGGGGCGGAGCCAGCAGCCGCACAACATGCATGCGGGTCAGGCAGCCATAGGACATTAGTTCGCGGATTTCGGGATCACTCCGCATGTCCGGTGGAAGCCGTTCCGCCATTTCCGCTATGACGTGCCGCAGCCTGTGGATCTGTTTCTGGCGGGCAATGTGACTGGAATCGCGGCTGGAATACTGGAGGTCCTTCTGACGGCTCATGACCTTCCAGAGACTGTCCGGCTCCGGTCCAGTGGGGTTCCAGATCTGGACCGTAAAGACGAGTCCGTTCCGCCGGGGATTGTCGTCGAACACCGCCTCGATGGGAGTGTTCGACAGGATGCCGCCATCCCAGTAGAGTTCGCCGTCAATCCGGATCGCGGGGAAGGCGGGGGGCAGCGCTCCGGAGGCCATCACGTGGCGGATCGTCAGGGGCGCCTTGCGGCTGTCGAAGTAGTGCATCTCGCCACTCTGGACGTTGGCGGCACCCACCGTCAGCCTTGGTTTTCCAGCATTCAAATAGGCAGGATCGATCAGGTCGGCGAGCGTCCTGGCAAGTGGCGCAGTCGAGTAGTAGCCGGCGCTCTCGGCGCCCAAAGCCGTCTTTGTTCCCACCAAAGCTCGGAGATTGGGCTGAAAGAATCCTTTCACTCCGGTGGCCATTGTCAGAGCGCTGGTTCCCAGTGAACCAACACCCCAGGTTTCGGCGGCCATCCGGTGAAAGGGGCCCTGTTCGATCCTGCGCCAGAATTCCTGAAGCTGGACCAGCCGCCTGCCCGGCGGACTGCCGGCGATCAAGCTGGCGTTAATGGCGCCGATCGAAGTGCCGATCACCCAGTCAGGCTCGAGCCCCACTTCCTGCATCGCCTCGTAAACGCCAGCCTGATAGGCGCCAAGTGCCCCGCCACCCTGAAACACCAGTACCACCTGGCCCAGGGTCTTCCTGTCGAAATTGCCTTGAAACTTCGTATCAATCTCTGTCATCGACATGCTGGCTTTTCCAGACTTGGCTAAGTGAGGTGGTTCTGTTTCGGGTCTCGCGACTTTGTTGAGCGCTAAGATGATATCGCCACCAGTCCTTCAGAGAACGACGATGCTGATCGCTTTGCATCTACGGGCCAGGGTTTGAAACGAGAGTACCGCCGCTGGTCACGTAGATTCACCACTGACCAGCCCTTGTTTCAGCAAGGTGACCTTGCCCCCGTGCAGCGCCTCCCATAGATCCTGAGTTATGCCGCCAACGTTTCCTGCTGGCGACGCCAATTTTCCTCGAACGCCATTGGGTTCGTGTAGCCCAGGGTCGAATGCATTCTTTTCCGGTTGTAGAAGGCAAGCCAGTCGATGACCTCGTCCTGGACCTGACGCCGTGTTTCAAAGTTCATATCGTGAAGCCGCTCGACCTTCAACGAACTAAAAAGACTTTTCCGTCACTGTGTGTTAGCTTCGCTGACCCTGACGGGTTCCCAACAGTTGCCCTTCCAGCTCATCGATCCGCGCATGGCGTAACCGCGCAAGGTTGCTTGAAACTCACCGCTGGCGTATTGACATCCTTGATCGGTTGAGAGCCTTGGACGCCCTTCTAAATGTCAAGCGGCAATGCGGGCCTGGTTGATCTCCTTATATCGCTGCCCGATGAGGGTGAACACCTCTCGGGCAATGTATCGTTTCAAGCATCGGATGACCTCAAGCTTGGAATGGCCCTCTGTGATACGTCTGGCCATGTAGGCTTGGGTTTTCTGGTCCGTGCGAAGTCGGCCGATGGCGATGATGTGCAGCGCGCTGTTGGCAGCGCGGTCGCCGCCGCGGTTCAGTCTATGCCGGGTCGTCTTGCCAGACGAAGCCGGCACGGGACTGACACCACAGAGCGCGGCAAAGCTGGCTTCGGACCGCAGCCGTTCCGGATTGTCTCCAGCGGTCAGAAGAAGCTGTGCCGCACTGGCATGACCGATCGAATTTCGAGCCACAAGATTGGGCGCCAGCTCATCGACGATCGCACCGATCATGGCATCCAGGTCGGCGATTTCGTCGTGCAGTTCAAGATACCGGCGACCGAGCGACTTGAGGCTGATCCTGTATGCCGTTTCCACGGTGCGGTAATCGGTCAGGTCAGGTCGCCATGCCGCCAGGGTCCTGATAAGTTGCATACGTGTCATCTTGCGCAGGGTTTCCCGTAGGCTGTCGGGCGCGCAGACAATGGTGTTCTGGATCATCTGCAACGCGATCCGTCGCGCCGTCACCGCGGTCTTCCGGCATGCTTTGAGGACGCGCAGGGACTCGATCATGCCATCGCGGCTTTTAGGCGTTACGGTGCGCTTGCCGGCGAAAGCGGCATGTGCGGCGTTCTGAGCATCGAGATCATCGCTTTTTCCGCGCCTGCGGCGGTCCTGTTTATCCGGCGCGGTCACCTCCAGGATTTCAACGCCGGCCTTCTGCATGAAACGCAGCAGCCCTGCGCCGTAGGTGCCCGTCGACTCGATGCCGATGCGCTGCACCTGCCCAAAGGAGCGCATCCAGGTAAGCATCTGCCGATATCCCTGCCGGGTGGTCGCGAAGCATTGGGTGCCGAGAACCTGGTCGTGTTCATTGACGACAGACGCAACATGCAGGTCCTTGTGAGTATCGACGCCGCCAATGACGACGCGATGCTCGACGCTCTCCTTGCCGACTTCCATTGCGGTTCTCCTGACTGGAGCATGGTTTGACGCTTTACCCCGACCGAATACGCGGACAGGACAGTAACGTGACAGGAAGTCAGGCCCTTCTTGGGTCACATGTACCGGCAAGGCAAAACTTACCGCAAGGTGCCCCGGGCGGCCGACAGGTCCGGGGAAAGACACAAACGGCGGCCGATCGGAGTGCGGGTCAAGCCGCGCCGAGACGCCTTGCAGCGCCAGCCTACCAGACGGTCCATCGCTGTGAGGGTCAGGCCGCCCGAGAACAGCTGGCCAGGACACACTTACTGTCGGAATGGTGGATGAGGCCTTCAGCCGGTCGGCGTCTAAACCACGCCATGGTCAGGGCATCGATGACGAGGTGTCGCGTCATACGCCTGCCCATCGCCCAGCCGACCACCTGCTGGCTGAACAGGTCGATGACGACGGGCAGGTACAACCAGCCTTCCTGCGTGGCGATGTATGTTATATCTCCGGTCCACACCAGATCAGGTCGCTCCGGCTGAAAATCAAGGTTCAACACGTTATCCGAAACCAGCGTTTGGCCGATCCCGGTCCGACCTGTGGTGCCATCACGCCGTCAGTCGCCCTCGCAAACCGAAGGAGAGCCTGATGTGCCGCCCTCGGCGCCGTGACGGCTGCCGAGCCCGCGGCGCTGTCTCATCCTGTTCTTTCTCCTGATCCCAACCTCTTTGTTCGATCGGCGGAACCACCTCTCCGTCCCGACCTGTCTTGATCAGAAGCGCCGCGCGCAGCGAACGGCAGGGCTGGCCCGCCAGGGCCACCGCCGGAGGCGGCCTGGCCTTGCCGGAGCGAGCACGGTGCTATTCTGCTGCAGGTCGGGATCCCCGGTACCAAGGGCGCCTTCATGGCTGCCTCACGCCGTCGCCGGTTCAGCCGTCACGGCAGGCTTGCGGTAGTCCTCCCCGCGCGCCATCACCGCCCAGGCGATCCGGGCCAGCTTGTTGGCCAGCGCCACCGCGGCGACGTTGAAGGGCCGCCGCTTCAGCAAGCCAGCCAGCCAGGGCGACTTCGTGCCATGCCAGCGTATTACCGCCCGCGCGCCATGCACCAGCAGCCGGCGGAGATAACCGTCGCCCGCCTTGGAGATGCCGCCCAGGCGCTCTTTGCCGCCGCTCGAGTTCTGGCGCGGCACCAGGCCGAACCAGGCCGCCAGATGGCGGCCGGACTCGAAGACCGTAGCGTCGCCGACCGTCGCCGTCAGCGCCGTCGCGGAAATCGGGCCGATGCCGGGAACCGTCATCAGCCGCTGACACGCCTCGTCCGCCTGAGCCTGTTCGGCCAGCCGGGCGTCGAGTTCCTCGACCCGCCGTCGGTGTCGCGCAGCTGGTCAACAAGACTTTGGAGAACGCTTCGCGCCAGAGCGGGAACCCGGGTATCCTCCAGGTCGGCGACCACGGCGATCAGCTGCGAGACCTTGCCGGCGCCCTGGGATGCGATGATGCCGAATTCGGCAAGGTGAGCGCGCAGCGCGTTGATCAGCTGCGTCTTCTGGGCGACCAGCGTTTCGCGCACCCGGTGGATCGCCAGGGTGCTCTGCTGCTCCTCGCTCTTGATCGCCACGAAGCGCATACTCGGTCGCTGCACCGCTTCGCAGATCGCTTCGGCATCGGCCCGGTCCTTCTTCTGGCGCTTCACGTAGGGCTTGACGTACTGCGGCGCCATCAGCCGCGCCGTGTGACCGAGCCGGGTAAGTTCCCGTGCCCAAAAGTGCGACCCGGCGCATGCCTCCATCCCGACCACGCACACCGGCAGGTTGGCGAAGAACGCCAGCACCGCGTCCCGCCGCAGCCGTTTCGTCACAACCACCTTGCCCTGGGCATCAACGCCGTGAACCTGGAACACCGACTTCGCCAGATCGAGACCGATGAACGCCGCCGACATCGCACAATCTCCCTGATGAAAAACGTCCTGTCCGTCATATGGCGCTGCCGCGCCGGAAACGGGGGACGCCCATCTCATCAACGCAGCCTATGCCGCTAAGCTGTCGCCTCTACTTGCCTCGAAGCGTCGGCGGTACTCGCCTGGTGAGAGACCGACGAGTCGTTGGAAGAGGCGCCCGAAAGAGGCCGCATCGCTGTACCCTATCGACCTTGTGATCTGGTCCACCGGTCGCCTAGTGAACTGAAGAAGCTCCCGAGCTTTGCCGATCCGCAGTTGCTGGACATACTCGGTGGGCGTCCTGCCTGTTGCAGCCTTGAACCTACGGAGGAATGTGCGCTTCTCCAAGGCGGCTTCTCGCGCCATCTCCAAAACCGTAATTGAGCGCGTCGGATTGGCTTGCAGAGAGTGTTGTACCCTCAGGATCGCCTCGTCTCCGTGATTGAGCCGCGGTGCGAAGATGCTGTAGTGGCGCTGCTCACGACCCGCTGGATCGATGAGCCAAAACTGAGCGGCTTCGATCATGACTGTCGGGCCAAGAAGCCGATCAATCAAACGCATGCCGAGATCTGCCCAGGCCATCATCCCGCCGGCGGTGAGGATCTCGCCGTCCTCGATGACGACTTTGCTCACATCGACTTTCACGTCGGGAAAGTCCGCTTGGAGCTTGTCTGCGTGCAGCCAGTGGGTAGTCGCAGCGCGCCCCGAGAGCAGACCGGTCGCTGCCAACATGAATGTTCCACAGCCGGTGGAGGCCAGCGTTGCGCCTGCCGCGTGTCGTTCGGCCAACCATGTTGCGAACGGCGCCGCCTCCTTTGCGTCGCCGTTCGCGGGGGACTGGTCCAGAGCGAACGCGGGAGCGATCACGACATCAGGATGATGCTCGGCGCCGGGGTGTGTATCATAGCAGCGGGTGATCGCGCCAGCGCCACCCATGGTCCAGTGCGTGATACGTAGCGGCGGCGCCCCTCGCCTGATGGAGAAGCCGCTGGCGACCTCTAGCAGATCGGTCATGCCATGAACCATCGCCATATGGGCCTGCGGGTAGAGCAGAAGCCCTACCTCCGCACTCGGCGTCCGCGACTCCAATTGGGCCAACAGATTTCCTTCAGATGAATTGACGGGGTTTTTACCTCTTTTGTCACTTTCAACACATATTTTGGCAAATGCGCCAATATCAATCAACCCCCACATATGGCATATTTCACTTTATCTGCCGGCGATGGAGGATCGTAACTCAGGGATTCGGGGTGACTGGGAGCAGTGGCTTGAGGCGCTGCGCTGCGAAGCCGCCGCGCCGTTACTTGAGCACAAATCAGGAAAGCGACCGCTGCGGCGAGGGAGCGACAGTATTCATGGAGATGCACCAGGTCCGATACTTCCTGTCGATGGCTCGACTTCTAAGCTTCACGCGCGCCGCGTACGCGTGCAACGTCAGTCAACCTTCCCTCACCCGCGCCATCCAGAAGCTGGAAGATGAGTTCGACGGACTGTTGTTCCGCCGAGAGCGCAGCCGGACGCACCTGACCGATCTCGGTCGGCTCATGCTCCCGCACCTCGAGCGGACGTTCGAGGCGGCGCAAGCGGCCAAGCAACTCGCCAAAGGGGTCGGGAGGGCAGAAGTGGCCTCGCTATCCCTCGGTGTGGATGCGACGATCGAATCCGAGACGCTTGACGCGATCTTGGCTGAGCTCTGCTCCGGCCTGCCTGGTCTGGAACTCACACTGACGACCGGCTCGTCCGCAATTCTGGTCGATGCCACCATGAGCGGCGAACTCGATCTCGTGGTCACCGAAGCGCCGGACGAGGCTCCGGAGCGCTTCGAAAGCTGGCTGCTCTTCGAACACACGTATCACATGATTGCTCGCGCAGATCACCCGCTGGCGCAGAACGCTCCCGGCAGCTTGCAAGCCGCCAGTGAGGAGTTGTGGATCGATCACGACGGCCAAGATTGTGCTCGCCTGCGCAATGCCGCCGCGAAAATCGGATTCGAGCCGATCGTACGCCACCGGACGTCCGACGCGAGTCACGTCAAGCAGTTGGTGCTCGCTGGATTGGGCAGCGCCTTCATGCCACAGCCGCGATGTGACAATCGCTTGCGCGCGATCCGTTTTCCCGATGTGAACGTCGTCGGACAGGTCGTGCTTGCGGCCGTTGCAGGACGGAGGCGTAGCATCGCGTCCGATGCCTTCATCCGTGCTTCGAGGGCTCGGAGTTGGGCCGCGGCATCGTTCGCTTGATCGAACGTGGCTCGCCAAGTCTTCGCGGCGAGCCTGTATCCAATTGGCGTTGACGGACGAACTAGGGCTTGCTGACATTCGAGTCCGATAAGGGGTTTGCACCCCAGCTGAAATCTGATTCAAGGCTCCCGAAAGGAAGGTGATCATGGATCGGATGGTATTGCGCGATGATCAGTGGGAGCGGATCGCCCCGCTTGTTCCGGGAAAAGTCGGAGATCCAGGGCGCTCAGGGGCCAACAACTGACGTTTTGTTGAGGCGGTTCTCTGGATTGTTCGTGTTGGAGCGCCATGGCGCGACCTTCCGGAGGGTTACGGGAACTGGAACTCGGTCTTCCAGCGCTTTCGTCGGTGGGCCAAGGGCGGCGTGTTCGAAAAGATCTTCGACGCCTTATCGGCTGATGCCGACTTCGAATATGTGATCGTTGATGGAACCATCGTCCGGGTGCATCAGCACGGGACCGGCGCAAAAGCAACCGTGTCTTTTCGACGTCGGGCAGAAACTGGTACGGGAACATGCGGGCGGTAGCCAAGCGCGCGGCGAAGAATGCAGCAGGAGGCGCTTCGACCCTCCTGGCGCGAGTTCAGCACCGTGCTCGGGACCGTCAAGGACGCGCGTCGCGCGCCGCTGCGCGGTGCCCTATGGGCATCCTTGACCGCCCCTGCGCGCGGCGCTTGTCGGAAGCCAGGTCGGGGCGAAGGGATGGTCTTGTCGATCGAACAAAGGGATGGGCCAGGACGGAGCCATCCTGCCGGCGCCCAGCCCTCTGCGTGATCGCGCCGGAGGCTCAGGCGGGCTCCTCCTTCCAAGTCTGATTGGTGGCCAGCATGGCGTTGAGCCGTACAATCATTTTGCGCATGCAGGCCGTCAGAGCGACCTTGGCCGGCTTGCCGTGACCGGTGAGACGGAGATAGAACGCGCGCAGCACGCCCTGGCCCTGAGTGGCGGCGCGGAGTACCGACATATAGAGGAGCTGACGCACGTCCTCGCGTCCACCGGCGATATGGCGCTCGCCCTTGCGATCACCGCTATCATTGGCAAATGGCGCGACCCCGAGCAAGGCGGCGATCGCGCAGCCAGAGATCCGTCCCAGCTCGGGCAGCAGGACCGCCACGGCCACCGCGGTGGTCTGACCGATGCCGGGCGCGCTGCACAGTGCCTCGACCCGCTTGGCCAGCGCCGCATCAGCCCCAGCCTGCCGATCGATCAGCTCTTCCAGCTCCGTGATCGCCGTGGCCAGGCTCGCCAGCGCGGTCTCCACCACCGTCCTGGCGGCGTCAGGCAAGTCCTTGATCGCTTTGGTCATGTCAGCGCGTTTGTCGACCAGCAGGCGGCGCATCCGGATCAGCTTGGCCAAGTCTTCGCGCGCTGGCTCGACTGTCACCGGCGGGGTGTCGACCAGGGTGGCGGTAAACTCGGCAATCACCCGGGCGTCGATTGGGTCGGTCTTGGCCCGTCGCCCCTTGGCCTTGGCGAAATGGCGCACGCGCGCCGGGTCAAGGATGTGGACCTCCAGGCCAGCCGCGCACAGCACATCGCGCACCGCGCGTTCGTAGCCGCCACTGGCTTCCAGCCCGACCCGGGTAACGCCGCGCTCCTTAAGCCAGACCACCAGCCTCTGGTGATCCGCCGGCTCGTTTTCGAGCCGGATCTGCTCGCCTCCGGGGTGGACTGCGACGTCGAGGAAGCGCTTCCCGCAATCAATGCCCGCGGATTGAACCAACTGTGGCATCCTCATGGTCCTTTCTTGTGGTTCGGGCTTCTCGCCCATGCAACCGTACGGACTTCAAGGACGGTCGACCGCCCTCGCGCTTTTTCTCGGCCTGCAATGCCATGGGGGGAACGGGGTCGGTCAACCCGGATAGCTCGTTGGCCGACGAGCTATCCGGCCTCCGACATACACCACCACCGTCACACAAGGGGGACCCAGAAGCAGGCTATCGGGCGTTCGCGCGGTGGTTTGACGACCAAGATCGTCGCTCTGGTCGATGGGTTGGGCAATCTCGTACGCTTCGTCCTGCTGCCGGGGAACGATAGCGTGGGTGTCGCCCCGCTTCTGAAGGATCTAGACTTCGACGCCCTGCTGGCGGACAAGGCTTTCGATGGCAACGCCCTGCGCGCCGATCTGAACGACCGCGGCGCTGTGGCGGTGATCCCGCCAAAGAGCAACCGGGCCACCGACATTTCCTGCGATTTCGAGATGTACAAGTGGCGCCATCTGGTCGAGAACTTCTTCTGCAAAATCAAGGAATTCCGCTGCATCGCCACCCGCTACGACAAAACAGACACGAGCTTCGCGGTGATGATCCATCTCGTCGGATCAGTCCTCACAACCCGATGAATGTCAACAAGCCCTAGGCTTTCGAGAGCTTGTCACCGCGACATCAGCCGGGGGCTTCGTCACAGATGAAGCCTCGGGAATGTCGGAGGCTGCGTTGGTGCAGGGATGCTGTTGTTGCCCGTGCGAACGGGATTCGATAGGAAACCTGCCCCTTCCTGATCGTCTCGTCTGACCATGCCGCACAAATACAATGCCGACCGTCGCCACCGGATCCCGAGAGTCCAG
>ERZ501031.192-NODE-192-length-16623-cov-4.091683_pt1 | contig 16623 bp, 15 predicted proteins | sample MGYA00248843_ERZ501031 | MGnify/ENA primary metagenome ERZ501031 (study PRJEB25958, sample SAMN03398557) | human skin metagenome | study: EMG produced TPA metagenomics assembly of the Human Skin Microbiome Metagenome (human skin metagenome) data set. | reverse complement strand
TGGTGTTCAACCCGGCGGAAAACATCGCCAACCCGCAGATTTGCAGCGGCGGTCCGATCGCGACCGACAGGCAGCCGGGCCAGCCAATCCGTCTTCAGGCCGCCTTCTGCCGGGGCGGAACGCTGACATCGACCAACGGTTGGGCGCCCGCCGTGACGTCGCCGCAGGACCCGGCGTTCCGCAGCCTGATCACCGACACGACCTTCGAGCTGTTCCCGCTGCGTGATCCCAACCACAGCGACAGCAATTGCGGAATGGGCTTCGACTGCTGAGCTTCCGGGTGAGACTCAGGAATAGACCAGCCAGTCCCTCATCAGGGCGGTGGTGGCGTGCGGCCGCTCGAGCGAGGCCAGATGCCCGCATTCCTCCACCACGGCAAGCCGTGCGCCTGGAATGGCATCGGCCATCTCGGCATGCATTTCGAGGGTGCTGATGGCGTCCTGACGCCCGCACAGGACCAGCGTCGGGCAGGAAATCGACGGCAGCATCGGGCGGCTGTCAGGCCGGTCCATGATGAGCCTCTGCTGGCGGAGAAAGGCGTCGCGCCCGACCCGATCGGCCATCGCGATCACTTCGCCGGTCAGCTCCGCGTCGTCCGTGCGGTCGCGGTGGACCAGCACGGGCAGCAGGCGCGGCGTGACGTCGCGAAACTCTCCCCGCTCGGCCAGTGCCATCAACTCCCGGCGCTTCCGCCGCTGCTCGTCCGTATCGGACCTGGCGTTGGTGTCGATCAGCGCCAGCTTCGTCACCCTTTCCGGCGCTTGCCGGACGATCTCCAGCGCCACATACCCGCCCATCGACAGCCCGGCGAGGGCGAACCGGGGCGGCGTCTTGGCGAGCACGTTGGCGGCCAGCGCCGAAACGCTGTCGCGCCCGGTCAGGTCGGCGACCGTGATGTCGGCGATGTCAGACAGATAGCGCGTCTGATGGGACCAGAGCGCGTCGTCGCACAGCAGCCCGGGAAGCAGGATCAAGGGAATTTTGGTCATCGGATCAGCGGAAGCACCCTTTTGAAAGCCGGAGTGGACCCCCGGCGCAGCCATTCGAACATGACCATTTCAGAGGTCACGATCTCAACCCCGTTGGCGCGCATCCGCTCCATGCCTAAACGGCGATTCTCCGGATCGCGCGAGCCGACGGCGTCTGCGGCCAGGAAACAATCGAAGCCGGCCGCCCTCAGCCCCAAGGTGGTCTGAAGCACGCAGACATGCGTTTCGGTCCCCGTCACCACGATCTGCGGCCGGTCCAGTTCCCGCACCCGCTCGACGAAGCCGGGCTCGAACGCCGCATTGAAATGGATCTTTTCAACGACGGACCCCGGCGGCAGAAGCCCGGCCAGAGGCGCCACGGTGGTCCCGAGTCCTTTGGAATACTGTTCGGTCGCCAGTATCGGCACGTCCAGTTCCGCCGCCGCCCGCAGCAGCGTCGAAATCCGTTCCACCAGGGCTTCCGCCCCCGTTATGGCTGGGGCGAGACGTTCCTGCACATCGACGACCAGCAGTATCGATCTTTGGGATTCGAGCAGCATGGCGAAGATCTTTCTTGCCGTATCGGGACTTCGACATTATCGTGCCGGTCCATGCGAAGCCATTCCCTTCCGGCCGTGCCCTTTCGCGTACCGAATTTTTGGTGCGACAACACGGATTGTTGACAAGACGGTTTGACTTTTCATACTGCCGCCCCAATCTGTGCTGCAAGCCATATGGCTTACGCTGCTTTCTCCAACCGACACTGGCTTAATGAATTTTTCGGAAATTGGGCTCGGGCCCGAAGTCCTGCGCGCCGTCGAGGATGCGGGTTATACCCAACCTACTCCGATCCAGGAACAGGCGATTCCCTGGGTCCTCCAGGGGCGTGACGTTCTTGGCTGCGCCCAGACGGGCACCGGCAAGACCGCCAGCTTCACGCTGCCGATGATCGAAATCCTGGCCAACGGCCGGGCTCGGGCGCGTATGCCGCGCTCGCTGATCCTGGAACCGACGCGTGAACTCGCGGCCCAGGTAGCCGAGAACTTCGAAACCTACGGCAAGCACCTCAAGCTGACCATGGCGCTGCTGATCGGCGGCGAATCGTTCGGCGACCAGATCAAGAAACTGGATCGCGGCGTCGACGTCCTGATCGCCACGCCGGGCCGCATGATCGACCTGTTCGAGCGCGGCAACATCCTGCTCAGCGACATCAAGATCTTCGTGATCGACGAAGCCGACCGGATGCTCGACATGGGGTTCATCCCCGATATCGAGCGGATCGTGGGCCTGCTGCCGAAGATGCGCCAGACGCTGCTGTTCTCCGCGACGATGCCGCCGGAGATCAAGCGTCTCGCCGACACCTTCCTGATGAACCCGCGCGAAGTCTCGGTTTCCCCGCCCGCCTCGATGGCGGAAACGGTGACCCACGCGCTGACCGTCGTCCAGCCGGAAGACAAGCGGAAGGCCCTGCGCCACCTGCTCGGCACCGAAGACGTCAAGAACGCGCTGATCTTCTGCAACCGCAAGCGAGACGTGGCGACCCTGCACAAGAGCCTGGAGAAGCACGGTTTCAACGCCGGTGCGCTTCATGGCGACATGCCGCAGAGCAAGCGGACCGAAACGCTCGACCAGTTCAAGAGGGGCGAGATCACCCTGCTGGTGTGCAGCGACGTGGCCGCCCGCGGCATCGACATCGCCGGCCTCAGCCACGTCTTCAACTTCGATACGCCGCTGCATGCCGAGGACTACGTCCACCGGATCGGCCGTACCGGGCGCGCCGGCAAGCTGGGCCGCGCCTTCACGATCGCGAACCCGGAAGAGGGCAAGCAGGTCGCGGCGATCTCCAAGCTGATCAAGCGCGAGATTCCGCTGATTTCCATCGACGGCATCGAACTCGCCGATTTCGAGGAACTCGCCGACCGCCGCCGCCGTCGTTCCCGCAAGGATGGCGAGGAAGCCAAGGCGGGTTCAAGCAGTGCCCGTCCGCCGCGTGGCGAGAGCCGCGCGCCCCGTCCGGAGCGTGAGGCACGGCCTGAGCGGGAAGTGCGGATCGAGCGTGAGGCCCGGCCGGAGCGTGAAGCCGTCAGGCCGGAACGCGAGGCTGTCCGTCCCGACCGCGAACAGCGGGTCGAGGCCATGCGGAGCGATGCGCCGCCGCCGCGCCGCGACGACCGCCGCCGCCGCCGTGACGAGGATGACGACGACGAGGTCGTGATCGGCTTCGGCGATCACATCCCGGCCTTCCTGCTGCGCCGGGCTCGCCCCGTTGCCAATCCGGAAGCGTAAGAAGAGCGTAGCCGCCATGCAGACGATCTTCATCATGGTCAAATGCGATCTCGGACAAGCGTACGAGGTCGCCGACCGCGCGGTACAGGACGTTGAACAGGTGTCGGAGGTCCACTCGACCTCCGGCCAATACGACCTGCTGATGAAGTGCTATCTGGACGATGAGACCGACATCGGCCGCTTCGTGACGGAGCAGGTACAGACCCTGCCCGGGGTGAAGGATACCTTCACCCTCATCACGTTCAAGGCGTTCAGCTAACCACAGCGGGACCGTCCTAATCCAGCCTGAACGTCAGCCGGTACCGCGTCCCCGGCGGCGGTTCCAGTTCCAATTGCCCCGACACTTGACGGACCAAGCGGTCAACCAGCATCAGCCCGAGGCTGCCACTGCGCTTCGGCGGCACGAATCCCGGTCCGGTATCGGACACCGTCAGGACCACGGTATCGCCTTCGCGCGTCAGCCCTACCCGCACCTCGCCTTCGGCGCCGTCAGGAAATCCGTGCTTGAACGCGTTGGAGATAAGTTCGTTGGCGATCAAGGCCAGTGGGACGGCCGCGTCCATGCTGACAGGCACTGGATCGGCCTCCACGATCATGGAAATCCGCTCCTCGTTCAAGCCATAGGCGTCGTGCAGGTTGCCGGTCAGCGTGCGCAGCACCTCGGCGAAATCGATGTCCGCCATCGTGGTCGAACGATAAAGAAGTTCGTGGATCGTGCTCATCGCCGAGACGCGGTTCAGGCTCTCGCGCAATGCGTCGCTGCCGACTTCGTCCCGCAACCGGCTCGCCTGCAATCGGAGTAGGCTGACGACGACCTGAAGGTTGTTCTTGACCCGGTGGTGGACTTCCTTGACCAGCACCTCGCGTTCGGTCAGGGCCGATTGCAGGTCCTGATTGGCCCGCATCATCTCGGCTTCGACGCGTTTCTGCTCGGTTATGTCGCGTACCACGGCCACGAGATGGTGCGGCTTCCCCTCCGCGTCCCGCACGACCGAAACACTGTTATGGACCCAGACGATCGACGCGTCAGGCCGAAAGTAACGCTTCTCGAGCTGGTAGTCCTCGCCAATGGTGCGGGAGCGCTCCAGCATCGCCATGTTGTTCGGGACATCGTCGGCATGGGTGATGCCTTGAGTCGTGAGCGTCAGGATTTCGTCTCTCGACCTCCCGACGATCTCGCAGAAACGGTCGTTGACCATCAGGAACTTACCGGTCAGGTCGATCTCGGTGATCCCGACGATGGCTTGCCGGAAGATTGCAGAGAACAGGTCCTCGCTCCTGCGCAAGGCCTCCTCGGCGTGCTTTCGGTAAGTGATGTCGTGGACCACCAGGACAGCGCCATCGATCCTGCCGTTGCTCCGGATAGGAGCGATCGAGCACTGGACATGAACGGGCGAGCCATCGCGCCGGAAGAAGACATCCTTGTGCTCGCGCAGGGTTTGCCCACTTGTGAAGACCCTTCCCAGCGGGCATTCGCGGATCGAGAACGGCGTGCCGTCGGGCCGCTGGTAATGCAGCTTTTCGTGAAGGATCTCGCCGATCAGCTCGTCCGCCTTCCAGTCGAACATCCGCTCCGCCGCCGGGTTGACGAAGGAGATCCGGCGGCTGGCGTCCATCAGAAAAAGGCTTTCCACCGCATTGTCGGTGATCGTCCGCATCACCCGCAGCTGCCGCCGCGCTTCCTCCTCCGCTTCGAACCGTTCCGTGATATCGACGCAGCTTCCGGTATAGCCGGTGAACTCGCCTGCCGGACTATAACGGGGCTTGCCGCTGTTGAGCATCCAGCGCCAGACGCCATCGTGACGGCGCAGCCGGAACTGGATCTGGAAAGGCTGCCGGGCACGAAACGCCGATTGGGCCGCTTCCAGCGGCACGAGATCGTCCGGGTGAAGCGACTCCCTCCACCCGTCGCCGGCCTCCCTGTCGGGAGACCGGCCGGTGAAGTCCAACCAGGCACGGTTGAAATAGATACCGCCCATGGAAAGGTCGGACATCCAGATCAGAACCGGAGCACTGTCGGCGAGAGCGCGGAAATGCTCCTCCTCAGTCCCCAGGGGTCCGTTCATCGCGTCCCGCTTGGTTCGGCTTCCCGGTTCTCGGGCTCCCCTTCCTGTTCAGCGCCTTCAGCTTCCATTGCGGCTGCTTCGGCACCCGAAGCCTCCTCCACCGTGCCGCCACGATCGGCAGGATCGAAGGCCGCCGCCTCGGCGCCGGTGGAAACCTCCAGCCCCGCCGGTTCTTCGGGTGCTTCGGGAACGGGATCGACTTCCGGCATCGACAGGCGCTCGCGTGCCGGCTCCGCGGACGTCCAGACGGCTCCGTCATGGAGGGCGGACAGCAGGACGAGGCTCCGGCCCGAGGCCTTGAAGTTGCCGTCGGCGTCGAGCAAGTGAGACTTCTTGCCCGGATGCGCCGTGTCCAGCAAGGTCTGCCAGCCGACGACGCCCGGCACGCTCGGGACGGTGAAGGGCAGGTCCTCGTGGTAGGAGTTCACCACCAGCATCAGGATATCGCCCGGTTTGTCGGTCTGCTGCTGAAGACCGCGAGCGACCCTGCCGTCCAGCAGCATGCCGACGCAGCGGGCCAATGGGTCCTGCCACTGCTCCGGGCTCTTCTCGGTTCCGGCGGGGGTGATCCAGGTGATGTCCTTGACGCCCAGTTCGCTGTCCTGATGCCCGTGCAGGAACTTCGGCAGCCCCAGCAAGGGATGGGACTGGCGCAAGGCCACCGTCTGGCGGACGAACTCGATCAGGCTGTAGCCATCGTCGTCGATTTCATCCCAGTTGATCCAGGCGATCTCGCTGTTCTGGCAATAGGCGTTGTTGTTGCCGTTCTGGGTATTGCCGAACTCGTCGCCCGCCAGGATCATCGGCGTTCCCTGCGAGAACAGCAGCGTCGCCAGCAGGTTGCGCTTCTGCCGCTCCCTCAGTTCCTTGATCGTGGGATCGTCGGTCGGCCCTTCGACGCCATGGTTCCAGCTGTGGTTGTTGGAGTGACCGTCCTGGTTGTTCTCGCCATTGGCCGCATTGTGCTTCTCGTTGTACGAGACGAGATCGTTCAGGGTGAAGCCGTCATGGGCGGTGATGAAGTTGACGCTGGCCCAGGGACGGCGGCCGCGCTTGTCGAAGAAGTCGCTCGACCCGGTCAAGCGGGATGCGAGCTCCGGCAGCTTGCTCTCGTCGCCCTTCCAGTAGCTCCGCACGGTATCGCGGTACCGGTCGTTCCACTCCGCCCAGCCGGGCGGGAAACCGCCGACCTGGTAGCCGCCGGGACCAATGTCCCAAGGCTCGGCGATCAGCTTGACGCGGGACAGGATAGGGTCCTGACGGCAGGCATCCAGGAAGCCGCCGCCCTGGTCGAAGCCATGCGGTTCGCGGCCCAGGATCGTCGCAAGATCGAAGCGGAAACCATCCACCCGCATCTCGGTCGCCCAGTAGCGAAGGCTGTCGGTCACCATCTGCAACACGCGCGGATGAGACACGTTCAGCGTGTTGCCCGTTCCCGTGTCGTTGATATAGTACCGCGGATCGGGCGCCAAACGATAGTACGAGGCATTGTCGATGCCTTTGAACGACAGCGTCGGGCCGCGCTCGTTACCCTCGGCGGTGTGGTTGTAGACGACATCCAGGATCACTTCGATCCCGGCATCGTGGAAACGAGCGACCATCTCCTTGAACTCGCCGATCGTGCCGCTTGCGGAATAGCGCGGTTCGGGCGCGAAGAAGCCGATGGTGTTGTAGCCCCAGAAGTTCCGCAAGCCCCGTTCCAGCAGGTGCCGGTCGTCCAGGAAGGCGTGGATCGGCAGCAGTTCGACCGACGTGATGCCGATGCTCTTGATGTAGTCGACCACGTCCTGATGGGCCAGACCTGCGTAGGTCCCCTGCAACTGCGGCGGTACGGCGGGGTGCCGCATCGTGTAGCCGCCGACATGGGTCTCGTAGAAGATGGTCCGGTCCCACGGAATACGCGGCGACTGGGTATTGCCCCAGGTGAAAGCGGGATCGACCACCCGGCATTTCGGCATACCAGCGGCGCTGTCGCGCCGGTCGAATGACAGGTCGTCGCGGGGCGAGCCGATCCGGTAGCCGAAATGGGCGTCCGACCAGCGCATATGACCGACCAATGCTTTCGCATAAGGGTCGAGCAGAAGCTTGTTCGGGTTGAAGCGGTGGCCGGCGGTCGGTTCGTACGGCCCATGGACGCGATAGCCGTAGACCGTTCCCGGCCGCGCATCGGGCAGATAGCCGTGCCAGACCTCGTCGGTGTACTCCGGCAGCACGACCCGTTCCAGCTCCCGCCGCCCGTCCCGATCGAACAGGCACAGTTCGACCTTGGTGGCATGGGCGGAGAAGAGAGCGAAATTCACACCCAGGCCATCCCAGGTAGCGCCCAGAGGAAAGGGAAGACCTTCCTGTATGCGTGACCGACGGATAGTATTTGAAGCGTTCTGTAGTCTGCTCACGGATCGGCCTCGACGGAGTGAAAGAGAACAGGCATGCAATGATTCGGTCACCTGTGAACAATCGAACCGCCAACAGGGTCCAATTCGACAAATCGAACGCGCTGATTTTCTTCACAGACCGTTATTGCAGGGGAGATACGGCTGAGGATGTGAGAATGAAGAACGGTGCGACCCAGGCGAACGGCCCGGCGGATGAATCGGTGAACGGCGAAGAGGGAACGATAGTCGATGCGCCCGCAGCGGCCGAGCAGGCGGGTCTGGTGTATGTCTCCGACGAGGAACCCGGCATACGGCGGCGGCGATCCGGCAAGGGTTTCAGCTTCCGCAATGCCGACGGCACAGCGGTAAAGGACAAGGATACTCTGGCCCGGATCAAATCCCTGGCGATCCCGCCGGCCTATACCGATGTCTGGATCTGCGAAGACCCGAAGGGCCACATCCAGGCGACCGGCCGCGACGACAGGGGCCGCAAGCAGTACCGCTACCATCCGCGCTGGCGCGAGGTGCGCGACAGCACGAAGTACGAACGCATGCTGGACTTCGGCAAGGCCCTGCCCGCCATCCGTGAGCGCATCTCCGCCGACATGGGCAAACGCGGCCTGCCGCGCGAGAAGGTGCTGGCGACCGTCGTCCACCTGCTGGAAAACACCCTGATCCGGGTCGGCAACGCCACATATTCCAAGGAGAACAAGAGCTTCGGCCTGACCACGCTCCAGGACAGGCATGTCGAGATCGATGGCGGCAAGATGCGCTTCCAGTTCAAGGGGAAAAGCGGCAAGACCTGGAACCTACAGGTCAAGGACCGCCGCATCGCCCGCATCGTCAAGTCGTGCCAGGATGTTCCGGGGCAGCACCTGTTCCAGTACCTGGACGATGAGGGCCAGCGCCACGGCGTCACGTCGCAGGACGTCAACGATTACCTGAGGGAAATCAGCGGACAGGATTTCTCCGCCAAGGATTTCCGGACATGGGCCGGTACCGTGCTTGCCGCCATCGCCCTGACGGAGTTCGAGAGTTTCGACACCAAGGCCGCCGCCAAGCGCAACCTGCGGGACGCCATCGAGCGGGTCTCGTCCCGGCTTGGCAATACGCCTGCAATATGCCGCAAGTGCTACATCCATCCCCAGGTGCTCGACTGCTATCTCGAAGGTGATCTGGTCAACCAGTTGAGAGACCAGATAGAAGATGACCTGCGCACCGAGTTGGATGCGCTGAAACCGGAGGAAGCCGCCGTCATGGCCTTTCTCCACCGCAGACTGACGCGAGATGCCGCCGCCTGAGGCGCCATCGACCGTTTCCGGAGCAAACTCCTTGTCCTCACCCGCATCCCTGGCCGCACCGTCCGCTTCGTCCGCAGCCGAAAACCGCCTGGGCATCCTCTGCATGGTCACCGGCATGGCGTTGTTCACGCTGAACGACGCCATGGGCAAATGGCTGGTGGAAACCTGCCCGGTGCCGCTGATCCTGGCCGTGCGCAGCGCCTCGGCGCTGCTGATCCTGGCGCCGCTGGTCATGAGGGCGGGCTTATCCAGCGTCTTCGGCGTCCCCGATCCGGGCCGCCATCTGATCCGGAACGTCCTGATCGTCGCCGAAGTAGCCTTCTTCTATCTGGCGGTCCGCGAAATGCCGCTGGCCGACGTCATGACCATCTACATGGCGGCCCCGCTGCTGGTAACGGCGCTGTCGGTGCCGCTGCTGGGAGAGAAGGTAGGGCTCAGGCGCTGGATCGCGGTCGGAATCGGTTTCGCCGGGGTCGTACTGGTGCTTCGTCCCGGCGGCGATTTCCTGTCTGCCGGAACACCGATTGCCCTGGCCGGCAGCCTGACCTTCGCGCTGACCTTGATCTCGACCCGGTCGCTCAGGGGAGCCAGCGGCCTTACGCTGATCACCACGCAGACCTTGTGCGTCGGGCTGGCGGGAACGGCCGCCCTGCCCTTCGTCTGGGTCACCCCGACCCTGCTGGAGCTCTCCTTGATCGGCGTGCTGGGAGTCGTGGCGCTGGTCGCCCACGTTCTGGTCAACCATTCGCTGAAGCTCAGCCCGGCGGCGGTCGTAGCACCGTACCAGTACACCTCGCTGGTCTGGGCCATGGCGCTGGGATGGGCATTCTGGGGCGACATTCCGGAATTGCCGGTGGCGCTCGGCGCGGCGCTGATCATCGGCAGCGGGCTGTTCGTCTTCCACCGGGAGCAGCAACTGGCGAAGATGGGCGGGAGCTTAGCTGCGGCAGATAGCAACAGTTGAAGTTTGTACCCCCTCACCCTAACCCTCTCCCCCAAAGGGGCGAGGGGACTGTCTCCGGCATGTGAGCTTGCGGTAACTTACTGAAGCAACATCAATTTTCCGGCGCAAATTCCCCTCGCCCCCTTGGGGGAGAGGGTTAGGGTGGGAGGGTACCGGGCATCACGCTTAACTCCGCAGCCGCCGCAGCGTCAGCAAACCGCCGGTCACCGGATCGTTGAGCCGCGCCTTGCCGTCTTCGTCTATGGTGACCTCGATCCCTATGCCAATGCCTTCCGGCACGACCAGGACGTTGTTTCCCTCCACCGAGTATTCGACATCCTGCGTGACGCCGAACGCCGTCATGGTGGAGCGGCGGAACTCGTAGGTCCCCATCACCAACCCCGGCGCCAGAGGCGACGACATGGCCCAGCGGCCGAGCAGCGGATTCGGCTCGAGGCTGGCGCAGGATGCCAACATCGTCCCGGCCACCGCCAGCAGTACCGTCATTCCGACCCGTCGAACCACACCGTCACTCCTCGAATCCGGCAACGGGAGCCCACAGGATATCCTCGATCTCCCGCGCTCCCGTACACAGCATGGACAAACGGTCGAAACCCAAGGCTATTCCAGCGCTTTCCGGCATGCCGAACTCCAGCGCCGCCAGAAAGTCGGCGTCGATCGGATAGCGCTCGCCATAAAGTCGCTCCTTCAGGTCCATATCGGACTGGAACCGGGCGCGCTGGACCCCGGCATCGGTCAGTTCACCGAACGCGTTCGCCAGTTCGAGCCCGCAGGCGTAAAGCTCGAAACGTTCCGCCACGCGCGGGTCGTCGCTCCTGGGTCGGGACAGCGCCGCCATGGAAACGGGATAATCCGTCAGGAAGGTCGGCCGGCCCATCCCCAGTTCCGGCTCGATCAGGTCCAGGGAAATGCGGAAGAACAGGTCTTCCCAGCTATCCCCGGCATGGGGAGATATGCCGATCCGTTCCGCCTCCCGCGCCAGCAGCCCGGCATCGGGCACCTGTGGATCGGGCGCCGTCGCCAGCAGGTCGATGCCGGCGTAGCGGTCGAAGGCTTCCGCCACCGTCAGGACCTCCCATGGGGCGAAGGGATCGCAGGTGCGGTCCCGCCATTCGAAGCCTTCGCGCCCACCGGCCCGCACCGCCGTCCGGATCAGCGCTTCGCAGTCCGTCATCAGGTCACGGTAGCCGGCCCCCGCCCTGTACCATTCCAGCATGGTGAATTCCGGGCTGTGAGTGCCCGACCGTTCGCCGTTGCGGAAGACCTTGGCGAACTGGAACAGCCGGGGCACACCCGCCACCAGCAGCTTCTTCATCGCGAATTCTGGACTGGTGTGCAGATAGAGCGTCCGCCGGTCGTCCGGGTTCGGCCCGACCAGTTCGGTCGAGAAGGCGATCAGATGCGGCTCGAGCCCCGGCGAGACCTGCAACGCCGGGGTTTCGACCTCGATGAACCCTTGCCCCTCGAACCATGCCCGGACCCTGGACGCCACCCGCGCCCTGCCCTCCAGAAAAGGCCGTCTCCGGGCGAACCGCTCCGGGTGCCACCACGGTTGCTCAATCATTGTACTTCATGCACGGGCCTGGAAGCCCGGCATCTCCTCGCGGTAACCAACCAGCCTCACGCGACCGACCATATACCGCCGATCCAGCCGCCTCAATGAGCCAGCGGACGGACACCCTTTTCCGCCTGCCCCTGGAGAGCCAGCAGACCGTTGTTGAACAGCCGCTGACCCGGTTTCTCGATCATCCGGTATGTGAAACCGGAGATCACGACCACGATGGCCAGATAGACCAGCGTGAGCGCATCCATTGCCCACAACCCGCCGAATACCAGGATCTCCGTCTGGTCGCCGCCGGGGACATGCGGGGCCTTGATCGTCCAGCCCGTCACCTTCTCCATCACATTGGCGACCTTCATCAGCATCTCCACCCCGAACAGGTGGATCATGTAGATGGAGAACGACAGCTCTCCCAACCGGCGTAAAAAGCGCGTGGAGAGCAGCCGTGTAAAGAGCCCGTCGGCGCAGGCGAAGACATAGACGACGGCGCCGAACAACAGCGGGGCGAACATCGTTGCGGGACCCCTGCCCGCGCGCGAAACGAAGACCGCGACGAGCACGAGAGCCGCCGCCTCCACCATCGTGCCGAAACGGGGACCGCCGTCGGCAGCAGCGGCGGTGTACCGGTACAGCCGGTAGACCAGATGCCCGACCGCAAACCCGAAGAGGCAGCGCAGCACGCCGAACTCCTGCTGCGTGTCCATGTATTGGGGCGAAAAGTCCAGCAGCATGACGGCACTGATCGCCGCCAGAAGCGCCAGCATCAGCGACGCGCGCGACCGGGATGCGATCAGCGTCAACGCAAACCCGGCATAGACGATGAACTCGGCGCTGATCGACCAGCTCGCCTTGTTCCAGGTGTTGACGTCGTGGATGCCGGCGGCATGGATCAGCAACGTGTTGGTCAGCAGGGCCTCGGGCGACGTCTCCCCCGTAAAGGGCAACTGATGGGCGCCGCCGTACCAGCCGTTCATGACGTACTTGACGACCTCCAGGTCGAAGAACAGGAACAGCATGACCATGTGCAGCGGCCAGATCCTGCCGATCCGCCGGACCATGAACTTAGCGCCCGAACGCCAGTTCACGATCTTGTCGCCGTAGGAGAACGTGATGACGAAGCCGCTCAGCACGAAGAAGAAATCAACGAACAGATAGCTGTTCCGGAGAAAGGGCTCGGCATAGAAATGGCTGAGAACCGGAAGATGCATTACAGCCACCAAGAGCGCACAGATGCCACGCCAACTGTCGAGGGTATGAAAACGCAACGCTGCCTCCGCGAAGCGGTCTCCGGTGAGTTCCAGGACCGTGTTTACAGGGCAGCTTTATTCCAGATATTCCCGGTGTAAACGGCGCTTCGGGGACGCCATGGCCTTAAGCCGGTCACAACGGTAGCGTCCCCGAACGATTATCCAAAAAAGAAGGAGGCGGCCCATCCGGGCCGCCTCCAAGGCGATTGCAACAGTCTTTATATTGGTCGTCCAGATCAGAAATCCATATCGCCCATGCCGCCGGCCGGCATGGCGGGAGCCTTCTTCTCCGGCTTCTCGGCCACCATCGCTTCCGTGGTGATCAGCAGGCCTGCAACCGAGGCGGCATCCTGCAAGGCGGTGCGCACGACCTTGGTCGGGTCGATCACGCCGAACTGGAACATGTCGCCGTACTGATCGGTCTGCGCATTGTAGCCGAAGCTGCTGTCGGTCTGCTCGATCAGCTTGCCGACCACGATGGAGCCATCGACGCCGGCGTTGGTCGCGATCTGACGGGCGGGAGCCTGGAGGGCGCGCCGGATGATCTCGACGCCGACGCGCTGGTCGTCGTTGGTGGTCTTGATCTGGTCGAGCGCCTTGGTGGCGTACAGCAGGGCGACGCCGCCGCCGGCGACGATGCCCTCTTCGACGGCGGCGCGGGTCGCATGCATCGCGTCATCGACGCGGTCCTTGCGCTCCTTCACCTCTACCTCGGTCGCACCGCCGACGCGGATCACGGCGACGCCGCCGGCCAGTTTGGCAAGCCGCTCCTGGAGCTTCTCGCGGTCGTAGTCGCTGGTGGTCTCCTCGATCTGCTGGCGGATCTGGGTGCAGCGGGCGGTGATGTCGTCCTTCGACCCTGATCCATCGACGATCGTGGTGTTCTCCTTGGTGATGACGACGCGCTTGGCGGTGCCCAGCATGTCGATGGTCACGTTCTCCAGCTTGATGCCGAGGTCTTCGCTGACGACCTGACCGCCGGTCAGGACGGCCATGTCTTCCAGCATCGCCTTGCGGCGGTCACCGAAGCCCGGAGCCTTGACGGCGGCGACCTTGAGGCCGCCACGCAGCTTGTTGACGACCAGGGTCGCCAAGACTTCGCCTTCGACGTCTTCGGCGACGATCAGCAGCGGACGGCCGCTCTGAACAACGGACTCGAGGACCGGCAGCATCGCCTGAAGACCGGAAAGCTTCTTCTCGTGCAGGAGAATGAAGGGGTTCTCCAGCTCGGTGGTCATCTTCTCGGCGTTGGTCACGAAGTACGGGCTAAGGTAGCCGCGGTCGAACTGCATGCCCTCGACGACTTCGAGCTCGGTCTCCAGGGACTTCGCTTCCTCGACGGTGATGACACCCTCGTTGCCGACCTTCTCCATGGCGCGGGCGATCATCTCGCCGATGTCGCGCTCGCCGTTGGCGGAGATGGTGCCGACCTGGGCGACTTCCGCGTTGGTGCCGATCTTCTTGGACGAAGCCTTGACGGCGCCGACCACGGCCTCGACGGCCAGATCGATGCCGCGCTTCAGGTCCATCGGGTTCATGCCGGCGGCGACCGACTTGACGCCCTCGCGGACGATCGCCTGGGCCAGGACGGTCGCGGTGGTGGTGCCGTCACCGGCAAGATCGTTGGTCTTGCTGGCGACTTCGCGCACCATCTGCGCGCCCATGTTCTCGAACTTGTCGGAAAGCTCGATGTCCTTGGCGACGGTGACGCCGTCCTTGGTGATGCGCGGCGCGCCGAAGCTCTTGTCGATCACGACGTTGCGGCCCTTCGGCCCCAGCGTGACCTTGACCGCGTCGGCGAGGATGTCGACGCCGCGCAGCATCTTGTTGCGCGCGTCGATGCTGAACTTGACTTCCTTTGCAGCCATGTCCGTAAACCTTCTCGAATATAGTCAGTTGGTCGGTGAGGATGAAAGCGGCTCAGGCGGCCTTGGCGGTGGCGCCGGCGCTTTCCAGAACGCCCAGCAGGTCGGACTCCTTCATGATGAGGTAGTCGACGCCGTCGATCTTCACTTCCGTACCGGACCACTTGCCGAACAGCACGCGGTCGCCGGCCTTGACGTCCAGCGGCTGCACCTTGCCGGACTCGTCGCGCACGCCGGAACCGACGGCGATCACTTCGCCTTCCTGCGGCTTTTCCTTGGCGGTGTCGGGGATGATGATGCCGCCGGCGGTCTTGCTTTCCTGCTCGACACGGCGAACGACCACGCGGTCATGCAAAGGACGGAACTTCATCTCGATATAACCTCCACAATCGGCGCCGGACCTCCCTGAGGCCTGCCCGGCTCAAATTGACCAATGGGGTCCCGGCGAGGAGCCCTGGGCTTTCGGTTTCGGCCCGTTGGCACTCTCCGTCGGGAAGTGCCAACTAGCTAATTGAAGCCGGATTTTCTTTCAAGAGGGTTTTTTCAGGATTTTTTCGACGACGCCGCAGGCTTGGCAGCAGCCTTCGAATGTGGCTGCTAAGACACTGATTACAAACGATGATTTCGCTTGCACAACAGACTGTATGAGATCAAACTTGCGCTAAAGAGTTAGCTTGGGAGCCGCCACGGTATGCAACCTCGGGGGAGATCTGCATGGCAAGTCTGAGTCTTCAGTTGCGTGACTATCGCCTGACCGTCGCTGAGATCCTGTACCATATGCCCGACCATCCGGGCCTGTTACAGAGTTTCGTCTGGCAGGAAATGGACATAGCGCCCCGCTATCCCGTGCTTCGCAAGTTCCTGACGTTCTGGGAACGCGAACTGGATGGCAAGCTCCACTCGGTCAAGATCGCATCCAACCCCCTGATCACTCCGGGCGCATACCGCTTCGTCGGCTCGGAACTGCACTTGCATTGAGAGCCTGTTTGACTTGGTGGCGACGTGACGGATGGTCCCGCTGTCGAGATCCGATGCCAAGCGAGGCATGTAGGGCCATGGACCCAACCTACGAGGTTGCGGCATCGTAGGTTGGGGTCCATGGCCCAACACCGCATCGACATCAGGCCAATTTCGTCCAGACACGCTTCAACCTGCGGATGAGTAATGCCGCAGGTTGAGTGGCTGTCCGGCACAAGTTCAGCCGCATCCGCGCCTTCATCCGGATAGCCCCCTACCGCGCATAGGGGATTATGGCTGGAATCTCCGAAAGACCATGCGGCGATGCGGGGTCGGCATTGACAGCGGCGCACGGGCGCAGCACCCTCCGCAGACCATGTTGAGAATTCACGGCACCTGCGTCGCGCTGTCCGGTCTCGGCGTTCTCTTGCGGGGTCCTTCAGGAAGCGGCAAATCGGATCTGGCGCTCCGCCTGATCGACGGCGGCGCGAAACTAGTCGCCGACGATCAGGTCGAACTTGCTTTGGATGCGGCCGGCCGGGTGATGGCCCGCGCGCCCGCAGCCCTGTCCGGACTGATCGAGGTGCGCGGTATCGGTATCCTGAGGATGAACGCCGTCCGTACGGCCCTGGTCGGCCTGGTGACCGATCTGACGCCCGAGGATCAGGTAGAGCGGCTGCCCGAAGCCGAAACCTGCATGCTGCTGGACCGGCATGTCCGCCGGCTCGCCCTCGCCCCCTTCAACGACTCCACCCCCGCGAAGCTGCGGCTGGCGGCATCCATGCTGTCGGCCGGTACGCTGGCGCCGGTACCGGACCCATCATGATGACACCAGCGAGCGAAGGGTCGGTCTCCGGCGAGGCCCCCGGCAGCGAAGACTCCTCCACCGGAGAAAGCGCCGCCATCCGGGAAAGCGCCATCCGGGAAAGCGCCACCGGGGCCGCGACCGATCGTCCTACCGGACCGCCCCGCAGGCGCCCCGTCGTGGTCGTCACCGGCATGTCGGGGGCTGGCCTGTCCACCGCTCTCAAAT
>ERZ501031.191-NODE-191-length-16843-cov-6.183822_pt1 | contig 16843 bp, 10 predicted proteins | sample MGYA00248843_ERZ501031 | MGnify/ENA primary metagenome ERZ501031 (study PRJEB25958, sample SAMN03398557) | human skin metagenome | study: EMG produced TPA metagenomics assembly of the Human Skin Microbiome Metagenome (human skin metagenome) data set. | reverse complement strand
CAGATGATGACGGCGCAGGATATCGGCCACTGAGCAGGCGCACTGGAAGTACTGCTGCATCAGGCGCAGTTTTTTACCGGCCTGATGGTTGTCGTTCGGGTACAGCACCTTGGTCAGTTTTTCCGCGTCGATGCCCTGCTGCTCGGCGCGCAGGAAATCGCCATCGTTGAATTTGGTCAGGTTGAACGGATGAGCGTGTTTGGCCTGCCACAGACGCAGCGGCTGGGCGACGTTGTTGCGATAGCCAAGCACCGGCAGGTCCCAGGCTTCGCCGGTAATGACGAACGCCGGCTGCCATTCGCCGTTTTTGCTGACTTTCCCGCCGATACCTACCTGGACATCCAGCGCTTCGTTATGACGGAACCACGGGTAGCTGCTGCGCCCCCAGTCGTCAGGGGCTTCCATCTGCTGGCCATCGTCAAATGACTGGCGGAACAGGCCATACTGGTAGTTGAGACCGTAACCGGTCGCCGACTGCCCCACCGTCGCCATGGAGTCGAGGAAGCAGGCTGCCAGACGTCCCAGGCCACCGTTACCCAGCGCCGGGTCAGTCTCTTCTTCCAGCAGATCGGTGAGGTTGACATCGTAGCCTTTCAGCGCGTCGCTGACGCCCTCGTACCAGCCCAGGTTGAGCAGGTTGTTGCCGGTCAGACGACCAATCAGAAACTCCATTGAGATGTAGTTAACGTGACGCTGTCCTTGCGCCGGTTTCGCTACCGGCTGCGCCGCCAGGAGTTCCGCCAACGCTCCGCTGACTGCGCGCCACCATTGACGCTGTGTCATCTCGGAAGCGGACTGTAAACCAAAATGCTGCCACTGACGCGTCAGTGCAGCCTGAAACTGAGCTTTGTTAAATGTAGTCTGTGACATAATGAGATCCGGGTCCTTTACTAAAACGATGGCGCTAGTGTGCCGACCTCCCGATTCATCGTCCTCATCCTGACGGGGATTAGACAGGGAGGAGTGGCGGGGATGAGCGAAAAGTGTGATCCTGAACACTATAGTGTGGGCGAGAAGGCAAAAATATGCTGTAAAAATCACCGCGATATGACAATTGAGAGGTTACCTCCGGTAGCTAAAAATTTGTTACAGGCCAATACGCGTAAAAAATCTTCCAGTTCCTCGCCACGTTATTAACAAAATAAATAGAGGCCCCTGAAGAAATAAGCACCTTTCATCGCATTGACCCGCAAAAAAGATTACTTCTAAGAAATCGCTGACAATAATTTAATAAAAACAAACAACTACTCTTAGCGTAAAATAAATCTACCCACACTCCGCCAGCTACCGCCTGAAAACCGCGGCCGACCAGTCCTGCCTGCGATTTTTTCCCATTCTCAGCCAATGTCAAAATTTGTGACATAGAGCAAATTCAAGAGCATAAACTTCGGACATAACTTGCAATAAATTTCATAATCACCGACCTTATTAGATATTAATTACGAAGCGCAAAAAAAATCGCAACCTCTCTCTTGCACAGCGAAATGTAGAACTATGTTGATTCCGTCCAAATTAAGTCGTCCGGTCCGCCTTGAACACACTGTGGTTCGTGAGCGCTTACTGGCGAAACTTTCCGGCGCGAACAATTATCGTCTCGTGCTGATCACCAGTCCTGCCGGGTACGGTAAGACAACGCTCATTTCTCAGTGGGCCGCGGGTAAAAACGATCTTGGGTGGTTTTCGCTGGACGAAGGCGACAACCAGCAGGAGCGTTTTGCCAGCTATCTGATCGCGGCGATTCAGCAGGCTACCGGCAACCACTGCGCGGCCAGTGAAGCGATGGTGCAAAAACGCCAGTACGCCAGTCTCTCCTCTCTTTTTGCGCAGCTGTTTATTGAACTTGCCGACTGGCAGCGCCCGCTGTATCTCGTCATTGATGATTACCATCTGATCAATAATCCGGTGATCCATGACGCGATGCGCTTTTTCCTGCGCCATCAGCCGGAGAATATGACCCTGGTGGTCCTGTCGCGTAACCTGCCGCAGCTGGGCATTGCCAATCTGCGCGTCCGCGATCAGCTTCTGGAGATTGGCAGTCAGCAGCTGGCCTTTACCCACCAGGAGGCGAAACAATTTTTCGACTGTCGTCTGACATCGCCTATCGAAGCCGACGACAGTAGCCGGCTGTGCGACGATGTCGCCGGGTGGGCCACTGCGCTACAACTCATCGCCCTCTCCGCCCGCCAGAATAACTCCTCCGCCCAACACTCCGCCCGCCGCCTCGCCGGGATTAACGCCAGCCATCTGTCGGATTATCTGGTGGATGAAGTGCTGGATAACGTTGACGCCCGCACGCGCAACTTTTTGCTGAAGAGTTCTCTGCTGCGCTCAATGAACGACGCGTTAATCGTGCGCGTCACCGGCGAAGAGAATGGCCAGATGCAGCTGGAGGAGATCGAACGCCAGGGGCTGTTCCTGCAGCGGATGGATGATTCCGGCGAATGGTTCCGCTATCACCCGCTGTTTGGCAGCTTCCTGCGCCAGCGCTGTCAGTGGGAGCTGGCGGTTGAACTACCGGAGATCCACCGCGCCGCCGCGGAAAGCTGGATGGCGCAAGGTTTCCCCAGCGAGGCCATCCACCATGCGCTGGCGGCCGGCGATGCCAAAATGCTGCGCGATATCTTGCTCAATCATGCCTGGGGCATGTTTAACCATAGCGAGCTGGGGCTACTGGAGCAGTCGCTGGCGGCGCTGCCATGGTCCAATCTGCTGGAAAATCCGCGCCTGATCCTGCTCCAGGCCTGGCTGATGCAGAGCCAGCATCGCTACAGCGAAGTCAATACCCTGCTGGCGCGCGCCGAGCAGGAGATGAGTGTGGAAATGGACACCGCGATGCATGGCGACTTCAACGCGCTGCGCGCGCAGGTGGCGATTAACGATGGCGACCAGGACGAGGCGGAACGTCTGTCAATGGTGGCCCTGGAAGAGCTGCCGCTGGCCAACTATTACAGCCGCATCGTCGCCACATCGGTGCATGGCGAAGTTCTCCATTGTAAGGGAAAGCTGACCAAATCCCTCGCCGTGATGCAGCAGACCGAACAGATGGCCCGCCGTCATGACGTATGGCATTACGCCCTGTGGAGCATCATTCAGCAAAGCGAAATCCTCTTCGCCCAGGGCTTCCTGCAGGCCGCCTGGGAGAGCCAGGAGAAAGCCTTCCAGCTGGTACGCGAACAGCATCTTGAGCAGTTGCCGATGCATGAGTTCCTGCTGCGCATCCGTTCTCAGCTGCTGTGGGCATGGGCGCGCCTCGACGAGGCTGAAGCTTGCGCCCGCCAGGGGATGGACGTGCTATCCACCTATCAGCCGCAGCAGCAGCTGCAGTGCCTGGCGCTGATGGTCCAGTGCTCACTGGCGCGCGGCGATCTGGATAATGCCCGCAGCCACCTGAACCGGCTGGAAAACCTGCTCGGTAATGGTCACTATCACAGCGACTGGGTCTCCAACGCCGATAAGGTGCGAGTGATCTACTGGCAGATGACCGGTGATAAAACCGCGGCGGCCAACTGGCTGCGCCAGACGCCAAAGCCGGAGTTCGCCAACAACCACTTCCTGCAGAGCCAGTGGCGCAACATTGCCCGGGCGCAGATCCTGCTGGGCGACTTCGAACCGGCGGAAATGGTGCTGGAAGAGCTGAACGAAAATGCGCGTTCGCTGCGTTTGATGAGCGATCTCAACCGCAACCTGCTGCTGCTCAACCAGCTGTACTGGCAGTCAGGACGCAAGAGCGAAGCGCAGAAAGCCCTGCTGGAAGCCCTGACGCTCGCCAACCGCACCGGTTTTATCAACCACTTTGTGATTGAAGGCGAGGCGATGGCCCAGCAGCTGCGCCAGCTGATCCAGTTGAACACGTTGCCGGAGCTGGAGCAGCATCGCGCCCAGCGTATTCTGCGCGACATCAACCAGCATCATCGCCACAAATTCGCCCACTTTGACGAAGGGTTCGTCGAGCGACTGCTGAATCATCCGGAGGTGCCGGAGCTTATCCGCACCAGCCCGCTGACCCAGCGCGAGTGGCAGGTGCTTGGCTTAATCTATTCCGGTTACAGCAACGAGCAGATTGCCGGCGAGCTTGACGTGGCGGCCACCACCATCAAGACCCACATTCGCAACCTGTATCAGAAACTGGGCGTCGCCCACCGGCAGGACGCGGTACAGCATGCCCAGCAGTTACTTAAGATGATGGGATACGGCGTCTGACGACGCCGTTGCCGTTTAGCACAGCTCCAGCTGAAGGTTGTTATCAGTGATCACCTTCAGCACGCCGGCCGGCGGCAGCACGTCGGTATAGACCGCATCGACCATACTGATGCTGCCCATGTTGACCATCGCATTGCGGCCAAACTTGGTATGGTCCACCGACGCTCTTCCGATCTGTGAATTCTCAATGATCGCCCGCTTGGTGCGCACTTCATGATAATCAAACTCCAGCAGCGAGCCATCGCTGTCTACGCCGCTGATGCCGAGAATGCCGAAGTCGAGGCGGAACTGCGAGATAAAGTCCAGCGTCGCTTCCCCAATAATCCCGCCGTCCCGGCTACGCAGTTCGCCGCCGGCGAGAATAATGCGGAAGTCCTCTTTCACCATCAGCGTGTTGGCGACGTTAAGGTTATTGGTCACAATCCGCAGATCGTTGTGATCGAGCAGGGCGTGCGCCACCGCTTCCGGCGTGGTGCCGATATCAATAAACAGCGTCGCCCCGTCCGGGATCTCGCTGGCCACCCGCCGGGCGATACGCTCTTTCTCCGCCGTCTGGGTCGCTTTGCGATCGTGCCAGGAGGTGTTCACCGAGCTGGAGGGCAGCGCCGCGCCGCCGTGATGGCGGAGGATCATTTTCTGTTCGGCTAAATCGTTCAGGTCGCGGCGGATGGTCTGCGGGCTTACCGCGAACTGCTCAACCAGCTCTTCCGTGCTGACGTAACCCTGTTTTTTTACCAGCTCGATAATGGCGTCATGACGTTGTGTTTGTTTCATGAAATATCCCTGGAAAAATGTCGCCTACCCGACCCCTGTCGGTAAGTCTTTATGCGCGTTTTCGCCCATGTAAGGTATCAACAAACGCCATCGCCAGGCCGGTCGCCAGACCAGCCACGTGCGCGCCGTTGGCGATCGCCATGCCGAAAACGTCAAACCAGCCAGCAATTAACCACACTAAAGAGAAGAGTATCAACCCGCGCTGCAGATAAATACCGCTCTGCGGATCGCGCTCGCCCCGCAGCCAGACGTAGCCCATCAGCGCGTAGACCACGCCCGACAAGCCACCAAACCACGGGCCGCTAAACTGGTGCTGCACGAAGCCGCTCAGCAGAGCGCTGATGACGGTGATCACCACCAGCTTGCCGCTGCCGATGCGCTTTTCCACCGCGCCGCCAAGATACCACCACCATAGCAGGTTGAAGAGAATATGCATCAGCGAGAAATGCATGAAAGCATGGCTGAAATAGCGCCAGGCTTCGAACTGCAGCGAAGGATCGTAGGGCCAGGCCAGCCAAATCATCACCGGCTGATCGCCCAGCAGATTTTGCAGGATGAACACCGCGATGCAGATCAGCAGAATCGCCCAGGTGAACGGACCGGCGTTATGCCGCAGCGTGGCAAAGAAAGGAAAGCGCTGATAGCGCAATCCGCTATTGGTCTGTCCGGACTGCCAGCTCGCCGCCAGATAGCGCGGGTCCGCCGGGTTTTCGAGAAAACGCGCCAGCTCAGCCCTGACGCGCCCGGCCTGACTCTCATCAGCCAGCCAGACGTCGCTCTGGGTATGCTGCTGGATGGTCAGGATAATCCCCTGCGTCGCCATATAATCGACAAACGCCTGGGCCACCCGCGGGTTGGCAAAAGAGGTAATCATTAACATGCAGCGAATCGCTTATTCCACACAAAGGGGGATAGTATACCTGCCAGTCGTTAAAACGTCCCGCGCGCCACTTCCGCCGGGAAATGGCGATGCCAGGCGTCGAACCCGCCGTCAACGCTATAGACCTTATCAAACCCCTGCTGCAGCAGATACTGCGCGGCGCCCTTGCTGCTGTTGCCGTGATAGCACATCACCATCACCGCCGTGTCAAAGTCGTTGTCACGCATAAACGCGCCCAGCGTATCGTTGGTCAGATGAAACGCGCCCGGCGTATGACCCATCGCATAGCTTTGCGGATCGCGGATATCGACCAGTACCGCCGTCTGCTGATGCAGTTTCTGGTGCGCTTCTTCAACATTGATGCATTCAAACTGTTCCATGATTCTCTTCTCTTTCTTGTCATGACGGGCGATGGCCGGCCCAATTTTACCCTGTAGTGTACCGTCAGGCGGTAAAGAAACGCCAATATGTTACACCCATCACTTCAAAATGTTTTTTTGATGTTACCAAAAGCGCGTTTGTTTGCTATAGTGAGCGATATCGAGCATTTATGAGCTTAAACGAAAGTGTGAGAGGGTAAGAACGTGGAAACCAAAGATCTGATTGTGATAGGCGGAGGCATCAACGGTGCCGGTATCGCGGCAGATGCCGCCGGGCGTGGTTTATCCGTACTGATGCTGGAAGCGCGCGATCTCGCCTGCGCCACCTCCAGCGCCAGTTCCAAACTGATCCACGGCGGGCTACGCTACCTCGAACACTATGAGTTCCGTCTGGTCAGCGAAGCGCTGGCCGAGCGTGAAGTGCTGTTAAAAATGGCCCCGCATATCGCCTTCCCGATGCGCTTTCGCCTACCGCATCGCCCGCATCTGCGCCCGGCATGGATGATCCGTATCGGCTTGTTTATGTACGATCATCTGGGCAAACGCACCAGCCTCCCGGGATCCACCGGGTTGCGTTTTGGCGCAGAATCGGTACTTAAACCGGAAATTGTGCGCGGTTTCGAATATTCCGACTGCTGGGTCGACGATGCCCGCCTGGTGCTGGCCAACGCGCAGATGGTCGTCCGCAAAGGCGGCGAAGTGCGTACCCGCACCCGCGCTATCTCGGCGAAACGTGAGAATGGCCTGTGGGTGGTGGAAGCGGAAGATATTGATAGCGGTGAGAAGTTTACCTGGAAGGCGCGCGGCCTGGTCAATGCCACCGGCCCATGGGTCAAACAGTTCTTCGACGAAGGGATGCATCTGCGCTCGCCTTACGGCATCCGTCTGATCAAGGGCAGCCACATCGTGGTGCCGCGGGTGCATACCCAGAAACAGGCTTATATTCTGCAGAACGAAGATAAACGCATAGTGTTTGTTATTCCGTGGATGGATGAGTTCTCTATCATCGGCACGACGGACGTCGAGTATAAGGGCGATCCGAAAGCGGTGGCCATTGATGATAAAGAGATCAACTATCTGCTGAACGTCTATAACGCGCACTTTAAAAAGACCCTCAGCCGGGACGATATCGTCTGGACCTACTCCGGCGTCCGTCCGCTGTGCGACGACGAGTCGGATTCGCCGCAGGCCATTACCCGCGACTATACCCTGGATATTCACGATGAGAACGGTCAGGCGCCGCTGCTGTCCGTCTTCGGCGGCAAGCTGACCACCTATCGCAAACTGGCCGAGCATGCACTGGAAAAACTGACCCCCTATTACAAAGGGATCGGCCCGGCATGGACCAAAACCGCGGTGCTCCCCGGCGGCGATATCGGCGGCGACCGCGACGACTACGCGGCAAAACTGCGCCGTCGCTTCCCGTTCATCAGTGAATCACTGGCCCGCCATTATGCCCGCACCTACGGGAGCAACAGCGAGTGGATCCTGAAGGAAGCCAGCGCCCTGAGCGATCTCGGGGAAGATTTCGGCCACGAGTTTTATGAAGCCGAGCTGAAATATCTGGTGGAGCACGAGTGGGTGCGCAGCCTGGATGACGCCATCTGGCGTCGAACCAAACAGGGTATGTGGCTGACTGCCGAGCAGCAGGCGCGCATCAGCGAATGGCTGGCGCAGCATGCGGGAAAGTCTGAACTGTCGTTAGCGTCCTGACATCGCGTGGCGCCAGGAGAGAAATACCCGGGCTATGGCTTGCGCTTGGCCCGGATACCTGTTCACAAATTAAACGAGACTTTTTTTCCAGTCGGCAATGTGACATTTATACTGAGTTCTCCCCCCAATGCCGCAATGTAGCGTTTTAGGGTCGAAAGCCGAGGGTCGTTATCAGTCTGTTCCATTTTAGCGATCGTTGGCTGCTTTACCCCCATAGCCGCAGCCATCTCTGTTTGCGACATTTGCAACTCTTCTCGAAGCAAGTTTAAAGCGACAGACTGGCGTATCTCTGCCGCTTTCGCTGCAATACGCTGCTGGCTTTCAGGACTCTGTTTCGCCATGAGTTCTTTTAGCGTGGCCATTATCGCTCCTTAGTCAGGTGTTGGCTGAATTCTCTGTCAGCCAGAGTAATCATCTCTTTGTAAAAACGTTTCTCATTCATGCCATCCTTATTGCCCGCACATAAAACGATAGCTTTCCGCAGAGGATCAAAAGCAAAAAAGGCGCGGATGGGGAGCCCATGATGCTGAACCCGGAGTTCTTTCATATTCTGAAACGTTGAATCTTTCACCGTATCAACATACGGGCGCCCAAGCTGCGGAGCAAACTCAGACAAGATGAGCATCGTGGCCAACATATCCTCTTTTAAAGCTCTACTTTGTAATTCGAACCAGGCATCAAACGTATCCGTCGTTTCTACATCCCACATAGGCTATGAACGTAAACTTATTGAGCATTTATCGTACTGCTGGCGAATTCACGTCAATAGTATATTCCCGCAATAGCCTGAATCCTCCCCGGCACTTTTCCGAATAAAACGTTCTCCGCACAGACAGAAACGGGGCCAAATGGCCCCGTTGAGTTGCATTGACTGGCTTACAGCCTTACCGGGTCGATATGCCAGATATATTTCGCGTACTCCTGGATCGTCCGGTCAGAGGAGAAGTAGCCCATGTTGGCAATATTCAGCATCGCTTTATAGGCCCACTCTTCCGGATGTTGATACAGCTCGTCGACGCGATCCTGACAGTCCACATAGCTGCGATAGTCCGCCAGCACCTGGTAGTGGTCGCCAAAGTTAATCAGCGAATCCAGCAGGTCGCGGTAGCGCCCCGGTTCCGCCGGGCTGAACACGCCGGTACCGATCTGCGTCAGCGCCTGGTGAAGCTCTTCATCCTGCTCGTAGTATTCGCGTGGTTTATAGCCGCTGCGACGTAGCTCCTCCACCTCTTCCGCGGTGTTGCCGAAGATAAAGATATTCTCTTCGCCCACGTGCTCCTGCATCTCCACGTTCGCCCCGTCGAGGGTGCCGATAGTCAGCGCTCCGTTAAGGGCAAACTTCATATTGCTGGTGCCGGAAGCTTCAGTGCCTGCGAGGGAGATCTGTTCCGACAGGTCTGCCGCCGGAATAATCAGCTGCGCCAGGCTAACGCTGTAGTTGGGGATAAAGACGACCTTCAGCTTGTCGCCAATCTGCGGATCGTTATTGATCACCGCCGCCACATCGTTGATCAGGTGAATAATGTGCTTGGCCATATAGTAGGCCGAGGCCGCCTTACCGGCGAAAATATTCACCCGCGGCACCCACTCGGCCTGCGGATCGGCCTTGATCCGGTTATAGCGGGTGATGACGTGCAGCACATTCATTAGCTGCCGTTTGTATTCATGGATACGTTTGATCTGTACATCAAACAGCGCCTTCGGATTGACCACCACATTGAGCTGTTGAGCAATATAGCTGGCCAGCCGCTGTTTGTTCTCAAACTTGGCCTGACGCACCGCCTGATTGACCATCGGGTAGTCGATATGCTGTTTCAGCTCATCAAGCTGACTCAGATCGGTCCGCCAGGTGCGGCCGATATGCTCATCCAGCACTTTCGACAGCGGCGGGTTGGCCAGCGCCAGCCAGCGGCGCGGCGTCACACCGTTGGTCACGTTGATAAAGCGCATTGGGAAGATTTTGGCGAATTCGGCAAACAGTGACTCCACCATCAGTCGGGAATGCAGCTCGGACACCCCGTTGACCTTGTGGCTGACCACTACCGCCAGCCAGGCCATCCGCACACGGCGGCCGTTAGACTCGTCGATAATCGAGGTGCGGCTGAGGAGGTCGGTATCGTTCGGATACTGCTCCTGCAAGGTCTTGAGGAAATAGTCGTTAATCTCGAAGATAATCTGCAGATGGCGCGGCAGAATTTTACCCAGCATATCCACCGGCCAGGTCTCGAGCGCTTCGCTCATCAGGGTGTGGTTGGTATAGGAGAAGACCTGGCAGGTCACCTCGAACGCCTCGTCCCAGCTGAACTTATGTTCGTCAATAAGCAGACGCATCAGCTCCGGTATCGACAGCACCGGGTGGGTGTCATTCAGGTGAATGGCAATCTTGTCCGCCAGGTTGTCATAGGTCTTATGCAACATATAATGGCGACTCAGGATATCCTGCACCGTGGCCGACACGAGGAAATACTCCTGGCGCAGGCGCAGCTCGCGGCCGGAGTAGGTCGAGTCGTCCGGATAGAGCACGCGGGAGACGTTTTCGGAGTGGTTTTTATCCTCTACCGCGGCGAAGTAGTCGCCCTGGTTGAATTTACCGAGGTTAATTTCGCTACTGGCCTGCGCGCTCCACAGACGCAGCGTGTTGGTGGCGTCGGTGTCAAAGCCGGGGATGATCTGGTCGTAGGCTTCCGCAATGATCTCCTCCGTCTCAATCCAGCGGGTTTTCTTTCCTTCCTGCTGAATGCGGCCGCCGAAGCGCACTTTATAGCGGGTGTTGTGGCGCTCAAACTCCCACGGGTTACCGTACTCCAGCCAGTAGTCAGGAGACTCTTTTTGCCGGCCATCGACAATATTCTGTTTAAACATCCCGTAGTCGTAGCGGATGCCGTAACCGCGTCCCGGCAGACCCAGCGCCGCCAGGGAGTCAAGGAAGCAAGCCGCCAGGCGGCCCAGACCGCCGTTGCCAAGCCCGGGGTCATTCTCTTCATCGATCAGCTCTTCGAGATCGAGCCCCATCTCCGCCAGCGCGCTGCTCACATCGTCATAAATGCCCAGCGACAGCAGCGCATTCGAGAGGGTGCGGCCGATCAGAAACTCCATCGACAGATAGTACACCTGGCGCACTTCCTGGGAGAGCTGCGCGCGGTTGGAGCGCAGCCAGCGCTCCACCATGCGATCGCGAACGGCAAACAGCGTGGCGTTAAGCCATTCATGCTTGTTGGCGATGGCCGGATCTTTACCGATGATAAACATCAGTTTATAGGCAATAGAATGCTTTAACGCCTCAACGCTCAGCGTCGGTGATGCATAGCTAAAGGGTACATTCATAACAATGACTCCAGTGGTTACATCAAGCGTTGATAAAGTTCGCGATAGGAGTTCGCGGCAACCTGCCAGCTAAAATCCATATTCATCGCCTGACGCTGCACGTAGCGCCAGAGCGACGGGCGCGACCAGAGGACAAAGGCGCGACGGATAGCGCGCAGCAATGACAGCGCATTGCTGTCCTCAAAGACAAACCCTGTCGCCAGACCATCGGCCAGATTCTCCAGCGAACTGTCAGCGACGGTGTCCGCCAGACCGCCGGTGCGGCGCACCAGCGGCAGCGTCCCGTACTTCAGACCATACAGCTGGGTCAGGCCGCAGGGTTCAAAGCGGCTCGGGACCAGAATGACGTCGGCGCCGCCCATAATGCGGTGGGAGAAGGCCTCATGGTAGCCAATCTGCACACCCACTTTGCCCGGGTGTTCGGCGGCGGCGGCGAGGAAACCTTCCTGCAGCACCGGATCGCCGGCGCCCAGTAGCGCCAGCTGGCCGCCCTGCTCAAGCAGACCCGGCAGCGCTTCAAGCACCAGGTCCAGCCCTTTCTGGCTGGTAAGACGGCTGACGACGGCAAACAACGGCGCTTTATCATCGACCTTCAGGCCCATGGCAATCTGCAGCTGACGCTTGTTCTCCGCCTTCTCCTCCAGCGTGTCGCGATCGTAGCGCATCGGCAGCAGCAGATCGTTTTGCGGGCTCCAGATACCGTCGTCAACGCCGTTGAGAATTCCCGACAGCCGACCTTCATGATGGCGCTGGCGCAGCAGCCCCTCCATGCCGTAGGCGTACTGCGGCTCGGTGATCTCGCGCGCGTAGGTCGGGCTCACCGCCGTAATATGGTCGGCGTAGTAGAGGCCGGCCTTGAGAAACGAGATCTGCCCGTTAAACTCGAGGCCATGCATGTTATAGAACGACCACGGCAGCTCAATGTCATTCATATGCCAGGAGTAAAACATCCCCTGGTACGCCAGGTTGTGCACGGTAAACACCGATTTAGCCGGGCGTCCGCGCGCCGCCAGGTAGGCCGGCGTCAGGCCGGCGTGCCAGTCATGGGCATGCACCACATCCGGGCGCCAGAACGGATCCAGTCCGCTGGCCATTTCACTTCCCACCCAGCCCAGCAGCGCAAAGCGCAGGACGTTGTCGGGATAAGCGTGCTGGTTGGTATCGTGGTAAGGGCTCCCCGGACGGTCATAGAGATGCGGGGCGTCTATCAGGTAGATCCCCACGCCGTTAAAGTGGCCGTACAGCAGCGTGATCCGCCCGGCGAAGGTATCCCGGCGGGTCACCACCTGGGCATCCACCACGCCGCGACGGATATCGGGAAACGCCGGCAACAGTACGCGCGTATCGATACCCTCCGCGATTTGCGCCGCCGGCAGTGCGCCGATGACGTCCGCCAGACCGCCCGTCTTTAACAGCGGGAACATCTCAGAACATACATGTAAGACCTGCATTAGCGCTCCTGTTTGTGCCCTAATTTCCGCAGCATGTCGCGGGTCACCAGCACGATACCTTCCTCTGAGCGATAGAAGCGGCGTGCATCCTCTTCCGCATTCTCACCAATCACCATTCCTTCCGGGATAACACAGGCGCGGTCAATCACGCAGCGACGCAGGCGGCATGAGCGCCCCACCCAGACATCTGGCAACAAGACTGCCGAATCAATGTTACAGAACGAATTCACCCGCACGCGCGGGAACAGCACCGACTGCACCACCACCGACCCGGAGATAATGCACCCCCCGGAAACCAGCGAGTTCAAGGTCATGCCGTGGCTACCGGAGCGGTCCTGCACGAACTTCGCCGGCGGCAGCGATTCCATATGGGTGCGGATCGGCCAGTTCTGGTCGTACATATCCAGCTCCGGCGTGACTGACGCCAGATCGAGGTTAGCCTTCCAGTAGGCTTCCAGCGTCCCCACGTCGCGCCAGTAAGGTTCGGCGTTCGGGTCGGACTGCACGCAGGAGAGCGGGAAAGGATGTGCATAAGCCATGCCAGCTTCGGTGATCTTCGGAATGATGTCTTTACCGAAATCGTGGCTGGAGTTCTCGTTGCGATCGTCTTCTTCCAGCAGCTCATAAAGATAGGCGGCGTCAAAGACATAAATGCCCATGCTGGCCAGCGATTTGGTCGGGTCGGTCGGCATCGCCGGCGGGTTGGCGGGTTTCTCGACAAACTCAATGATTTTTTCGTTTTCGTCGACCGCCATGACGCCGAAGGCGGATGCCTCTTCAATGGGCACCGGCATGCAGGCCACGGTGCAACGCGCCCCTTTTTCGACATGGTCGATCAGCATGCGCGAGTAGTCCTGCTTATAAATATGGTCGCCCGCGAGGATCACCACGTACTCGGCCTTGTAGCGGCTGATGATATCCAGGTTCTGCGTCACCGCATCCGCCGTGCCGCGATACCAATTTTCGCCATGCACGCGCTGCTGAGCCGGCAGCAGATCGACAAACTCGTTCATCTCTTCGCTGAAGAACGACCAGCCGCGCTGGATGTGCTGCACCAGCGTGTGCGACTGATACTGGGTAATAACGCCGATGCGGCGGATCCCTGAGTTAATGCAGTTAGATAATGCGAAATCGATAATACGGAACTTGCCGCCAAAGTGAACGGCAGGTTTCGCACGCTTAATGGTGAGATCCTTCAGCCGGGTGCCACGCCCGCCCGCGAGGATCAACGCCACGGATTTGATGGGTAATTGACGCGCCAGCATCAGCGGATCGTTTTTTTCAAGCCTAACCATGATTAACTCCTTTTTACACCCCCGCTTTCCAGCTCATCCCGCCGCGCCGCCGCCACGGGTCCAACCGAAAGCTTCAGGGCTTACGACCTTTGAAATACGCACACTCCGTGCGCGGGCCCATGCCAGACAGCCATGATGACCGGATTATCCTCTCCGGCGAATGGAGGAACGGCGCGCCATTCCCCCTCGGGTAAAACCATATCGACCACCTCTGCGGTGGCGTTCAGCGTGAGCAGCCAGCGATCCGACAACTGGATCTGCATACACGCGGCCCCCTGCTGCCACTCCGCGGCAGTCAGGGGCTGGGCGTTGCGATTAAGCCAGCGGACGTTGCCATCCCCCTCCTGCCACCAGCGGTTGCGGGTGAGCGCCGGAATACGGCGCCGCAGGTGGATCAGCGCCGCGGTAAAGGCGGTTAATCCCGGGTTCGCCTGGCGCCAGTCCAGCCACGTCAGGGCGTTGTCCTGGCAGTAAGCATTATTGTTGCCGTGCTGGCTGTGGCCCTGTTCATCGCCCGCCAGCAGCATTGGCGTCCCCTGAGCCAGCAGCAGCGTCGTCAGCAGCGCATGCGCGCTGGCGCGCCGCCGTTCAATCACCGCAAAATTCGCTTCTAATCCTTCTATACCATGATTGTTGCTGTAGTTATTGTTAGTCCCATCGCGATTCTCCTCCCCGTTTGCCTCATTGTGTTTCTGATTGAAACAAACGCAGTCGCGCAGCGTGAAGCCATCGTGGGCCGTCACCAGGTTGACCGTCGCCGATGGCGGTTTGCCATCGCGGGCAAAGAGATCGCTGGAGGCCGCGAAACGTTGGGCAAAATCCCCCAGGGAGACATTTTGCTGTAGCCAGAAGCGTCGGGCGCTATCGCGAAAATGGTCATTCCATTCAGCGAACAGCGCTGGGAAATTACCCACCTGATAGCCGCCCGGGCCGATATCCCAGGGTTCCGCAATCAGTTTCACCTGCGACAGCACGCTGTCGCGGCGGATAGCCTCGAACAGCGGCGCATCCTGGCGGAATTCCGGCGTCCGCCCCATCACTGAGGCGAGGTCGAAGCGAAAGCCGTCGACATGGCACTCATCCACCCAAAAGCGCAAACACTGGCGCGCCCACTCCACCACGCCGGGGTGGCTAAGATTGAGCGTATTACCGCACCCGGTCCAGTTGTGATAATCGCCATCCTCCCTTACCCAATAATAGCTACGGTTGTCGATTCCGCGCAGGGAGACGGTGGGCCCTTCGAGATCGATTTCCGCACTATGGTTGAGCACGATATCCAGAATCACTTCGATACCGGCGGCGTGCAGCGCCTTAACCGCATCGCGAAACTCATCCAGGGCGCGATCCGGGTCGCTGGCGTAGCGCGGATCCAGCGCGAACCACGCCAACGGGTTGTAGCCCCAGTAGTTGCTTAACCCCATCCGCTGCAGTCGCGGCTCGCTGGCGAACTGCGCCACCGGCAACAGCTCAAGGGCGCTGATGCCCAGCGATTTGAAGTAAGCGATCATCGCCGGGTGGCCCAGCGCTTTATAGGTTCCGCGAATGGCTTCCGGTAGCTGCGGATTAAGCAAGGTGAGCCCTTTCACGTGCGCTTCATAAATCACCGTTTCCCCCCATGGGGTACGCGGCGGTTTATCGCCACGCCAGTCATAGCGCAGATCCACCACCTGCGATTTTGGCGCGACCGCGGCGCTGTCGCGACGATCGGGCTGCCACATGCCGCCGTGCAGGCGCTCATCGTCAGGCAGATCGCCCTCGACCCGGTGGGCGCTGGGATCGATCAACAGCTTGGCCGGGTTAAAGCGGTGCCCCTGCGCCGGGTCCCAGGTACCATGTACCCGATAGCCGTAGCGCAGGCCCGGCCCGGCGGCGGCCAGCCAGCCGTGCCAGATGTCGCCGCTGCGCGCCGGGAGATCGAAGCGTTGCTCGTTGCCCTGCTCGTCGAATACGCACAGCTCCACCCGCTCCGCATGGGCGGAGAAGAGGGCGAAATTCACCCCCTTGCCATCATAGCTGGCGCCCAATGGCGCAGGTTTGCCTGCCGCGAGTGAGGTCATTGCGCCTCCCGGACCAGCCAGATCGTCGCCAGCGGGGGCAGGGTCAGCGACAGCGAATGTTCGCGGCCATGGCTGGCGATAGCGTCGCTTTCCACCACGCCGCCATTGCCCTGATTGCTGCCGTGATAGTGCATGGAGTCGGTATTTAGCGCCTCGCGCCAGCGGCCCGGCTGGTTAATGCCGAAGCGGTAGTCGTGGCGCGGCACCGGCGTGAAGTTGCTGGCGACGATAATCTCGTTGCCAGCCCGGTCACGGCGTACAAAGACAAACACCGAGCGCTCATGGTCGTCGACCACCAGCCATTCGAAGCCGTAGGGGTCAAAATCCAGCTCGTGCAGCGCTTTATGATGACGGTAGGTATGGTTCAGGTCGCGCACCAGCCGCTGGACGCCGTGGTGCCAGTTGTCGCCGCCCTCCAGCAGATGCCAGTCGAGGCTAACGTCATGGTTCCACTCGCGGCCCTGAGCGAACTCATTGCCCATAAACAGCAGCTTTTTCCCCGGGAAGGCGAACAGCCAGCCGTAGTAGGCGCGCAGGTTGGCGAACTTCTGCCAGGCATCGCCCGGCATGCGGTCGAGAATCGATTTTTTGCCGTGCACCACTTCATCGTGGGAGAGCGGCAGCACAAAATTCTCGGTGTAGTTGTAGAGCATGCCGAAGGTCATTTTGTCATGATGGTAGCGGCGATGCACCGGATCGAGCTTCATGTAATCCAGGGTGTCGTGCATCCAGCCGAGGTTCCATTTGAACCAGAAACCGAGGCCGCCGC